>Ga0181529_10001513_pt1 | contig 29593 bp, 30 predicted proteins | sample PEATcosm2014_Bin_36_FD_119763 | JGI IMG/M metagenome (GOLD analysis project Ga0181529, IMG submission 119763) | Peatland microbial communities from MTU Mesocosm Facility, Houghton, MI, USA - PEATcosm2014_Bin10_30_metaG | ecosystem: Environmental > Terrestrial > Soil > Wetlands > Peat | place... | reverse complement strand
GATCGCGACCTTCCCGAAGGGCGTGTAGCCGTCGGAGGCGAAAAGCAGCTTCTCCCCGGCCGCCGCCATCAGAACGATAGGCGCCTCTGCCCCCTTGGGCTGGACGCTTAGCTCGCGCGATCCCGGCGCCGGCTTCAGGGCCAGCGGCGCTTGGGCGTACTCCCCCCCGTCCACGCTCACCGCAGTCGCCATGTCGCTCGCCACAAGAACGCTTGCCGCCCCGGACTCCGCCTGATCCCTGAGTCCGTAGAAGCGCCGGCCTGCCGCCATCCAAGCGCCGAATACCGTTTTCAGCGTCTGGCTCGACTGGGTCCCACCGGCACCGCCGGCGTCGGTTTGCATGCCTTGCAGCGTCGTCATCGCATAGGCGTAGTCCGTCATCCGCGCCCCTTTCAGGTACCTCGTCGATACCATGAGCGCGTCCTCGAAGCACTCCAGACCCTTCCCCAGATCCCCATCCCCCAGGGCCTTGCCTCCTGCCAGCTCGAAGAGCGTCGCCTCCAGCGAGGCTTCCTCCTCGAAGCTCTTCCGGATCCTCTCCGCATCGGGGTAGGTCTTCGCGTTCGCGTATATTCTTCCCCCCTCATCCAGCAGCTCGAGCTTCGGCTCCCAGGCGGCGTTCTCTATCCCAAGTCGACTCTTCTGTAATCCCCACTCGCCGGAAAGCTGGGTTGCCTCGTCCTTATAACGGGAAAGCTTGGGGCTGTACGAGACGTCGCTCAGGAGCGATGCCAGCTCCGCGATCTCGGCGTCGACGTCGCTAGCCTTAGTCGAGTCCGTCCACCCCTCCTGTATCGCCGAACGCAGCCCTTCGATCCTCTCCTTCTCGTCCTCCATCAGATAGGGCACCGCGAACTTGAGCTCCGCGGTGTCCCCTTCCTTCACCTCTACGCTCGCCCTCGCGATCTCCCGGTCGCCCAGCATCCGCTTCTGCTCGATGCTCACCGTGCGACGCCCGTTCAGAATCCGATCCAGGCTCTCCACATCCGTCCCCATTTCCATTCCGTCCACGAGTACTTTATAGCTTCCCTTCTCCCCCGTGTTCGTGAGCATTAGGGCCCCGAAACCGATATGCGCTCCAGTCATCGATTCCAGCACCGATACGACCAGGGCGTCCGCCGCCTCGAAGATGTCCAGGACTCCCGCCGCCTTTCTCGTCTGGGACAGGCTCGTCTTACCTTTCGCCCGATCGTAGACCGACAGGCTGCAAACGATCCCTCCCGACGCCAGCTTGGACATTTTCCCGAATATGATAAAGTCGAGGTGCTGCTCTTCGGCCTTGGCTCGTAATGCCTCATCCCCGCCGGCCGCGCCGTCCTCGCTCTGCACGCGATAGCGTCCAAGCTGATTTAAGGTCAGGACGAGTGTATCGGTCGCGGCTTTGCACGCTGCGTCGTAGGATGGGGAGTCCGTCTCGTTCGAGAATCGCAGGACGGCGACGTGGGCTTTCGTCGCGTCCTGGCAGGAGGCGGGACTCAGGTTAAGGGCCGCGAGAATGACGGAGAGGGCGCCGACCGAAAATCGGATAGCCGGGCAGCGCATCGCCTGCCTCCTTTAGCGGAGCGCAACCGCCGGGTCCACGAAAATAGCGTCTCCGGATTCCGTCGGGAACGCGAGAAGATCACCCGTCTCGACGGGAGCGCCGACTATACGCGCAGAAACGGTAAGCGTAGTCTTTGTCTTGCCCGAGAGCGGATCGACGGCCACGATCTTGTCGTTCTGCGTCCCGAACCAGAGGCTCTCATCAAAGATAGCCGGAGGCGAAGATGCGCCGCCGATCGGGTCGAAGAGGCGCTCTCCGGTCTTCAGCGACAGGCCGTAGATCGTCCCCTTCGCGAACACGTAAAGGCCGGAGTCGCCGAGGACTGAGTCCTGGAGCACGTTGAGATTCTTCGCGGCGTCCACTCGCTTGCTCCAAGCGACCGTTTGAGTGCCCAGATCGATACAGGTTGCCAATCCCTTTCGATCGATAAAATAGGCCGATCCGCCCGAGATGAGGGGCGCGGCCGCGTAAGGCTGGGATGCGGAGGTTTTTACCTGGCTTACGACGCTCAGCTTCCCGCCATCCATGACGTAGAACATCCCGCCGACCGAGGCGGCGTAGAGCGTCGTTCCCGACACGGCAGGCGTCATCTCGACATCGTCGGGCAGATCGATCGTTCCCAGGCTCGCTCCGCTGTCCGCATCGAAAACCTTGATCCCGTTCGCCGTCGCGAGATACAGCCTGGTTCCCGCTATCGCGGGCCGCCGCCCGAAGAGTCCGGAGCTCGACGAGTCCAAGGGCACAGAGAACCGCAGCTTCCCGTTCGATCCGTCGAGGACGGATAGTTCCTTGTCGCCGGCGAAGGCGAGGAAGCCCGAGCCGAGGACGGGACGGGAGTTGTCGTTTTCCGCGTTCCCGGTTATCGACGACCAGAGGACTGTCCCGTCGGCAGTGAACGCGAAGACCGTCCCCTTCGCGTCCGCCGCGAAGAGTGTCCGGCCCGCGGCGACGAGGCCCGAAACGAGGCCGGCATCCGAGACTTTAATAGTCCCGCGCAGCGCCGAGACTACCGGAGCGGGCGCGGGCGCTTTGCCCGCCGGCGTCGCTGAAATTGGAACGGGGGGCGGATTATTGGCGGGCGCTCTCTTCGGGGGCTCAGGCAGACTTTCCTTCACTTCGAGCGTGGCCGCCCTCTCGAACAGGCGCTTCGAGTCGTCGCTCAAAGCTGTGGTCCTTTGCACCGGAACGGAAGCCGTCGCCTCGTAGTCCTTGAGCGATTGAGCGATCGATTCAGACAGCGCGGCGGCGGTAGCCGCGCCCTGGCCCGAGTTCTCCGGTTTTTCCTCGGGCTTCGCGTTCAGCTGAGCGCCCACCGTCGTCGGAAGCGCGGGCGTCGACGCAAGCTCGCTCTGCACGAGCGCCACTATCGTATCGGCTTTGGCCATGTCAGTCGAAGCGATGGAAAGCTCCTGGCCCTTCCCGACGACCGGCGCGGCCTTCACTATCGAGTCGACCACGGCCTCCACCTCGGATTCGTTGGCCGAGTTAGCGAGCGCGTCGAGCTTTGCCTCGTCGAACGAAAGAGGCAGGATCGCGACTGCGCCCTCTCGTACGGCGACCGTGATCGCCTTCCCCGCTCTATCGTCCACCGCGAACTGTGTACCGCGAACCGCGCAGACGGCTGTCTTCGTCACGATCTGGAAGCGATCCTTTTCCATGAGCTTGTTAACCTTGCATGTGACCGCCCCCGCGAGGAGTCCCAGGTCCACGATCTTCTTTCCCGTCGCCAGGGATATGGTCATGAGCTCGATTACCGCATCCGGTCCGATCCTGATCGCGCTGGCCTCGCCGAATTGCAAGTCGCAGGATGAGCCGCTGTCCGTCTTCACGGACTCGGCCGTCGGAACGGCATCGCCTACCGAAATGGGTCGCCAATCGGCGCCTGTCCCGGCCGAGACCCTTCCCTCGAGGAACGTGACGATGCCTTGGGTAATGGCGGGAGACGTGCCTTTCTGCTCGACGCGGGGACCGGACGCGGCCGGCGCCGCGCTCCCCACGTTAGGCGATTGCTTCTGCGAACAAGAGTCGAGGCAATAAAAGCTGACTGCGATACTCCACAAAACGAGGCTGTAAAGAATTCCTTTTTTTTTCATGCCCGCCTCCGGAACGAGAGAAATATATCACATTCCGGCGGGATTTATTCGCGCGAAATTCTCTTGCAGGTCCAATACCCCTGTCGCCGCGTAAGCGAATCCATCGCTACATTCCGCCCGCGCCGTCCATCTCGGGCAGGTACTTCCAATACCTGCGCGGCATGAGGCGGCGCTGCAGCTCGGGATTCCTGCGCGAGGGATTCTCGGCCGCCTTGAAGTAGCGTCTCCAGAGGAGGGCCGCCTCGTCGCCGACTCCCGCCCCGCTGGGCAGGAAGGCCAGGGCCGCCTCGCCTACGGCAGACTCGAAGCGGCCGCCCCTGCGCGCGATCGCCAGCCGCCGGCGCAAATCGACCAGGGCGAAGTCCTCTGGGCCGAACCTCCGCGCGAAATGGGGGAGGAGGGCGGCGAGGACGTTGGCGTCCGGCTCGATGGGAGCCGCGAGCAGCCCGTCGCCCGCGGGGAAGAAGCGGGCCAGGCCCGATAGCCTGTCGATCTCGCGCCCGACGCGCCTCGCGGCCCTGGAGACGGCGCGCAGATCGGGATTCCCGTGGTCGGCCAGGACCTCGGTCCCTCGTCGCCCCGCCAGGGCGCAGAGGCGGAAGAGGGGGAGCTCGAGGGCCTCCTCGCTCATCCAAATCTTCATGACCGTATCGAAGAGCTCGCCCGAGAAGGCCCGCAGCTCGGCGCTCGCGGACTCGGCGGCGCGGCCCAGCTCCGAGGGGGAGGGATCGAGCGAGCCTCGGAAGGGCGCTCCCCGGAGCGGCGCCGGCCCCAGGAGGGCGAAGAGTTCCCCGTCGGCGGCCAAGGCGTTCGCGACCGCGTCGGGAGGGCTCGCCTCCGAATAGGCGCGGTGGGCTAGGACGAGCAATCCTTCGAGGGAGCCGTCGTAGCTCCAGGTGCCGCCGATCACGGGAACCCGAACTCCAGCTGCGGGGCGGCGGCGGTTCTGCGCGCGCTCGCGTCCCTCGGCGCGTCGGCCAGGAGGGTCCTGAGCCGAAGGGGATCGGCCGAGGATGGCGAAGCCGCTCCGCCCTCGGAGAACAGGGGGCGGCCGCCGGAGGAGAGGAACCAGCGCGCCCGCTTCATGACGATGCCCATGCGGGGCAGGTCTTCCGGCTTTACCCTTCCCGCGCGGCGCGTCGAGACGATGCGCCCGGCCCCGGTCACGCCTACCCCGGGTACGCGCAGGAGCTCCGAGTATTCCGCCTTGTCCACATCCAGAGGGAAAAAATCAGGATGCCTCAGAGCCCAGGCAGTCTTGGGGTCGATGTCGGTCGCGAGGTTCGGCTCGCCTTCGTCGAGTATCTCATCGGACTTGAACTCGTAGAAGCGAATGAGCCAATCAGCCTGATAGAGACGGTGCTCGCGGAGAAGGGGCGGGCCGCGGAGGACGGGCAGGCGAGGATCGGAGGAGACGGGGACGAAGGCCGAGTAGTACACCCGCCGAAGCTTCAATCGACTGTAGAGGGCTCCGGCTAGCCGGACGATGGTCCTGTCGTCGTCGGGGCTCGCGCCGACCACGAGCTGGGTGCTCTGCCCCGCGGGCGCGAAGCGCGGCGGGGCGCCCCGGCGCCCCCGGAAGCGCCTGCGGTCCTCCTCGCTCTCGGCCTCGGCCTGGCCCATGAAGCGCATCGCGCCGAGTATCTCGGTCCCGGATTTCTGCGGCGCCAGGCGGGCGAGGGACGAGGCGGTCGGCAGCTCGATGTTGGCCGAGAGCCTGTCCGCGAACAGGCCGGCCTTCCTGAGAAGCCTGTCCCCGCAGCCCGGGATGGCCTTGAGATGGATGTAGCCTCCGAAGCGCTCGCGCTCGCGAAGGATCCTGGCCACCTCGATGAGGCGCTCCATGACGATGTCGGGATCGGAGAAGATGCCCGAGGAGAGAAAGAGCCCTTCGATGTAGTTGCGCCGATAGAAGCCGATCGTCAGTCGCACCAGCTCCTCTGCGCCGAAGCTCGCGCGCTCGATATCGGCCGAGGCGCGGTTGGCGCAATAGGCGCAGTCCTTCCTGCAGGAGTTGGAATACAGGACCTTGAGGAGGGACACGCAGCGGCCGTCCCCCGTCCAGGAGTGGCAGACCCCGGCGGGCCTGGACGCGCCCAGGCCGGCTGGCGACGAGCGCGCGCTCCCGCTCGAGGCGCAGGAGGCGTCGTAGCGGGCGGAGGCCGCCAGCAGCTCGAGCTTCTCTCCGAGTTCCATAGGATTACTATACACGCGTACCCCGGAAAAGCGCAAGCGAGGTCAGGAATGGGCCATCGCCTCCCGTAGGACGGCGGCAAAGGCGTCCACGTCCTCGCCGGTCGTATCGAAGCTCGTCATCCAGCGCTGGAGGCCGCCTTCCCAGTCGTAGAAGAAGTACTTCGCCCGGGCGGCCTCGGCCGCCTTCGCGGGCATGCGCGCGAAAAGCGCGTTCGCCTCGACCGGGAATGCGAGCTCGATGCCGGCAATGCCGCGGACCGCCGTCTCGAGGCGGCTGGCGGCCGCGTTGGCCGCCTTCGCATTCCGCTCCCACGCGCCCGTGCTCAGATAGGCCTCGTATTGCGCCGAGATGAAGCGCATCTTGGATGCCAGCTGCAGGCGCGTCTTGCGGAGGTAGGGCGCGCGCGCGGCGAGGCTCGGCTTAAGGACGACGACGGCCTCGCCGAAGGCCACCCCGTTCTTCATCCCTCCGAAGGACAGGAGGTCGACGCCGACGCAGAGCTCGCGGAAGCTCATGGAGAGGGCGACCGCCGCGTTCGCGATCCGCGCCCCGTCCACGTGGAGGACCAGGCCCGCCGCGTGCGCGATGCCGGCCAGCTCGGCCGTCTCCTCGGGCGAGTAGAGGGTGCCGAGCTCGGTCGGCTGGGAGAGGGAGAGGCATGAAGGCTGGGGTTGATGGATGAAGCCGAGACAGGTCAGGGCCTCGCGGAGGGCCTCGGGCAGGACCTTGCCGTCGCGGCTTTCCAGCTGGCGGACCTTGCAGCCGAGCGAGGCCTCGGGGGCGCCGGTCTCGTCGGTCGCGATGTGCGCGACGTCCGAGCAGAGCACGGAGAGGCCGGGTCCGGCCGCCAACGAAAGCGCGAGCACGTTGGAGCCCGTGCCGTTGAGGACGAAGAATGTCTCGGAAGCCGGGCCGAACTCGCGCTTGAAGGAGTCGAGGGCCTTCTCGGTCCAGGGATCGTCGCCATAGCCGAGGGCGTGGCCCGAATTGGCCGACGCCAGGGCATCCATGACCTCGGCGCATGCGCCGGAATTGTTGTCGCTCGCGAAGCTCTTCATGGGCATGGATCCTAGTACATACCTTCGTTTCGTACTAGACTGGGCCATCTCGCGATCCACAGGAACCTCATGGACAGCCCATCCTTCGAGTCCTTCGGACTCGGTCCCTCTACGCTCTCCGCCCTCTCCCGCAAGGGCTTCGAGGAGCCCACTCCCATACAGGCCCTCACCATTCCCCGCCTCCTCTCCCCCGGCCCCGACCTCATCGCGCGGGCCCGGACGGGCACGGGAAAGACGGCCGCCTTCGGAATCCCCTTCGCCCAGCTGCTCGCCGAGCCCGCGGACCACGTCCGAGCCCTCGTCCTCGTTCCCACCCGCGAGCTCGCCCTCCAGGTCACCGCCGAGCTCGTGTCGCTCAGGATCGGCGCCTACCCCCGCATGGCCGCGGTCTACGGCGGCGCCTCGATGGGCGAGCAGCTGCGGCGCCTCGGGGCCGGCGTGGACGTGGTCGTAGGCACGCCCGGACGCATCCTAGACCACCTGGGCCGCGGCACCCTCGACGTCTCGCGCATCGAGTTCCTCGTCCTCGACGAGGCCGACGAGATGCTCGACATGGGCTTCATCGAAGACATAGAAGCCATAATGGAAAAATGCGGCGAGAAGCGCCGCGTGGTCCTTTTCTCGGCTACGATGCCCGCGGGAATAGTCCACGTCGCCAAGCGGCGCCTGGGCGCCTACGAGACCGTCGAGGACTTCTCGGAGGCGGTGGCGACCGAGCTCGCCGAGCAGGTTTGGCTCGAGGTCCGCGAGGGAGACCGCCTGGAGGCCCTCTGTCGCGTGATGGACGTCGAGGAGGATTTCTTCGGCATCGTCTTCACGAGCACGAGGGTCGAGGCGGAGAAGGTAGCGAAGGCTCTCGAGGAGAGGGGCTACGAGGCCGAGGCCCTCCACGGCGAGATACCGCAAGACCGCCGCGAGCGGATCCTGGCCAAATTCCGCGATCGCCGCGTGCGCGTCCTCGTCGCCACCGACGTAGCGGCGCGCGGCATAGACATCGACAGGCTCTCCCACGTCGTCAACTGGTCCCTGCCCCACGACCCGGAAGCCTACGTGCACAGAGTGGGCCGCACGGGAAGGGCCGGCAACGCCGGCACGGCCATCACCCTCGTCACCCCCGATGAGTATCGCAAGCTTTTCCGCTTCAAGAGGGCGGCGGGGGCCGGATTCAAGAAGGCCAAGGTCCCCGGAGTGGACGAGGTCCTGGCGGTCAAGCGCGACAGGCTCCGCGGCAAGATCCTCGCGAGGGCTGAGGCCCTGGCCGAGGACGCGGCCGCCGCCGCCCTCTTCGCCGACGAGTCGAGCGCGGCCGCCCTTCCCTCGGAGTCCGGGAAAGGCGCAGGGAAGAAGGTCGCCGCGGCGGCCTCTGGCTCGCGCGCCAGCGCGAAGCTCTGGCGAGAGCTGGCCGACGATATCCTTTCCGCGGTGGAGCCGGGCGAGGCCCTCGCGGCCGCCCTGTTCGAGGCCTTCGGGAGCGAGATCGACCCCGCCCGCTACAAGCAGATCGAGGAAGGCTCGGTGGACGCCGCGGCCACCGCGCGGCTCTTCGTCGGCGTGGGCAAGCGCGACAGGGCGACTCCCAGGGGCCTGGCCGCCTTGGTCAAGCGGATCTCTGGCCTTCCCGACAGGCTCATAGGCGGCATCGAGATCTACGAGAATTTTTCCTTCCTCACCGTGCCCTTCGAGGCGGCGGAGAAGGTGATATCGGAATCGAGACGCTCGGGCGGACTTCCTCCCGTGCGCCTCGCGACGCCGAAGGGCGGCGAGGGCGAGCGCGGAGCCGCCGGGCGCGTCGCCCCCCGCCGTCCCGCGCGACCTCCCTTCGCCAAGGGGCCCTACGGCAAGCCCGCTTACGGCAAGGCGACGCGTCCCGGCGCTCCGGCAGCCCCGGCGGCGAAGAAGCGCAAGAAGCCCGAGTGACGGGGAGACGGCATGGCTTCGGCGATCGTCGAATGCGTTCCGAATTTCTCCGAAGGCAGAGATAGAGGGATAGTCGACGCGATAGCACGCTCGATATCGGACATCGCGGGCCTATCCCTCCTGGACGTCGATCCTGGCCCGGACGCGAATCGAACCGTATATACCTTCGTCGGCAGCCCCGAGGCCGCGGCAAAAGCCGCCATCGCCGCGGCCGAGACCGCGTTCCGCCTCATCGACATGTCCAGGCATTCCGGCGCCCATCCGAGGATGGGCGCCCTCGACGTCTGCCCCTTCGTGCCCGTATCGGAGATCGGCATGGGGGCCTGCGTCGAGCTGTCCCGAGGCCTCGGTCGGGACATCGCCCGCGAGCTGGGCGTACCGGTCTACCTCTACGGCGAGGCGGCCGCGAAGCCCGAGCGCAGGAGCCTGGCGCGCATCCGCTCGGGAGAGTACGAGGGCCTGCCGGCAAAGCTCGCCAGGCCCGAGTGGGCGCCCGACTTCGGTCCCGCCGCCTTCGTGCCGCGCTGGGGCGCCACCGCCGTCGGAGCGCGCGAGGTCCTGATAGCGTATAACGTCAACCTGAACACGGGCGACCGGCGCCCGGCCGAGGAGATCGCGCGCAGCATCCGCGAATCGGGGAGGCCGGCCAGGGACGGCGCCGGCGAAGCCCTCAGGGACTCGGGCGGCGAGGCTATCAGGACGCCGGGCCGACTCAGGCAGGTGCGCGCCATAGGCTGGTACATCGACGCGTACCGCTGCGCCCAGGTCTCGGTCAATCTCCTCGACTACAGGATCACCCCCCTCCACCTCGTGTTCGAGACGGCGAGGGAAGAGGCGGATAAGCTCGGGCTCCTCGTCACGGGAAGCGAGATCGTCGGCCTCGTTCCCCTCGCCGCCATGATCGCCGCGGGCAGGCATTTCCTCGCGGAGACGGGCGGGGCCGAGGGCGCGAGCGAGGCCCGGCTGATCGAGACGGCGATCCGCTCGCTGGGCCTCGACTCGGTGTCGCCCTTCGATCCCTCCCGGAAGATACTCGAGTACGCCGCCGGGACCATGAGCCGTCGCCCGTAGCGGCGGCATTGCTCGTCCGCTCCGAGGACTGAAGTATCGCAGGCGCAGGGAGGTCGGCCTTTCCGCATGCCCGCGCACGAGCTCCCCGTCTGCCTCCTCGCTGCTCTGGATCGCCGCCGGCTCGCCGCGCGAGGCGGTCGAAGGCCCGTCTTGAGGGACGAGGCGCGCCTGCATTCCCCGGCACCATGACCACGGCATTACTTTCGGCACTCTCCGTCCATCGTCCCTAGGCGCGATATTACAGCCATCCCACGGAGGAAACGATGGCATTGATCAGCGTAAGGGACGTAGAGAAGCACTATCAATTGGAGAAGACCCAGGCCCCGGCCCTCGTCGGCGTCAGTCTCGAAGTGGAGGCTGGCGAGCGCATCTGCCTCATGGGGCCGTCGGGAAGCGGCAAGTCGACCCTGCTCAACATCATAGGCTGCATCGACAAGGCCTCAGGCGGCAGCGTCGTCGTCGACGGAGAGGATACCGGCAGGCTGGACGACGCGAAGCTGTCGCGCTTCCGGAACAGGACGATGGGCTTCGTCTTCCAGAGCTTCAACCTGATTCCCGTGCTCTCGGTTTTCGAGAACGTAGAGTACCCCCTCCTCCTCCAGACCCTGCCGGCGAGGGAGCGGAAGGACCGGGTACTGGCCATCCTCGAGCAGGTCGGGCTCGCCGGCTTCAGGAAGAGAAGCCCCGAGAATCTCTCCGGCGGCCAGCGCCAGCGCGTCGCCATCGCGAGGGCCCTCGTCGCGAAGCCGAGGCTCCTGATCGCGGACGAGCCGACGGCCGCCCTCGACCATGCGACCGGCAGCTCGATCATGGCCCTCATGGTCGAGCTGAACGAGACTCTCGGATCGACTTTGATCTTCTCCAGCCACGATCCCGCCGTCGCGCGCCACGCCAAGCGGATCGTCCGGATGCTGGACGGCCGGATAGAGTCCGACGGGGAAGCGGCATGAGACTCGCGGCGATGGCCTGGCGGAACGTCTTCCGCCAGAAGCGGCGGACCCTGATCGCGCTCTCGGCCCTGGTGATAGGTCTCGCGGGCCTCGTGGTCTTCCAGGGCTACATCGCGCGCGTGATGTCCAACCTCCGCGACAGGACGATCCTCGCCGGCATCGGCCACGTCCAGGTCGCGGGAGGCGAGGGCTACTGGGAGGACGGGGAATTCGATCCCTACGCCTACCTCATGAAGGACGCCGGGCTCAGGATGGACGAGGTCCGGAGGGAGTCGGGCGTCGAGGCGGTCTTCCCCTCGACCGGCTTCACCTCGATCGCGGGCTTCGGGGATAAGTCGGCGACCCTCCTGGTCAAGGCCTACCCGGCGGATCGCATGTACTTCGCGCCGCCCGCCGATCCGGGATCGAAGGCAGCCGACGCGCCCAAGGACCGCTTCAATCTCGGCGCGCTGGTCGCGGGCGCGGCCCCGGGCCCCTCGGACAGGGATCGGATCGTCCTCGGCGAGACCGCGGCGCGCATACTCGGCGCGCGGGCTGGCGACATCGTCACCCTGATGGGCCTCCTGCCCGATGGCGCCCTGAACGGCCGCGACTTCACGGTCGCCGCGATCTACCGCGACCCCGGCAGGGACAAGCTCTTCGCCTTCACGGACTACCGGACGGCGATGGATTTCACGGGCATCGCCGAGCCCCCCGTCTTCCACGTGCTCGCGAAGGACGCGGGTCTCGCGGACGCTCTCGCGGCGAGCCTCCCGGCCGGCATGCCGCGACGCGCATGGCCCCGGCTCGCGCCGTTCTATCTCCAGGTGAACACCATGTTCAACGGCTTCCTGGCGGTCATCCGCTCGATCATCCTCCTTGTCACCCTTTTCATCCTCGGCAATACGATGAACCGGATCGTTTTCGAGCGCATGCGCGAGTGGGGTACGCTCCGCGCCCTCGGCACGCCGAGGCGGGGCATCCTCGCGCTCGTCGTGCTGGAGGGCTCCTTCCTCGGGCTCGTCGGCTCGGCCCTGGGCATAGGCCTGGGCTTCGGCCTCTCCCAGATAATCAATACGGCCGGAGGCCTCCCCTTCAAAGAGGGAGTCGGACTCGTCACGCACATGATCAAGCTCGCGCCCGACCTGCGCGCGGTCTGGCTCAACATGCTCCCCGTCGCGGCCACGGCCGCCCTCGCCTCGCTCTTCCCGGCCGGCCGGGCCGTCGGCATGACGCCGGCGGAATGCCTCAGACAGATATAGGAAAGGCGCCATGAAACATCTAGCCCTGACCATAGTGATGGCCGCGCGGAACCTGCTCCGCAACCGCCGCCGGACCGTCTCGACCCTTCTCGCGATCGCGGTCGGCCTCGTGGGGCTCACCTTCCTCGACGGCTACATCACCTACTCGCTGCGCGGCCTCAGGGAGGTCGTCATCCACAGCGGGACCGGCCACATCCAGGCGGTCCTCTCGCCGAGCTACTTCGACGAGGGCGACGACGATCCCATCCCCTTCATGCTTCCCGACGCGAAGAGACTCGAGGCCGAGCTGCGAGCCCTTCCCGAAGTGGCGGACGTGGTGCCGACCCTGTCCTTCATCGCCGTCATATCCGCGAAGGGCAGGACGAGCACCGCCCAGGTAAACGCCCTGCCGATAGCCCAGGCCAAGGCCGACCTCGAGGAGCGCGAGATCGCCGCGGGACGGGACCTCGAGCCGGGCGAGAAGGGCAGGATACTCGTCGGGCGAGGCCTGGCCAGGAAGCTCGGCCTCGCTCCGGGCGACCGGGTATCGCTTTTCGCCGTGGGAGAGGGCGGCGGCGTGGACACGCTGAGCTACGCGATAGCGGGGACGACCTCGACGATCATCGCGGCGCTCGACAACGTCTCGGTGTCGATGGACCTGGGCGACGCGTCGACGCTGCTCGGGACCGAGGATGTGCCCCGGCTCACCGTCTTCCTGAAATCGACCGGCGACACGGAGCGCGTCGCGGCTAGGCTCGCCGCGGCCGGCAGCGGCGGAGCCGGCGCCTTGGAGGCCGCGGCGGGCCTTACCTTCAGGACCTGGGAGGAGCTCTCGCCCTACTACCGCCAGGCCGATTCGGTCTATCGGATGATCTTCGCGGTGGCCAGGCTCATCGTCCTCGTCGTCGCGCTCTTCTCCATATCGGGGACCCTCTCGCTCGCGATCCTCGAGCGCCTTCGCGAGATCGGCACCCTACGGACCTTCGGCTCGAGGCGCTCCCACATCGCGGTCATGTTCCTCGCCGAAGGCCTTGCCCTCGGCCTCGTCGGAGTCCTTGCGGGCGCGGCCCTAGGCTGGGGAGGCACTGCGGCGATCAACGCCGCGGGCGGGATGACCGTGCCGCCCCAGCCCGGGACGAGCTCCGCGATCACCATCTTTTTCCGGCCCGAGCTCTCGACCTTCGTCCGGAACGCGCTGTGGGTCCTCCTGGCAGCGACGGTCGGAGCCCTCGTCCCTGCCTCCCTCTCCTCCCGGCGCGTCATCGCCGAGCTTCTCAGATCCAAATAGGAGTACGCCGTGAAGATGCTTTTCGCCTGCCTTATCGCGTGCCTGGCCCTCGGGACTCTGGGCGCCCAATCCCCCGCCGAGCTCCTGGCGCAGATCGACGAGCGCCGGACGATACCCGACATGAGTTTCGACTTGCGTATAACGTCCTTCGAGTCGGGGAAGCAGAAGGACTACAACGTGCTGCGGGGATGCGTGAAGATCACGGATACCGGCAACGATGTCCTCGTCTACTTCTCGGAGCCGGCCTCGGTCAAGGGGCGCAAAATGCTCATGGACGGCCGCGTCGTGTACTACCTCTTCCCGAGGACGAGGAACCCGATACGCCTCTCCCCCCTCCAAGTCCTCCTCGGCGAGACCTCCAACGGAGACGTCGCGCGCACGGGCTTCGCGAAGGACTACGACGTGACCGCCTTCTCCGAGGCGGTCAGGGAGGGCGCGGCCTGCTATCTCTTCAAGCTGGACGCGAAGGCGGACAGGAAGGACTCGACCTACGCGAAGGTCGATCTCTGGGTCGAGAAGGCCAGCCTGAGGCCGCTCTACGCAGAATTCTCCGCCACGGACGGGAAGCTGCTCAAGAAGGCGGCATACGAGGACTACAGGACAGTCGAGGGCAAGGATGTTCCCTTCGCCCTCGATATCAGCGACGGGGACGACCCGCAGAAGCACACGACGATGACCTACCTCCTCATCGGGCGAAAATCCGTGCCCGAGACGGCCTTCCGCAGGGACTACCTCGAGGCCTGGACTCCGGAACTTCCACGATGAGCCGGATCCTCCTCGCGTCCATCCTGGCGGCCTTCATGCTGGCCTCGGCGCGGCCGGCCAAGGGGCTCGAGGTCGAGGCCGACCTGGACCTGTTCCCGACCGCGAGCCTCGCGCAGGAGGGCGGTGGCCCGAGCATGCAGGTCGAGGCGACCAGGATCGTGGCCCAATCGGCCATCTCCCACAAACAGGCCCTCGGCGAAGGACTCACGCTGTCCGGCACCGCTTGGCTCGACGCCGACAGCCTCCCCTCCGAATCTCCCCTCGCGGTGCCCGCGACGAAGCTCGATTTGAACGCCCGCCTCCTCGAGTTCGGCCTCGAGTGGGAGGCCCTGCCCGGCGCGCTGATCCTCGATCTCGGGAAGAAGATCATCCATCCCTCCTCGGGCTTCTTCAAGACGCCGCTCAACATGCTCTCGCGCCCCGCCGTCGGCGACGTGCCTTCCTCCACCGCGGCGGCAGTGGGCAAATGGGAGGAGGGCTGGGTCGGAGCCGACGTCACCTGGCTGGCAGGGAACCTGACGGTGGCGAATTTCCTCTCGCCGCGGCTCGCCTGGAGCCAGGAAGCCGATCAAATCCTTCAATATATAAGCCAGCAGCAGGGCGAGTACGACGACCTGCTGCGCCTGGGTCTTCGGGTCGGCGAGGCGGATCTCCGGCTCCTGGCCCTGACTTCCGCGGAGTCGATCGGCGGCGCGGATCCGAACATGCATTTCCAGACTGGAGCGGGGCTCGACGTCAACCTCGGGGACAGCCTAACGATTCGCGCCGAAGCCAGCGCCGCGGATTCGACGGAAAGGCTGCAGGTCGTCGACGCGACGCAGTTGACGAGCGCGACGCAGAGCGTCGCCTGGGCCCCCCGCGCCCTCCTCGGCTTCACCTGGGCGGAAGGCGGCTCCAAAGATCTCTCCGTGATGGCGGAGTATTACTACAACGGCCTCGGCTTCGTCGGCTCGGACTACGATCGGCTGATGCAATATTCCGGTAACAGCCTCGCCGCTGCGGGGCGGAGCGTCGCAGGGGGCCTCGGCGTCGCCGACGTCCTCGACCAGTACGGCAGCTTCGAGGCGGCGCGGCACTACGGCTTCGCGCGCGTCGCGGGCGACATCGAGGACGACCTGGCCGCGCAGCTCTGGGTCGTCGCGAACCTCCAGGACCTTTCCTGCATGACCGGCGCCGTACTCACCTTTACGAGGGACGCATGGGCGATCTCCGGAGCCATCGTCGACGCATGGGGCGGCCCGGATACCGAGGAGGGGCTGTCCCCCCTCCTCTGGAGGCTCGATCTCGAGCTCAGCCTCTTTTTCTGATCCACCTGCAAGGCGGGGAGGGTATACTGAAAACCATGACCGAAGGCTCCGTCGAGACGGAAAAGCGCGAGTCGAGTCCCGCAATCATGCATTTCGGCGGCTATGGCACCGTCGTCGGCATCGCGATCGCGGAAGGCTTGACCGTGGCGCCCGGCCCCTCGCTGATCCTGACCCTGAGCTTTATGGCAGGATTCCTGTGCCTGCTCTTCCTCATGTTCCGCAGATTCAGGCGTTCGGGCAAAGCGTGGTTCGCCGTCCTATCGTCGGCCCAGACCGCCCTCGCCGTCGGCGTCATGGCGACCGGCTCCTCGCCCCTGCTCGGAGGAGTCCTCTTCTTCGTCCTCTGCGCGGTAGTCGCGAGGAAACTGTCCCTCGCGGCGTCCCTGAGCTTGGACGGCCTCGCCTCGCTCACGCTGTACTGCTGTCTCCTGGCGAGGGGACGGGGAGGCGAGTGGGCTGCGGACGTCCTGCCCTTCGGCCTCGGGGTTTTCGCGGTAAGCGCCTTGTCCCTGACCCTCCGCCGCGCCCAGGATTCGAGGGCCGAGAGCCAGAGGCTCCTCGACGAGCTCAACGAAGCCCACGGCCGGCTCCGCGAGCTCGCCGTCCTCGAGGAGCGCCAGCGCCTCGCGCGCGAGATGCACGACGCCGTAGGGCACAGGCTCACCGCCTCCGCCATGCTCCTCGAAGGAGCGGCGCGGCTCATCCCGACCGAGCCCGACCGCGCGGTCCGCCTGGTGGAGACCTCGCGCGATCAGGTGCGCGAGGGCCTGGCGGAGCTGCGGACCGCGGTGAGCGCCCTGCGGGAGGATGGGTCCGGCAGGCTTCCTCTGGCGGGCATACTCGGCGCCATGGTCGACGTCTTCGGGCAATCGGCCGAAGCGAAGGTGAGTCTCCATGTCCAGGAAGGCCTGCCCGAGCCCGACACCGAGCGCAAGCTCGTCCTGACGCGCAGCGCGCAGGAAGCCCTCACCAATGCGCAGAAGCACTCTGGGGCCTCCCGCGTCGAGCTCCGCCTCGGCTTCGACGGCGAGGCTTACGAGCTCGAGTGCCGGGACGACGGTCGCGGTCCCCCCGCCGCGGACGCTCCCCCGATCCCCGGAGCCGCAAGCGGATTCGGCCTCGGCAACCTCAGGGCGCGGGCCGCCGCCTTCGGCGGAAGCGTCGAGCTCCGGCCCGCCGAGGGGGGCGGAGCCCTGCTCAGGCTGCGCCTTCCCGATCCTTCGATGAAGGAGGGCGAAATTGGAGGCGGGAGCTAGGGGGCGAGTCCGCGTCCTTATCGTCGACGACCAGCAACTCGTCAGGGAGGGCCTGAAGACCCTCCTCGAGCTCGAGGAGGGGATCGAGATCGTCGGGGAAGCGGCCGACGGCGCGGGCGGAATCGCGGCCTTCGTCTCCGCCTCTCCCGACGTCGTGCTCATGGACATCAGGATGCCGGGCATGGACGGCGTCGAGGCGACGAGGCGGATCAGGGTACTCGACCCCGAGGCCAGGATCCTGATCCTGACGACCTTCGACGAGGACCGGCTCGTGTTCGAGGCCATACGCTCCGGCGCGCGAGGCTACCTGCTCAAGGACATCTCGGGGGCCGAGCTCGCGGCCGCGGTGCGCGACGTGGCCGCGGGCGGTGCCGCGCTCCAGCCGGACGTGGCCCTCAAGGTCATAGACGCCTTTGCGCGGCTCGCGGGCAGAGTCGACGCCGCCGGGAGACGGCCGGCGGAGCCCCTTTCGTCCCGAGAGAGCGCGGTCCTCGCCCTCGTCGCGCGGGGCCTCAGCAACAAGGAGATCGCGTCCCGGCTCTTCCTGGCGGAAGGCACCGTGAAGAACCACGTCAGCGCTATCTTGACGAAGATCGACGCCCGCGACAGGACGCAGGCGGCCATACGGGCGCGCGACCTGGGCCTCCTCGACGAGGGGACGGCGCCATAGATACCGCGCGGACTTCCTTCGAGGCGGAAGTGGATTCGATCCTCAGTTTGGTTCATAATGACCGCTATCATCGGAGGACAGATGGATTCGACCGCGTCGCGAAGCGTCCTCGTGGTAGACGGCGATCCAGCCCGGATCGCGCGTCTGGCGCGGATCGTCGAGAGACTGGGCTTCCGGGCTGTCGCCGCGGACGAAGTCCTGCGCCGCGAGGTCGAGCGTCGCGAGCGGGCCGAGACCTCGCTCGCTCTTAGCGAGGCGCGCCTCGATGCCCTCCTCAGGCTGAGCGAGAGCGCGGAAAGGCCGGAGGACGAGCTGAACAGGATCGCCCTCGAGGGTTGCGTCAGTCTGACGCGGAGCGGCCTGGGCTACCTGCATTACGTGAACGACGCGGAGGATGGCTTCATCTCCTATGTTTGGTCGGAGGGCTCGGAGGAATCGTGCGGCGCCTCGGAGCCGATGGATTTCTCGCTGGCCACCGCGGGCATCTGGGCGGACAGCCTGAAATACCGCAAGCCGGTGATCCACAACGACTATCCCGCGGAGCGGAGCGAGAGGGGTCTCCCCCCGGGGCATATCACGATAACCCGCATCATGACCATACCGGTCATGAAGGGGAGCAGAGTGATCGCCGTCTGCGGCGTCGCGAACAAGGATCTCCCCTACGACGACGCGGATATGCGCCAGCTTCTGCTCTTCATGAACCGACTCTGGGGCATCATCGAGGTGAAGCGCTCGGAGATCGCGCTGGCGAAGGCCAATGTCGAGCTTCGGCGCCTCGCCACGACCGACCCCCTCACCGGGATCGCCAACCGCCGCAGTCTGGACGATGCTCTGACGACGCAAATCAGGCTCGGCGCGCGGGCGCGGGAGCCGCTCGCCCTACTCATGGCGGACATCGACTTTTTCAAGTCGTACAACGACGCCTATGGCCACCAGGCGGGGGACGAAGTCCTCCGTCGGGTCGCCGCGGTCCTCGGCGAGGCTGCGCGAAGGCCGACCGACATAGCCGCCCGCTACGGAGGCGAGGAGTTCGTCGTCGCGCTGCCGAATACCGATTCCGACGGCGCCCTCCTCGTCGCCCAGGGCCTAGTCGAGGCCGTCCGGGGACTGGGCATAGCCCATGAGCGATCGGGAGCGAAGCCCTGGATCACGGTGAGCATAGGGGTGGGCGTCATCGTACCCACGTCCGACGATTCATTGGACAAACTCCTCCGAATCGCCGACCGGGCGCTGTACGCGGCCAAGGGGCTCGGCAAGGATACAGTCGTCCTCGGGAAGGCCGGGGCCTAGCGGGCGGACGGCATACGCTCCCGGCCGACTACCTGTTCTTCTTCCTGGCGTACATGTCCGCGTCCAGAATGGATAGGAAATCGGAGGCGCTTCCGCCGTCTTCCTGTCTGTATATCGATCGCCCGATGCTCGAAGAGATGCGATACGGCCTTTGCTTCGACGCATTGAGGTTCTCGATCGCGGTCTCGATGCGATGGACGAGGTCCTCCATCGCGCTCGGTTCCATGAGATCGAAGAGGACGACGAACTCGTCTCCACCCATGCGGGCGACATGATCGTTTACCCTGACCGAGGCGAGAAGGATATTGGCGACGTCCTCGAGCGCGCGGTCTCCCGCTTCATGGCCGAAGCGATCGTTTATGACCTTGAAGTCGTCGATATCGAGCAAGAGTCCGCAGAGGGTCCTTCCCGATTTGCTGAATTCGATCCTGCGCTCGAGCTCCTCGTCGAGGCTCCTCCTGTTCGCCGTTCCGGTCAGGTAATCGGTCTTGGAACGGCGATTCTCGATATTGGAGAACGACACGATGAGGTAGAGGGTCGCGACCGGCCATATCAGGACCAAGCCATAGAAACGCACTTGGATCATTCCCGCCACGAGGGTGGGGATCGGATTCGTGAGCAGTGCGATGAACACCCTGCGCTTGAGTCTTTTGCGGTTGAGCACTATCAGCCCGAGCGCCGACACGACCAATACGTATTGCGTTATTATGAGGACTGGCAATAGAGGCCCGCGTACGTAGTGATTCTCGGGATCTACCGTAAAGAAAGAGCCGGTAAAAACGGATGCGATCGATATGATCGCGAGAATGCCCTCTATGGTCAACAAAGGAGCGGCCAGGCGCCGGAAATGCGCCGTATTCCTGAATATCAGGTAGTCGGCATAGAGGATGAAGAAGCCTATCGGAAGCGTATGGACGATGTAATACAAGGCGGAAAATACCAGTATGCCGGCACGGACCATGGAGCCCGGAGTCCCGATGAGGAGCCAGAGGATCGTGTCGATAAGCAGCATGGACCCGATCGACAGCATGAGCGCATGGTACAGCCGCGTGTCGACCTCGAGCCTGGAAGTCTTCCTCCTATCGCCCGAGAACCATAAGATGGCGATGACGATCAGGCAGAAGCAGTAAATCTGAAGTCGAAGAACGGTCTCCATGCTATTGCTGTCCTTCAATTCTTTCGGGCCAAGGTAATGGAAACGGGAGATATCCGCAAGCGGCCTGATCGTATGCTAGAATTACCTATTCGTGCTTGTAATAATTCCGCGGAGGGTTGATGAAGGCACAAGGTACAATATGCGTTCCGCTGACCCGTAAAGAAGCGGCCTCGCGCTTCGGAATCGGCATGGGAACCCTCATCTACTATGAAAAGGAGGGCCTCCTCCCCGCGCTCTCGCGGATTTGGCCGCGAATCCCGATCTGGGCGAATGCGATACGATAAAGGCCGTCAGATCGATTCCTCTTGACCCTGAACCAAGCTTCAGGGATTAGCTTCCTCGCGACAGGAGGCGAGGATGAGCACGAAGGTCTTCTATTTTCCTCCACGGGCAATTCGCTGTATGCCGCAAGGCGCGTCGCCGAAGGAGTCGGCGCGGGAGAGCCGGAATCGATGGTTTCCGCGGCCGCGAGCGGAGAGGACGACGTCGTCGGTCTCGTCTTTCCGGTCTATCTGCACAAGGCGCCCTCTCTCGTCGCGGAATTCCTCGCGAGGTCGAGCTTCCCGGACGGCGCCTACGTCTTCGCCGTGGCGACGAACAACGGCGGGCCGGGGTCCTGCATGAGGGGTGTCGACCGGGCCCGCCTGGATGGCCTCCCGGCCCTTTCCAGTACAGTCTCGGCGCCGAATTTACTTGACGGCCGTCGCGGCGTAGAGCGCCGAATTCAGTCTCCTGATCGCGACGCCGGCGAAACCGGCGCCTTCGAGAAGGGCGCGCATCTCCACTTCGCCTATCCGCTCGGAGCGCGGAGGGCCGAAGATCGCCGCGCTCCCGAACTCCACGACCGCGATCCTCCCTCCGGCCTTGAGCGCCCTGTACAGGGACCGGAGCATGCCCGCCTTGTCCCCCACCTCGTGGAGGACAGCGGACATGAGGGCCAGGGTCGCTGCGCCGTCGGGAAGGCCCAGGGAGGCTTCGGTGGACAGGATCGCCCGGAGGTTCTTCCGCCCCCGCTCGAGGCCCTTGCGCTCGATGAGGGCGACCGCCGCGGGCTCGATATCGACCGCGAAGACCTCTCCTTTGCTGCCGACCAACTCGGACGCGGGCAGGGAAAAGTAGCCCGAGCCCGCGCCGACATCGATGACGACGTCCCCTTCTGCGACGCCGAGGCGCCGCAGGGTCCTCTTCGGGGGCATCAATAGCCGCCGGAGGGGGTTGTCGAGATGACCCAATCGCTCGGGATCGAAGCGGTGCGGCATGCTAGGCCTTCTCTGCCTCATCCTCGCGCATGTGCTGCCACACCTGGCGCTTCTTCCAGTGGCTGCGCGCCGCGCGGTGCGCGGGCCCGCCCTTGAAGAGGATCTGCGTGAGGACGATGATGCCGACCGCCTGCCAGAACCCGATCTCGGGAAGCTTGAAGATCGCCGGCATAAGGGCGTTCCACAGCCACATCGTGATCGCCCCGAAGAGCGCGATGAGGCCGGGCACGCCGACGACTACCCCGGCGATCAGGAGGGCCTTCGCCCCGCTCGACCACTCCGACCACGGCTTCCGATGTCCATGTCCATGACCCATTCTCATATCGCTCATTTCGCACCTCCAGTGCCGAGGACCCGTTAGTCCTCCATCCAGTATTCGAGCGCCGCCGCGAGCTTGCGCAGAGCTCGGCGCTTCCTCGACATGAGGGTGTCTATCGAGACCCCCGTCCTCTCGGCGAGCTCGCGGAAGGCGGTCCCGCCCAGGGCCTGGGCGCGGATAACCTCGCGTTGCTCCTTCGGCAGCGCCTCGATGGCCGTCTCGAGGGCCTCCTCGAGCTCGCTCCGCTGAAGAGCGTCCTGCGGATCCACGCCGGCCGCCGACGCTATCTCCTCGAGCATCTCGTCGGGGAGCTCGACAAGGCCCTTGCGCCTGCGCGTGCCTTCGCCGCGCCACAGATCGATGAGGCGATTGCGCATCGCCGAAAAGATCCAACCCGCGACGTCCTCGACCATCGAAAGCGCGTCCGCGTTCAGCAGAGCCCTGCCGAAGGCGTCCTGGAGCGCGTCTTCCGCGCTCGCCTCGTCGGGAGCATGGCGTCTCGCCCAGGCGAGAAAGCCGCCGCGCCGTCGCCGATACGCTTCCTCGATCGCGGTCGTCGCCGCGTAGGTTCCGTCTTCCACCCTCATGTCCTTTCGCCTTAACGACGATCCGAGAAGGGTTTTCGTGCATCTCCGGGAAAAGATTCGGAATGATTCGACCGGGCAAGGTCCGGCCGGTCGCGGCTAAGGCATCCGCCAGATGTCGAGGATACCCCTCGTCTGATGGCGGTTGGCGTCTCCCTCGGGCAGGGCGATGCGACCGTCGGCGACGATCGGACTGTTCCAGTGCCCGCCGCCGCAGGGAAGGGTCGAGACAAGGCGGCCGCTCGTAGCCTTATACACGCGGAGCCCGCCTCTGAGGTCGTAGACGAAGGCCAGGCCGTCGACGATCACCGGGCTCGTGCCGCCGTAGGCGCTATGCCACTGGAGCTTCAGCCGCGCGCCGTCGACCGTCCACGCGGAGGTGGCGCCTCTGTCGGCGGCGAATACCCAAGTCCGGGAGTCGGCGTGCAGGACCGCCAGCGCGGCGAAGATGCGGTCGCCGGAAGGGGAAGGGACCCGGTCGATCTCGCCCCCGCGGTTGGGAGCCGTGCCCCGCAGTCTGCTCCAATCGAGGAGGCGGACCCAGCCGTCCTTTCCCCCCTGGACGATGAGACCGCCGCCGAGGAGGGCGGGCGAAGTGGACCCGAGGTCCTGGTCCTCCTCGTCGAGCTGCGCGGTCTCGATCGGAGTGTAGTTGCCTAGGATCCTCGTCGCCTCGGGGTCGAGCTCGATGACCGCGTCGCCCCAATTCGTCTTTCCGTCCCAGAGGCCGTTCCCGGTGGCGATGAAGAGGTCGCCGCTGGACGGATCGACGACCACGCCCGCCCGCCCCCAGATTCCGGAATCGCTCTCCGAGTAGGAGGCCGGGTCCAGGAGTTCGTGCCTGTCGCTGTCGAGTGAGTTCCACACGTGGAGAAGGGCGCCTGTGCTCGCGTCGAGGACAGCCATGTGTCCCTGGTAGGGTGGCGTATCGCCGATGTAGCCGTCGGTCGCCGCGATCACGCGGCCGTTGAAGAAGTTCAGAGCCGACGCGATTTTCTCGCGCCGGGGAAGCCGCGTGATCGCCGTGCTCCAGACCAGAGCGCCGTCGGCTATCGCGAGCTTGCGGATCTTGCCATCGGGCGCCGCGGCGTATAGGAACTGCCGGTCGGGATCGGCGACCGGCGTCGCGTTCGTGATGCGATAGGTGCCGGCGAGATCCTCGTAGCCGGGCGGCGTGTACTCCCAGAGGACGGCTCCGTCCCGCGCGTCGATCGCGATGGTCTTCCCGTAGCTCGTCGTGACGAAGAAGGCGTCGTGGACGGCGCCCATGATCGTCACGCCGAGGAGATAGATGGGCGAGGAGTCCACGGTGCCGTCCAGCTCGACCTGCTGCCGCACGAGAGAGCCGACATTGTCCTCGCCGACACCCATATCGACGGTCGGAGCGCTCGAGCCTGCGACGTCCCAACCGAAGCGCGGCCAATCCTGACCATGCTCCCGGGTCTGGGCTGAGGCGTCGAGGCCAAAGACGAAGAGGGCGAGCGCGAGGACGATATATACCTTACGCATAGCGGAAAAATATGGATTTTCGCCCGAGCGGGCAAGCGTTAGGTCCGCTGCCGGAGATGAACCCGCTTAAGACCCTTAAGACCCTGAATATGGACTTGACTTATTATGCCCAAAGGTGCATAATTGCATACGTGAGGAACACCATAGAAGCGTTCAAGGCGGTCGGCGAACCGACCCGATTTCGAGCGCTCCGCCTCCTCGTCGAGGCGAAGACCGATCTCTGCGCCTGCGAGATCATCGATGTCCTCGAGAAGCCCCAATATACGATTTCCAAAAGCCTTGGCGCCTTGGTCGACGCAGGCCTGCTCGACGAGCGGCGAGAAGGTCGGATGATGATGTACGCCCTCGCCCATAACCCGGTAAATGACGCGATTTTTCAGGCTGTCGCCAAGGTACCGCCGAACGAGGAACTGACTGCCGATCGTAAGCGCCTCGATGCCCGCCTTGCGAGAAGGGAGAATGGCGCCTGCGTCTACAACTGTTGATTTTTTTTCATGGATATTATGCACTATTGTGCAATATCGCATATCGAGCCGTGAATAAAGATCCTTGAAGGAGGTCACTTGAATATCCAAATACTCGGAACGGGATGTCAAAAATGCAAGGCGCTCGAGCGGCGAGTACGCGAGGCGGTCGCTGAGCTCGGCATCGCGGCGGAGATCGATAAGGTTTCGGATATCGAGGCCATCGCCGCTATGGGCGTCATGATGACGCCGGCGCTCATGATCGACGGAACGGTGAAGAGCGTAGGTCGAGTTCTCACGAAGGACCAGGTCGCGCAGTATCTCAAGGGAGGCAAGTAAATGTCGGATTGCAAGTGCGGAAATCAGAAGACGGTCATCATCACCGCATGCTCGGGAGCCGCGAATACGGGACTTCTCGCCGATAGGGTCGCCCGAACGCTTCGAGCGGACGGACTGGGCGCCATGACCTGCCTCGCCGCTCTCGGGGCCGGGCTCTCCGGCTATGTCGAGTCGGCCCGCGGCGCCGATCGGAATATCGTATTGGACGGCTGCCCCGTCGGATGCGGCGCGAAGATATATGCGAAGCTCGGCCTCCCTTACGAGGAACGCCTCATGACCGACTTCGGCGTCGAAAAGGGAAAGACCGACATCACCGAAGCTCTTGTCGCGGACATTACGTCCCGCGTAGCCGCCACCCTCGCGATAGACAAGGCCTAGCATGTGGCAGAAGTCCGTCGATTGGCCCGTATTCGATGTCGTCGGGCTGTCCCGCGCCTCGGCCCTCGGCTCGGCCCTGGACTTCTTCGTCTACGACAGCGCGAAGATATTCTTCCTCCTCGTCGTCGTCATCTTCGCGATCGCCATCGTCCGGAGCTTCTTCCCTCCCGAAAAGACGAAGCGCGCTTTGGAGAAGGTACCCGAGTTCCTCGGCAACATCCTGGCCGCCCTCCTCGGCATCGTGACGCCCTTTTGCTCATGCTCGGCCGTGCCCCTCTTCATCGGCTTCATCGAAGCGGGCATCCCTCTCGGCGTCACATTCTCCTTCCTCGTCTCCTCGCCGATGGTGAACGAGGTCGCGCTCATCATGCTTTGGGGACTCTTCGGCTGGAGGATCGCCCTCGTCTATATCGCCAGCGGCATAACCGTGGCCATCGCGAGCGGATTCGTCATCGGAAGGCTGAAGCTGGAGAAATGGGTCGAAGCATACGTCTACACGATCCACGGCGGAGAGGCTGTGCTCGAGTCCTTGACCTGGAAGGATCGGCTCGAATCCGCTTGGGGCTATGTGGGCGAGATCGTCGGCAAGGTTTGGCCCTATGTCCTCGTCGGCATAGCGATAGGCGGGTTCATGCACGGTTACGCGCCTGCCGGCTTCCTCGCGAAGTACGCCGGTCCCGGCGTCTGGTACGCGGTCCCCCTGGCGGTCCTCGTAGGCGTTCCGCTCTATTCGAACGCGGCCGGAGTCATACCTATCGTGAGGGTCCTCATGGAAAAGGGAATGGCTTTGGGAACGGCCCTCGCCTTCATGATGGCGGTGACCGCCCTCTCGTTGCCTGAAGCCATCATTTTACGCAAGGTCCTCAAGCCTAAGCTGCTGGCGGCTTATTTCAGCGTCGTAGCGGCGGGAATCATGCTGACCGGATACCTCTTCAACTCGATCATCCGATAGGGGCGGCGCGTGGCAAAAGTACCGACAAGGCGACTTTCCTTCCTCGATCGTTGGTTGACTCTTTGGATATTCCTCTCCATGGGGACGACGAACATCCCCATAGCGATCGGCCTCATCCTCATGATGTATCCGCCCCTCGCGAAGGTGCGCTACGATGAGGTTAAGGACGTCCTCAGGACAGCGCTGCCGCTGCTCGTCTATTTCATTGCAATGAATGATCTAACGGGGAAATCAAGACTCGGATGGAGGAATCATGACAGCTCACTCGGACCCTCGACCGATGCTTCGCGCATGCGCGGATTCCACGGCACCACCATCCGCTTTTACGGACGGTGGCTTAACGTGGGTGCTCGACGACGAGATGCGCGCTCGTCGCCGTCACGGCGATCGAGGATTATGATTTGGCGCATACGCGATACGCCTATTCTTTCTCGATGGAGTACTGCTTTTCGACGTCGACGTTCCCTTTTATCATCGCGCATACCGGGCAATATTTCTCCTCCGCCATCGAGACTACCTTATCCAGGTCAGCCTCGGTGATATCGTTCGATTTTATGAATATTCTCAAGACTATTTTGCTCAGGGAGGTCGGATGCTCGTCCCTCCCCGAAGAATTGTACCTACCCCGTCGGGACAGGACAAGCAGATGCTCTCGACGACGATAAGAAGTTCTCGGGGCATGCCCCCTTCCGGGATTTGTTGACATCAGCATATCGTTCGATCATATTTATATGCCTGAGAACTACATTGATATTTTCGGACGATCTCGTGGCGGATGCGCGCGAGGCGTCCGGCCTCGATAGGATCAGCGATGTGGTCCGCGAGGGGCTGCGCGCCCTTATCGCGCGAGAAGCGCGGGTAGAGCTTGCAGCGATGGGCGGCAGCGATCCAAAGGCGAAGGCCGTGCCGCGACGGAGGCTTCCGCCCTCGGCCCGCTCGCCGGAAGGAAAAGATTCCTGAAGCTCCTGGACTATCTGCCTACCATTCGCCCCGCGGTGGACGAGACCGTGTTCGATCTCATCCCATCACGCTCGTCCTCCTCCTGGCGGCTTCTTCCCTGGCCGCGCAGGATTACGAACTCGGCTTTTCGCCCGGCGGCGGCTCGCTGAAGATCGTCCTCGACGCGATCGCCTCTGCGAAATCGTCCCTGCTGGTCGCCTGCTACGAGTTTACGTCGCGTGAGATCGCCGCAGCCTTCGAGGACGCCGCCCATCGCGGCGTCAAGGTACGAATAGTCGCCGACTTCAAGGCCTCGGAGGACAGGTACTCGCAGATCCCCATCCTGAGCCGCTCGGGCATTCCGATCCGACTCGACAGGCGCTATGAGATCATGCACGACAAATTCATGGTGATCGACGGCGACGCGATAGAGACGGGGAGCTTCAACTACAGCGAAGGCGCGGTCAGGCACAATGCCGAGAACGCATTGTGGGAATGGAAGGTGGCGGACAAGGCGGCCCTCTACGCGGCCGAATGGCGGCGGCTCTGGGACGAATCGGAGTGAATCGGAGAGGCCTGGCGGGCGTGGAGGCCGGCAAGGCCCAGACCGTCACTGAAGCGCGGATGCTCGCTCCTCTTGGTACCACGATACCGAAACAGGCTTTCCCTTTTCCGGGAGCTCCACCGATCGATCATTGATCAGGATCCTGTATTCCTTCCCCGTGTCGACTTTCACCGCGAGCAGCCCCTTTCTGGGAGAGGGCCCTTGGGGCAGGCGCCCGGTGCTACCGAAGTAGTAATCGTCCATGGCTTCGATGAGACGGGCGTAGAAGACATAGACGCCCGATTCGGGAATATAGACGAGGAGGGGCGGGGCATGAGGGGGAAAGGGGTAGGAGGCCGTCTCCCCGGTCGCGACGTTTTGCACGTAAATGACGGATTGAAAGGCCGAATCACCCGCGCCAGTATCGAGGGTGATATAGGCCGTTGCCGGCGCAGAATACCCGTGGGCGAACTGCGCCTGCGAAATTCCAAGTGAGAGGACCGCAACCGATAGCCATTTGGCAGCGCGCACTGTATCTCCTTTCGCCCGACTCCCCCGAGTCACATCCAAGAGATGAACTCGCTGATGCTTATGGACCGGATGCTCTCGCCGATGAATGAGACCCGCACGGTAAAGGGATCGTAGTATCTCCCATCGGGGCTCTTTCGATCGGGTCGCAGCCTGAAAACGAGCGTGTCGTCGATCTGCGCCGCCTCTACGATCTCGTACATGGGCCCATCGGGCTTGTCCTGGTTCCTATGGAAACAACGTCCCTCCAGGTAGGGCCGGATGGCCGCCTGCCCCGTCGCATGTCGTTCCTGCCAATGACGTCCGTTGACTCCCTCGGCCCAGAAAGCGAGGGTCGCGTCATCTGCAAAGAGCCGCACGCTCTGGTCATAGAGCCCCGCCTCGTTCAAGCGGAAGAGTTTTTCAATGAGCGCCATGTGTTTCGCGTCGTACGGTGGTTTCCCGGTCGATGAGGTCTCGCTTGCCTGAGCGAAACTTCCCATGGAAGCCGCGAGGGCGAAAAAAAACAGAAGAGCGAATACGGTGGCATTTCGACGGACATTTTGCAGAGCGGCATACCTATCGCGGACGGTCTTCGATTCCATGACGACTCTCTCCTGATAAATACGATGCATTTTAGGAGCCCGGAGATGCGCGTCGACAAGACAATTTAGTCTTTTGGGGGCGGCTCTCGGGGCGCCGTCGCGACAGGGCGGAGATCAGGGCGGACCTGAAACCCGAGAGAATCCTTCTTTTCGAGACCTGCCCGACTAGCGCGGCCCGAGGGAGGCTACCCCGGAGTCCTCGTCCGATCCATGCCTTCGTCGAAGGCGACTGCCTCGAACTCTAGGGCGAATCGGAGTAGCCGCAGGCTTTTCCTGCCTGGACCAGCGGAATGTGCGGGACGCAAAGCTTATCTCATTCGAGCATTTCCAGAAGTACGTCATGCCACACGGCGGAATCGATGCTACCGATTTTACCGACGAGGCGTCTCTTGTCGACGCTGCGGATCTGGTCGAGCAGAATGCGGGCGTTCTTGCCTTGAAATACGAGCTCGGGGCGGCAGCCGAGGGCCTGGCCCTTGCTGGTGAGGGGGGCGACGATCACGCGCGGCAGTTTTCCGTTCATGTCGTCGGGCGACACCACGAGCGCCGGCCGGGTTTTATTGATCTCCGTACCGACCGTCGGGTCCAGGTTGACCCACCAGACCTCCCCCCGTCCTACCAGACCCATTCTTCCGTCCCCTCGTCCGGCGGAATCGCGTCCCACGCGCCGGCCTCTTCATTCTCCGCGACGAAAGCGTCGAACCAGCGCGCGCGGGGACTTCCAGCCGCCTCAATGACGATCGTCCGACCCTGTATGCGCAAGTCGACCTCGTTTTCGAGACCGCAGGCGGCTATCAAAGCCCCCGGCAGGATGACGCCCCTCGAGTTGCCGATCTTCCTCAACTGGGTATGCATGCGAGAAGCCTCCGTTGCAACAATGTTACAACAACTGTCGAAAATGATCAAGGTGAAGCTGTGATGACGACATTCCGGAGGGTAGGGAGCCAGTGCCTTCGGCGAACCAGTCAAGTATACTGGTCTACAGGAGGCCCGCCGTGGATATCGGCACCTATGAGGCGAAGACTCATTTTGCCGAACTTCTCGCGGACTCCATGTCCTTCGTGTCTTGCTCTATGAGCCCGCTCAGTTACCTTTGACTTTGGTCGAATTTTTAACTACCATATGGTTGTGGATACCTTGGGAACAACATTTATGGCATTGTCTGACCCGACTAGGCGGGCAATGATCAAGAGGCTCTCGCAAAGTCCTGCATCCGTTCACGGATTGACTGAGCCGTTTGCGCTCTCGCAGCAGATGATCTCAAAACACATTGCCTATCTGGTACGCGCACGGATTGTGAAGAAAACGAAGCTTGGGCGGGAGAGCGTGGTTACGTTGAGGCCAGAAGCGATAAAGGCTGTCAGCGACTGGGCGCTTGATTATCGTCGCTTCTGGGAAGAAAGTTTCGACAAG
>Ga0181529_10001512_pt1 | contig 29620 bp, 26 predicted proteins | sample PEATcosm2014_Bin_36_FD_119763 | JGI IMG/M metagenome (GOLD analysis project Ga0181529, IMG submission 119763) | Peatland microbial communities from MTU Mesocosm Facility, Houghton, MI, USA - PEATcosm2014_Bin10_30_metaG | ecosystem: Environmental > Terrestrial > Soil > Wetlands > Peat | place... | reverse complement strand
GAGCCCAAGCCGGTCGCGCCGCTGTGGCCCGAAGCGCAGTTATTGTTCGAGGCCTGAACGGCCAAAGACAGAGGATGATAATGCAAGATTCCAACGCATCCTTGCCGGAAACCAAGGCAGCAACGGGTTTCCTTATACGAATCGGGACGGGCGCTCAAGGGCTGTTGCCGATCCTTCTCTGGATATTCATTCTCTTCGCCTGCGCGGGACGCCTGGATTGGAAGCGGGGCTGGGCGGCTACCGCGGTCTATGTGCTCACCATAATGGCCATCGGCGTGCTGATGCACCGCGTCAATCCGGGATTGATGAGCGTGCGCGCCAAGCCGAATTTCAAGCAGACGCAAAGCTTCGACCGGCTGTTTTACAGGATCTTCCTGCCGCTGACTTATCTTCAGGTTGCCGTGGCCGGTTTGGACGCTGTGCGCTTCCGTTGGCTGCCGCTGCCGCTTTGGTGTGCGCTGCCGGGTGTCCTTCTTTTTGTATCGGCGATGGGATTGATTGGCTGTGTCATGGCGATGAATCGCTTTGCCGAATCGACGGTTCGCATCCAGTCTGAACGCAATCATGCCGTTGTTTCTTCCGGCCTCTATCGCATCGTGCGCCATCCGATGTATGTGGGCATGATTCTGATGTATCCGGCGACAGCGCTGATGCTGGGATCAGGGTGGGCTATGGCCGTGGCGGCTCTGATTCTGGTTCTGATAATTTGGCGAACGTCCCAGGAGGACCGCTTTCTCATTCAGAATCTTCAGGGCTACCCCGAGTTTGCCGCGCACACGCGCTACCGTCTGATTCCAGGAATCTGGTAACAGAGAGATGCTTTGGGCGCTGTGGCAAGGGCCTTTATTCCAGCAGGATGGCAGGTTCAGGCTCGTGGCCGCGCGTGGTGAGGGTTATGGCCGCCGCCAGGATGAGGCCTCCGCCGACCCATGCGAAGGCGCCCAAGTGCTCGCCAAGCAGTTGGACGCCCAGCCAGGAGCCGAGGGCCGGCTCGATGTTCAGGAAGACTCCGGCGCGCGAGGCGGGCACGTGATGGATGCCCCAGTTCCAGAGCAGCGTGGTGGTGGCCGTGCAGAGCAGGCCGGCGAAGGCCAGCGCGCCCCAGGCCGTCCAGCTGATGGCGGCGAAGGGCGGCGGCGCAACCCGTGCGTGGGTCAGCGGAGTCAGCAGCCAGGGGCCAAGCACCCAGGGAAGCAGCATTGCGCCGCCGATAAGGATGGTGTAGGCCGATACGACCGAGGGACTGTGCGTGAGCATCAGCTTCTTGCTGAGCAGAATCCAGGCCAGCGCGAAGAGCAGCGAGAGGAGCACCAGCAGGTCGCCCGTCAGCGAGGGCAGGTCGCGGCCGGCCGCGCCGTGGCTGCCGCCCTGGGTCAGCAACGCCGCGCCGAGCGTGGAGCCGCAGAGAGCCAACCAACCGATGCGGTCCAGCCGTTCGCCGGCAAAGAGCGTGGCGGCAACGCCCAGCATCACCGGCATGGCGCCCACCATCAGCGAGGCGTGGCTGACCGTGGTGCGCGCCAGGCCCTGGAACTGGAGGAGGCAAGTGATAGGAATGCCCAGGGCAGCGGAGACGAGCAGCAGCCTGAACTCCGCGCCGCTGAAGCGCCAGCGGCTCAGCAGCGCCACCGGCAGCATCCCCAGGCAGGCAAAGAGGATGCGATAGAGCACCATGTACTCGACGCTCATCTCGTTGAGCGCCAGGCGGCTGAAGTAAAAGCCCGTGCCCCACAGGCAGCCGGCGATGAAGCAAGCGCCGTAGCCGAGAAACGTGAGGCGCGGAGAGGTTTTCAGATTTGTTTTCATTCCTCTTTTACTGTCGCACACGGGCGCTGGGCGGGGCAGTCACGCGGAGAGTCCAACGCCTCGGCAATCGCCATCCACAGTTCTTCAACGTCGCGCTGCTCGGTGCGGATGTTGCCTATCGCCGCGCGAATCGTGAAACGGCCGTCCAGCACAGTGTGGGAGACGAAGAAGCGGCCAGAAGCATTGATGCGGCGCATCAGCTCCCGGGTCGCATCGTCACCCTGACGCAGCCGGAAGCAGACCAACCCCATGGTCGCTGGAGCGGCGAGTTCGAAGCGCGCATCGGCGGCAATCCGCTCGCCCAACCAGGCGGCCATGCGCAGATTTTCGCGAAGAATCGCAGCCAGCCCGTCGCGGCCAAAGTAGCGCAGCACAAACCACAGCTTCAGCGCGCGAAAGCGCCTTCCCAGGGCCAGGCCGTAGTCCATGAAATCAACCGCGCCGGCGGCGTCGGTCTTCAGGTACTCGGCCTCCAGAGAAAACGCGCTCCGCAGCAACGCGGGGTGCGCGGTATAAAACAAACTGCAATCCAGCGGAACCATCATCATCTTGTGCGGATTGACGACGAAGGAGTCCGCGCCGTCCACTCCATCCAATAAATGCCGGCACTCGGGCAGGATGGCAAACGAGCCCCCGTACGCGCCATCGACATGCAGCCAGAGACCATTCTCGCGGCAAAGAGCGGCAATTTCGGCGACGGGATCGACCGCCGTGCTGGAGGTTGTGCCGACCGTCGCAGCAACAAAAAATGGCTTCAGGTTATTGGCAAGATCGGCGCGAATCGCCTGCGCCAAGGCCTCCGGCTTCATTCTGAATCCGGCGTCGGCAGCGATGTGGCGCACATTGCGCTGGCCGATGCCCGCGGCAATCGCCGCCTTCTCCACCGACGAGTGCGTGTGTTCCGAGACGTAGGCGATCAGGCGGCCCGACGAGCCCGCCGCGCGGCTCTCCGGCTCCGCGCGCTGCCGCGCCGCAACAATCGCTTGCAGCACGGCGTTCGACGCCGAATCCACGATCATGCCAAACCACGCGGAGGGCAGGCCAAGCCATTCCAGCACCCACGAAACCGTGATCTGCTCCAGCTCGGTGGCGGCCGGAGAGCTCTTCCAGAGCATCGCATTCACGTCCAGCGCCGCGGTCAGCAGCTCCGCCAGGATTCCCGGAGCCGACGCGGAGATGGAAAAATAGGCGTGGAAGTGCGGATGGTTCCAAAGGGTCAGCCGGGGAAGGATCAGCTCCTGAAAATCATCCAGAATTGCTTCCATCGATTCGCCGCGCGCCGGCCCGGCAGCTGGAAGCAGGCGCTGCAACTCACCGGGCCGGCAGCGGGCCAGCACCGGATACTGCCGCGGATCTTCGAGATAATTTGCGATCCATTCCAGCAGAAATTTGCCATGCAGGCGGAAGTCCTCAGTACTCATATCATGGCGGCGGGGCGCGGTGTGGTTGGCATACTCTTGAGTCATGACGGCAGTTTAGCGCACTTTTCGCGGCAGTGGATTGCGAATCCATGCAACAATTTATCAAAGAATGGCATGAATTGCTATCAATGCCGAGAATACTTACTGTATATTGCTCAATATGGTCTTCGATGAGATTGATCTGCGGATTTTGGAAGTGCTGCAGCGGGAGGGGCGGATCTCCAATCAGGAGCTTGCCGATCAGGTTGGCCTGTCGCCCTCGCCCTGTCTGCGCAGGATGAGACAGCTTGAAAGCACAGGCGTCATCCGCAGCTATGTTGCCCTGCTCGATCCGGCGGCGGCGGGGCTGGGATTGCAGGCCATTGTCGAAGTCCGGCTGGATCGCCAGACCAGCGCCGCGGTGGCGGCCTTCGAAAAGGAAATCCTGAAATACCCGCAGGTCCTGGAATGCGATTTGATGGCCGGAGACTGGGACTATATGTTGCGCGTGACCGCTCGCGACCTGGAGGATTTCCGCGAGTTTTGCGTGAACCGGCTGGCCAGGATCGCGGGTGTGGGCAACGTGAAATCGAATATCTGCATGAAGCAGGTGAAGTATTCGACCGCGCTGCCTCTGATTCGATAGCGCGTGTGCAACAGGGGCACGCCTCTCACTGCCAAAAACCGGGTCTGACGCAGTTTCCGAGCAGTCTGCCAACGGGCCGGAATTCGCGAAGAAGGATCGCAAGGACTCTTCATTGAGCGCATTGGACTGTCCGCGACAGTTGACAGCCGAATTTCTGAATACTGGCCGACTTTTCGTTCCTTTCTTCGAAAAGCGCTTGACCCTCCCCTTACGTCAGGGTCAACAATGTCCAAGGTGAGACCTATGAGCGCCTTCCGCATCCAAGAGTTCGCAAAACTTGCCGGCGTTATAGTACGGGCATTGCATCACTACGACCGGCTCAAGCTGCTATCGCCCGGGCATCGGTCGGAGCGAGGCTCTCGGATCTACTGCCACGAGGATCTCGGCCGCCTGGACGACGAGTTCACGTTCGGAACTCCGGCAATTGCGGAGGGCTACCGACGGATACATGACGACGAGAGCCACTGGCTGGAGGATGTGAAGACTGCCACTCTCAGGGCGATCCGGCCCAAACCTGAGTATCGGTCCTTTTTTCAAAAGGCGATTCAAGCTTGCCTGCGGCACGGTTGATCACGGCGGTCGCTCCATTCCATGGAGCGGTGCAATCCACGTGGAGGGCATTCCAATTAGAGGAAGGAGAGGACGATGGTCGCGCCCAAGAGAAATATCTTCGCGGTAATTACGCTGTTCTTTGTGGCTCCGCTGGTGGCGGAGTATCTGCTGGGAGATCTGCCGCTCAAGCTACTGACGGCACTGATCGTATTGGCGCCGGCATACGGCGGCGGGGCGGTACTGATTCGCGAGACAGCGCGGCGAACGGGTCGTGGCTGGCCCACGATGCTGATGCTGGGCGCGGCTTACACGTTGATCGGCGAAGGCTTGGTGTCGCAGTCGCTCTTCAATCCCGACTATATGCAGAAGCACTGGCACCTGCTTCACCCTGCTTATATTCCGGCGCTGGGCATTGGAGGGTGGTGGACGTTGTTCATGTTCAACCTTCACACGTTCTGGAGCATGGGCGTTTCGATTGCGCTGGTTGAGGCGCTCTTTCCTGCCGAGGCTGAAACGCCGTGGCTGGGGCGGGTTGGCGATTCGGTCGTCGCTCTGGTGTTCGTGCTTGGTTCAGTCGTGAGCTTCGGCATCGGGTTCAAGCAAAACCAGTTCGTGGCCTCTCATGCGCAGCTTCTTGGCGCGGCAGCGCTGAGCTTTTTGCTGATCGTGTCTGCATTTCTGATTCCGGCGCGGAGATCGCGCATGGCCGGCGGTTTGGCGCCGAGCCCATGGATTACAGGAGCCGTTGCGTTCGTGCTGGGCATGGGCGTGATGAATACGCCGCCGAAGTGGGGCTGGGCCGCGGTGGGCGCGTTGCTGGCAATCGATGCGGTCTTTCTCGTCCTGGTCACGCTGTTTTCGCGACAAAGCGGATGGAGCGCGCTGCATGCCCTGAGCCTGGCGGCGGGCGGCGCGCTGGTTTACGGCATTCGCGCTTATACTGCAAGGCCGCTGGTCGGCGGACTGCTATGGATGCGTATCAGCAACACGGTTTTTCTCGCCGCCGCGGTGTGGCTGATATGGTTGGGCGCGAGGCGCGTCATCCGCTACCAGGCACTTGCTCTCCTGAACGACCCTGGATGACACTTTTCGGTCGTAGTCCGCATCAGTCTCCATAAACGCCGATTGCGCCAGAATGGATTCTCGCTTTACGCCGAATTGCCTTCCCGCTCAGGAAGTGGCCTGGGAGCGATCTTGCGGCAGAATCACCGACAAACCGGGTGCCGTATCACTGCCCACAAGCAGCCGCATCGGCGAGAATGATACACGTGGCGAAGCGGCTCTTCAGGGCGGGATTGGTGTTGGGTCTGGCGGCGGCGCTGGGCGCGTCTTGGCCGGCGCCGGCGCAGGAGAGCCTGGCGAACGCGCCGGAGCCGACCCGCGCGGTCAAGGCTCCCGTGCTACCCGGCGGGCTTCCTGACAAGCCCTCGCAGCCGCCCGCTTTCACAGTTGCCGTCGAGGCGCTGGGCTTTTCCGCGCCGGGGCAGCTCTACCTGGGCCTGCGCGAGAGCTTTGTTTCGCTCGACTTTCTCGACGAAAACCGGCTGCTCTTCACCTTTCGCGTGCCGGGACTGATTCGCCGCGAGGCCGGCGAAGAGGAGGTGCGCCAGATTCGCGCCGTGGTGCTGACCTTGCCGGCCGGTACGGTCGAGGCCGAGGCCCTGTGGACCGTGCACGACCGGGCGCGCTACCTGTGGATGCTCAACGATGGCCGCTTCCTGCTGCGCGACCGGGAGAATCTTGAATTTGGCGACGCCACGCTGGAGCTGAAGCCCTACCTGCGTTTTCCGGGACCGCTGCTGTGGCTGGAGATGGACCCTGCGCAGAAGTACCTGGTGACCGACTCGCACGAGCTGGCGGTCACGGCCAACAAACCCGGCGAAGTGCCCACACCGGAGAGCGCCAAAGCCATCATCGACATCGATGGGCAGAGGCCGGACGGCCACTCCAGCGACCAAGACCTGCCGCCGGGGACTCCGGTACGCGAGGCCGATCTGGCGGTGCGCATCCTGCGCCGCGACTCCGGCCAGGTGATGCTGGTCAGCCGCAGCCCCTCCCTCGTGCATCTGCCCATCAACTCCGATGGCTACCTGGAGAGCCTGCGCGCGCGCGGCGACGCGTGGCTGCTGAATCTGAACTTCTTCAGCGGCGGCAGCAGGATTCTGGGCCAGGTGGATTCGGCCTGTTCGCCGCTCTTCGATTTTCTTTCTCAGCGGGAGGTGCTGGTGACCGACTGCTCCCCATCCGGCGCGGGCAAGCTGGTGGCGATGGGGACCGATGGCCGCCGCCTGTGGGAGGCGCAGACCCCGGATACGACGATCTGGCCGCTGGTAGTCAGAGCGCCGGATGGCTCGCGGCTGGCGCGGGAGGCTCTCGCGGTCAGCCACCCGGTCAGCGCCGGCGCGTCCCTTAGTCCAGAGGAGATCAAAGGGCAACTGGTCGTGATTCTGAACGCCGCGGACGGAAAGGAGGCGCTGGAGACGGCGGCCAGCCCGGTTCTGGATGGAGGCGGGAATGTGGCCATCTCACCCTCCGGGCGGCGCGTGGCCGTGCTTGCGGGCGGCGTTATACAGGTCTTCGAATTGCCTCCGCCGCCGCTGCTTCCGGAGCCCGCAACTCGCCAGCCGGGCCGCTGAGCTGGACTCTTTGGGCGCCCTATCCTCGCAGCGTTTTTGTTTTTGCGGCCAGGATGGGATTCATCCCACTGCAAAACGTGTAAACTGAACTGCGGGAGAGTATTCTTGTCCACCGATCTTGTACGCTACGCGGCTGCCGCGGTTTCCGATGTCGGCAGCAAACGCGCCTCCAATGAGGATGCATTCGGGCTTTCCGCCGAGTACGGAGTCTATATTGTCTGTGACGGCATGGGCGGCGCCGCGGCTGGCGAGATCGCCAGTTCCATGGCTGTTGACGAAATGCTGCGCCGGCTCAGTGCCCGCGCCGAGCCGGAGGCCGAGGCCGCGCCGCTCGAAGATGTGATCGACGAGGCCATCCGCGCCGCCAACGAAGCCATCCATTCGCGCGCCCAGAGCAACCTCCAGCTCAGCGGCATGGGAACCACGCTGGTGGGCCTGGTAACCGAAGGACGGCGCGTGCTGGTCTTCAATGTCGGCGACAGCCGCTGTTACCTGATGCGCACTCTGAGCCCGGAGCAAAGCGGACAAGAGCCGAGCGCTCCCAGTCAGAGAAAATTGGTACAGATCAGCCTCGACCACTCACTGGTGGAGGAGCAGGTGCGGATGGGCCGCATGACCCATGAGGAGGCGCTGCACTCCAACTACCGCAACGTGATCACCCGCGCGCTGGGCACCCAGGCGGAGGTCGAGCCGGATATCTTCGAGCTGGAAGCCGCGCCCGGCGACATTTTCCTGCTCTGCTCCGACGGGCTGTCGGGCGAAGTCAGCGACGAGCAGATTGAATCCATGCTGGCGGCCGACCTGCCTCTCGATGAACACTGCGTCCGCCTGGTGGACGCCGCCAACCAGGCCGGCGGCCATGACAACATCACCTGCCTGCTGGTGCGCGTCGAGGGCTAGCGGCGTTTACTGGCGGATCGGGGAAACATCCATTTCACCATGCGCCCACACGCTTGCGAATATCCTTCAGCAGCACTAATAGGTGCAACGGGTCCGATAGCGACGCTTCAAAGTCGAACTGCTCATAGTAGCGCTGGGCCTGCTCGTCTTTGGCATGGACGGCGAGCGCGCGTATCCCGGCAATATCGGCAACTTGCATGGTGCGCAGCACGGCATCCCGCAGCAGCGCGCGCCCCACGCCCTTTTTCTGCCAGTTTTTTTCGACGGCCAAGCGGGCCAGCAGCATGATCGGCACCGGATGCCGGGCGAGTCCCTTGCGCAAGCGCTCGGGCGCATCGATGTATTCGATCTGCCCGACGGCAAGGCTGTAATAGCCGATGACAACTCCGTCCACCAGGCCGACGTAACTCTGCGCCGCGCCCGCGCCTTGATTTTGCAGCGCGTGCTTGCGCAGCCATTGATTCAGCGCCTCTTGTCCGCAATCGAAGATGTCGATGGTATGGTCGCGCCGAAGCTTCTCGATGATGCGGGTTTCGATCATTTTGTCTCGCCAGAGCCGAAGAATCCCGGTTCATCGAGCAGGGCTTGCAAGCGAGGCAAGGGACGGGCAGGCGCGTCGAGGGCGGCTTGAAAGGCGGCCCACTTCTCCGCATCCAGGCCGAAGACGCGGCGATCCGCGAGCGTATCTTCGGCGCGAGTCAGAGCGCTCTCCATCACAAAATCGCTCATCGAGCGATGAACAGCCGATGCGGCAGCCTGCAACTTGGCTTTTGCCGCGGGCGATACCCGCACGTCCAGCTTTACCGTGCGCCGTTCCGTCAGGATGGATTGAGTGGCCATGAGATTCTCCGTTCGTACTTCGATGCTGACAGAATGTCTTGACAATGTCAAGACTTAGCTACCAGGATGGAAGCTATGAGGCAATTCTCAAACCAAGGCATCAATCGTGCCGCTTGACTTTTTGAAAAAGCAGCAGCAGCGGGATGCAGGCGAGCGCGAGAACGGCAATCAGGCGGAAGTTATCGGCATACGCCATCAGGGCGGACTGCTGTTGCACGCTGCGATAAATCATGCCGAGAGCCTTATGATGCGCGGTGAACCTATCCGCGCCCTGGAGAAAGAGCCTAGCCTGCAAGCCGCGCACCAACTCGCTTGCCAAAGGAGATCCGGCGTCCGCCGCCAGCGTGCTCTGGTGAATCTGCGAGCCGCGCACCAGCATGGTCGTCACCGTGGCGATGCCGACGGAGCCGCCAATGTTGCGCATCAGGTTATAGATGCCGGTGGCGTTGCCCATCTCCTGCTTGCGCAGGCGGCTCAGCGTCACGGTAGTTAGCGGGACGAAGACGAAGCCCATCGCGAATCCGTTGAGAATGTTGGGTATGACGACCGAGGACATGCCGATCTCCAGGCTGATGTTGCCCAGCATCCAGGTGGATGCGCCGAGCAGCGCAAAGCCGAAGGCCATCAGATAGCGGGCGTCGATCTTACGGACCAGCAGGCCCACCGTCACCATCGAAGCCATGGCGCCCAGGCCGCGCGGGCTGACGGAGAGGCCGCTTTGCAGCGCCGAATAACCCATCAGCGTTTGCAGAAACAGCGGCAGCATCGCCGTGGCGGCATAGAGAACGAAGCCGTAGGTGCCGGTAATCAGCGTTCCCATGGCAAAGTTGCGGTCGCGGAAGATGCGCAATTGGACAATCGGATCGTGGTCGGTCAACTCGCGGAGGATGAATGCGACGAGCGCCAGCGTGGAGACGGCAGCCGTCCAGCAAATCCAGGGAGCGGCGAACCAGTCGGCCTCCTGGCCCTTGTCCAGCACCAACTGCAACGTGCCCAGCCAGAGAGTCATCAGTCCAAAGCCGAGATAATCGATTGCCCCCTTGAATTTGTGGCGCAGGTAAGGCGGGTCTTCGACGTAGAGGTTGACCATGATGAGGGCCAGGATGCCGATGGGAAGATTGATGTAGAAGATCCAGCGCCAGCTATAGCTGTCGGTGATCCATCCGCCGAGGGTGGGGCCGATGATGGGGGCGACGATGACGCCGACGCCATAGGCGGCCATCGCGGTGCCGTGCTGGCGGGGCGGAAAGCTCTCCAGCAGGATGGACTGCGCCAGCGGCTGCATTCCGCCGCCGCCGATGCCTTGCAGGACCCGCGCCACAATCAGCATGGGCATGGTCAGCGCCAGGCCGCAGAGCAGCGAGGCAAGAGTGAACAGTAGAATGGAGATCAAAAGCAGTTTCTTGCGGCCGATGCGTCGCGCGATCCATCCGGCGGCGGGCAGCATGATGGCGTTAGCGACCAGATAGCTGGTCAGAACCCAGGTGGATTCGTCTGTGGTGGCGGAGAGGCTGCCGGCGATGTGCGGCAGCGCGACGTTGGCCACTGAAGAATCCAGCACCACCATGAAGGTGGCCAGCATGACCGACCCGGCAATGACCCACGGACTCGCCTGAGGCTTCCAGGCGTGTTCTTCAGCCTCCGTAAGTCGATGCGTATTGCCGGCGGCGCTCATCCGGCTCTCCGATCCAGCCGGTGAAGATGCAGCGCTGGAAGCGGCGGGCGGCGGGCTTTCAGTTGAACTGTCCGCATATTCAGTTCAGTATACGCGACCGTCTTTCGCAGCCGCCGTTGACGGGGTGAGGAGGCATGAGTATTCTTCGGAAGGTGGAGGAACCGCAAGACTATGAACAGACGTGAATTACTGAAATCACTGGGCGGCGCGTATTCCGCCCTGGCGCTCTCAAGATTTGCCAAGACCCAGGCTGCGCAATTCAATAACTTTCTGGGAACCAGATCGTCTTTGCAGGGCTACCGGATTCCCGACTGGTTCCGCGACGCGAAGTTCGGCATCTGGGCGCATTGGGGCCCGCAGTCGGCGATCGAAGATGGGGACTGGTACGCCCGCAATATGTATATCCAGGGATCGGAGCAATACAACTACCATGTGGAAACCTATGGCCATCCCACCAAGGTTGGCTACAAGGACCTTGTGAATGACTGGAAGGCCGCCAAGTGGGATCCGGAACACCTGATGGGCCTGTACAAGAAGGCCGGGGCAAAGTACTTCGTCAGCATGGGAGTGCACCACGATAACTTCGATCTTTGGGACTCGAAGTACACGCGCTGGAATGCCGTCAACATGGGACCGAAGAGAGACATCGTCGGAACCTGGCAAAAAGAGGCGCGCAAGCAGGGTTTGCGCTTCGGAGTCAGCGAGCACCTCTGGATCAGTTACAAGTGGTGGGCGGTGAGCCATGGGGCGGACAAGACCGGGCCGCTAGCCGGCGTTCCCTATGATGGCGCCGACCCCAAATATGCGGACCTCTATCATGACGCCGACTGCGCACGGCTTATGGACAAACTGGATTGGAGCGACAACGATATTCCCGATTCGTGGAAGCTGCATTACCTCGACCGCATGACCGACCTCATCGACAAGTATCAGCCCGATTTTCTGTACACCGACGGGCATCTTCCCTTCGAGGATATTGGCCTGAAGATGGTGGCGCACCTTTACAACGTGAGCGCGCAGTTGCACGGCGGGCGGACTGAGGCGGTCTACACCAGCAAAGAGATGACCGATTGCGCCATCGGCACCTGCCTGCTGGATCACGAGCGCGGCGTCGCCGACGGCATCGCGGCAAACCCGTGGCAAACCGACACCTGTATCGGCCAATGGCATTACAAGCGCGGCCAGGAATATAAGACGGCCAAGAAGGTAATCGACCTGCTGGCGGACATTGTGAGCAAGAACGGCAACCTGCTGCTGAATTTCCCGCTGCCCAACTCGGGCGAGCTGGATTATGAGGAGAGGGTCGTTCTGGACGAGATCACCGCGTGGATGGCGGTGAACAGCGAAGGCATCTACTCGACGCGCCCGTGGAAGATTTACGGCGAAGGCCCCTCTACCAAGACTAAAATCGAAACCGGCAACTTCAACGAGGACAAACAGAAGGATCTGACTGCCGAGGATGTTCGCTTCACCACCAAGGGCAGTACGCTCTACGCCTTCGTGATGGGCTCTCCGGAAAAACAGGCGGCGGTGAGCGCGCTTGGCCTCGCCAGTCCGCAGAATCCGGGCAAGATTCAACGAGTGGAATTGCTTGGCTACAAGGGCGATCTCAAGTGGAAGCAGGAGGACGCCGGATTGACGGTTGAAATGCCCGCGGAAAAGATATCCGATGTCGCGATCACGCTGAAGGTCGAACTGGCATAGCATTTTCTCCGGGGCTCAATCGGTATATGATTCTTGCGGCGGCGATTCGCGCCGATCGGAAGCGTGTTTACGAAAGGGCGGGAGGAAGAGCGATGAAAGACAAGCACAAGAAGAAGCACTCGGAAGCCGATCAGGCGGCGACGCCTTCAAACGGCAAGCAGAAGCACGGCGACCTGCCTGCGCCCGTGCTAGGCAATGCCGAGACACTGCACCTGGGAAAAGACTGCGACTACGAAAAAGAGCTGAGGCGCTTGCAAGTCGAGCTGGTCAAGCTGCAGGAGTGGGTGCGCGCGGAGGGCCTACGGGTTGTGATTCTGTTTGAAGGGCGCGACGCGGCGGGCAAGGGCGGGGCGATCAAGCGGATCACCGAATCGCTGAATCCGCGCGTCTGCCGGGTGGTGGCTCTGGGCACGCCCACGGAGCGCGAGAAAACGCAATGGTACTTCCAGCGCTATGTTCCCCACCTGCCCGCGGCCGGCGAGATGGTGCTCTTCGACCGCAGTTGGTATAACCGGGCGGGCGTCGAACACGTAATGGGCTTCTGCACCGAGGCGCAGTATCAGGAGTTCTTCCAGAGCTGCCCGGAGTTTGAGCGCATGTTGCAGCGTTCGGGGATTCGGCTCATCAAGTACTGGTTTTCCGTCAGCGACGAGGAGCAGGAGCGGCGCTTTCAGGACCGCATGAAGAATCCCACCAAGCGCTGGAAGCTGAGTCCAATGGATCTCGAATCACGCAAGCATTGGGCCGAGTACTCACGCGCAAAGGACGAGATGTTCGCGGTGACTGACACCAAAATGTCTCCGTGGTTTGTCGTGAATGCGGAAGACAAGAAGTGCGCGCGTCTGAACGTGATCCGCCATCTACTCTCGATGTTCGTCTATCGCGATCTGACGCCGGAGCCGCTGGAACTGCCTAAGCTGGAAAAGTCGAAGTACGTGCGTCCGCCTATCCAGGAGCAGAACTTCATTCCGCAGGTTTACCGGTAGGGAGTTGGCGGGAACCGCTCGTTCCAACAGCTTTTTCCGTTTATACGGGAATCGTTCGCCTTGCCGCGCTAATCAAACAGGCGATTTCAGGCACTAGGAGCGTAGATTCATGACCTTATCTGCGATGGAAGTCGACCACTTGAAGCAAGCTCACACAATCGAGGGCGTGTTGTCGGTCATTGCCGGCCGCTGGAGCGCGCGCTCCTTCGCCGACCGCGAGGTCAGCCCCGCCGACCTCGCTAAAGTCTTTGAAGCCGCCCGTTGGAGCGCCTCGTCCCGCAACGAGCAGCCCTGGCGCTTCCTCGTTGGCAGACGCGGCTCATCAACCTACAAGAAGATCTTCTCGACTCTGGGCGGCCACAACCGGGATTGGGCCGGCGCCGCGCCGGTGCTGATTCTGGGGGCAGCGAGCGCCACGTTCGTTCACAACGGCTCTGCGAACGCTTACGCGCTCTATGACCTGGGCGCAGCCGCCGCGGCGCTCTCTCTGCAAGCCAGTGCGCTCGGACTGAGGACTCACTCCATGGCCGGCTTCGACCACGACGCCGCCCGCCAGATTTTTCAAATTCCCGACGACTACCATCTCGGCGCGGTGATCGCGCTGGGCTACCAGGGCGAACCCTCGGCTCTGGCCCAGGCGGATCTGTTTGACCAGGAGATTGCGCCGCGCACTCGCAAACCTTTGAGTGAGTTCGTCCTCTCGGAGTGGGGAGTGCCGGCGGAACTGGGCTGATCCGTCTTCCGCGTTACAGTGGTAGCAGAGGGTTGCCTTGACCAACGCGCGCACCATCCGCAAGAAGCCCGCACGCCGGCCCAGGCTCCGGCGCACACCAGCCTTGCGTAGGCGGCGCATAGGCTGGCGGAGCCGGCTGACGCTGGCCGCGCTCATACTGGTTGTTGGTCTGCTGGCCTGGGGAGTGGTTGCCCGGCTGCTGGCGCCCGTCTCCAATACCGCGCTCACCCGCTTTGACGCCATCATCGTGCTGGGCTCTCCGGCCGACAGCGACGGCAACCCCTCGCCAACGCAGTTGGCTCGCGTGACCGAGAGCGTGCATGAGTATGAGCGCGGCGTTGCGCCGCGGCTGATCCTGACCGGAGGAGCGGCGCGCAACCAGTTTGTGGAGGCGCGGGTGATGGCGCGCTCCGCGCACGCGCAGGGCATTCCGGAGACGGCCATTTTGGTTGAGCCGGAGGCCCGGGATACGATTCAGAACGCCTGCTACGCGGCGCGGATCATGAAGGCGCACGGCTGGCGGTCGGCGGAGGTGGTCTCCAGCGCCACCCATCTGCCGCGCGCGGGCATCATCTTCAGCGCCCTGCCGCTTGCCTGGCGCACCCATGCCGCGCCGCCGCTGGAACCAGAGTCCGCGGCTTACCAATGGGCCGCGGAGGGCGTCGAAGACCTGAAGACGGTGCGCTACCTGGTCTGGACACGCTGGAGCGAGCGCTGCGAGCCGTAAAAAACAGGGAATAGGGAATAGGGCGCGGCGGAGGTTGCTCGGGATTTTGAAGACGCCTGCCGATCCTGCCCGGTTCGCATTGTCCACCGTTGGCATCGTCTAGTAAGCTGAATAGAATGCGTCTCTCCGTAAGTCATACCGCCGCTCTTGCCGCCGTAGCCGCTTTGGCTTTGTTTAGTGCACCTCGCGCCCAGGCCCAGGCGCAAAGCACCGCCTCTCCGACGGCCGGCAATGGCACTTACATCGCCATCGACCCGCTGGCGAATGTGCGCTACGACAACCGTTTCGATCTTTCGCTGGGCGCGGCCTACGGCCACATCCATGCCGGACCGGTCGCCCTGCAAGGGGCTAACCTGGGCGGACTCGATCTGGCCGCCTCCTATTGGTTCAGCAAGCACTGGGCCCTGGAAGGCTCGGGCCGCGGCTATCTGGGTACCAGCGGCGTCGCCAGCGTGGGGGGACAAAATGTTGGACTGAATAATGTCCGAGGACCCTTCGTCAGCCAATATCTTTTCGTTGCCGGACCGGAATGGCTGGGGCCGCACAACAAGCACGGCGATGTGATGCTTCATGTGCTGGCGGGCGGAGCGCACTTTAATTCGCATGTGTGGCCGCAAACGCCTGCGAGTGTGGGCTTCTACGACAATCAGTTTGCTCCGGCCGCGGTCTTCGGCGGCCACATCGACCTGAACCGCACAGCACGCTGGGTCTTCCGCGTCTCGCCCGACGCGCTGATTACCCGCTATGGCTTTAATTATCCCGTCGTTCCGGCGACCTCAAGCCCGCACGACAACTGGAACTTCGGGATTTCGGTTGGCGTGGAGTACAAGTTCAAGACGAAGCGGTAGCGCAGGATTCCCACCCCTTGGGCTGCGCTCAGGGCAGGCTCCGCCGCAATGACAAAAACGCAGCGAGGGTGGGGCGCCCATTTGCCGCACGCAAACGGCATTTTTCCCATTTCGGAGTTTCCCGCGATGAAGATTTGCCGGCGGCGGCTCCGGAGTTGTCTTTGCAGCAACCAGCTCGGTAATGTGTGAAGGGCAGCCGAAGTCTCCGGGCTGTGGTATTCTCCATCCTCCGGCAATTCATGGATAATTGTGTTGCCGGAAGGTATGCTGGAGTAGAGAGCGGAGCTTCCGCCCACGGCGGGGATGCACCCGGCAAGCATCGGCACGAAGGCAGGATTCAGCAATGAGAGACACACTTGGAGTATTGCTAGCGGGCGGCGCGGGAGAACGGCTCTTTCCCCTTACACGCGATCGCGCCAAACCGGCTGTTCCTTTTGGCGGACACTATCGCATCATCGACATCACTCTCTCCAACTGCATCAACTCCGGCCTGCGCAAGGTCTTCATCCTGACGCAGTACAAGGCGCTCTCGCTGAACCGGCACATCCGCGAAGGATGGACGGGGATTGTGGCCCAGGAGCTGGGCGAGTTCTTCGAACTGCTGCCGCCCATGCAGCGCACCGGCGCCAATTGGTACATGGGCACCGCCGATGCGGTTTATCAGAATATTTATTCGATCGGCAGCGAGCAGCCCAAGCACATGATCATCCTCCAGGGCGACGCCATCTACAAGATGAACTACAACCGGATGCTGGAGTACCACAAAGAGACCAAGGCCGATGTCACGCTGGCCACGCTGCCGGTTCCACCCGAACAGGCCAAGCAGTTCGGCGTGGTGGAGGTGGGCAAGACGGGCGAGGTGCTGGGCTTTTTAGAAAAGCCTGCCACAACCACCTTCCGCTCACCCTTCAATCCCGGCTCCGTGGATGCCTCGATGGGCATCTATATCTTCAATACGGAAATTTTGCTGAAAGCGCTGATCGCCGACGCCGAGGATCCGGCTTCGAGGCACGACTTTGGCCACGATATTCTGCCCAATATGCTGGGCAAGAAGAAGATGATGGCTTACAACTTCGTCGATGAGAACAAGAAGCAGGCGCTCTATTGGCGCGACGTGGGCACGCTGGACGCATACTACGACGCCAACCTGGACCTCTGCTCGGTTTCGCCGACCTTCAACCTCTACGACAAGAGCTGGCCGATCCGCACCCGGGTGCGCCAGTATCCGCCGGCCAAGTTCGTCTTCGGCGAGCCGGGCCGCTCGGGCATGGCGGTCAACTCGGTGATCACCGCCGGCGTCATCATCTCCGGCGCGTCGGTGACCAACTGCGTGGTCTCGCAGGATGTGCGCGTCAACTCCTACTCGACGGTGGACGCCAGCATCATCTTCTCGCACGTGAACATCGGGCGGCACTGCCGCATTCGCAGAGCCATCATCGACCGCCACGTCCACATTCCGGAGGGCACCATCATCGGCTACGATCCGGTCGAGGACAAGCGCCGCTACTTCGTGACGCCATCCGGCCTGACCATCGTTACCCGCGACGCCTCGCTGTTTGAGAATCCCGTCGAGCCGGAGTTCTCGCAGCGGTATTGATCCCTCTTTATCTCACTACAATCTGGGTGCCCCAGGTCCGGATTTTCGGACCTGGGATACCACGAACCCCATCGGCCGTGTCCTTGCGCAGCGAACGTTTATCGTTTCGAGACGCCGCGCGCCAGCTTCTTGACCTTCTTCTTCCGCCCTTCGCGCATGGTTACTAAAGATTCTTTCTTTCGTAACACAACCCACAGCCCAACCCGCTACAATTCCCACGAGCCGCTTTTCCAGCAAAACGCGTCGCCAAACCACGGAAAGGATCGAACCCATGCGTAAGACCTGGGGTAAATTGGGGGGGCAATTGAAGGACCATTCCTTCGCGTTGCCATGCTTTTTTTGATGTTTTCTCCCACGATCTGCTACGCAGTTGAGGCTTACGTCCCCACCATCACCTCAGTCACCCCGAATACATGGATAGCGGGACAATCCACGAACGTCACCTTCACAGGCACAGGCTTTACCGACCAAGGGACGAGGAATTGCTATTTTGCAGGCGTCGGATTTGATATAACCATCGAAATCGGAAGTATGCCGGAAGTCGCCGTAAATATTGTCAGCGATACAGAGGCCACCGCCACCGTCACGCCTGATGCCAACGACCCCACCCAAACGGCATGCCAGTACGTCGGCGAAACTATCGTCGGAGTCGTTCGCGCTCCTGTCAGCGCCGCACACGCCACAACGCCTGCGACAATTACACCTAAAAGTTGTATCGCTTCTGGCGGTATCCCGGTGCAGATTCTCGGCAACCAGATCATGTGGAGCCAAGCGACAACGCCCGGTAACGTCATCAGCGTGATCGACGACGGAAGCGGAACCCCACCCCCAACCCAAAGCGCGGTCGTCGGCCAGCAGATACACATGACCACTTCCGACATTCCTAAAAATATCACTGTTACAAAGAGAACCTGGACGGTGGATGGAACCAGAATTAAGAACTATGTAGTAACCCCTAATAAATCAGCCCGCGTAACAGAATTGAAGGACGATGACCTCCAGAACAAGGATAAAATAACCTATTACTGGGTTTATCCGAACGATCCAAGCGACCCGAATGCCAACTTCCCGGTAACCTACGAGTACTGCGTCGACATTCCGGACGTGGGCAACCAATGCTCCACAGCAATGGCCGCTTTCAATGTAAGCGGGCCGTCAGACGTGATTAAACCAGAACTCTCCCTTCCCGATGCGATCGGAATTTGGGAGGTTACTGGACCAACTTCTTCGTGCAGCACACAATGGCTATTCTTCGGATTGGCTAGTTCCAACGGTCCAGACCGTCCTGGATTGATTGATATTCCAGGGATTTTCTTTGATGGTACGAATGTTTCCAATATACCCGATAGCGGTGGTAACTTCTTCTGGGTTCAGATAGTTGATTCTGTCGTTGTCTCTGGCACAGAGCCGGGTGTTAAGTTAATTCCTAGCCGCCAGGGTCCTGGTCTTGACAATACGTATCCATATGTTCCAGTGCCAAACAATCCATTGGTGGAACTCGATGCTCCTGCACAAGGCTTGGACAATGAACTTACATCGAAATCCGAATCGTTCAAAGCCACAATGTATATGATGTGGCAGTCGACAACTGAAGACTCTATTCCTGTTCCAATTGGATATGTCGATTGGACCATTCAAGGAACAGCGCATCAAAATGCGAAATAGACACCTCCTTGGTATCTTTCAAGCCAGATACCGGCGACAGCAACCTTCACCGCCAGTTCCGACACCGGTCCGCCATACCATGGTCTGCCGCATTGGACGAAGGTTCTACTCAATAGTGCTGGAACCAAGTCATTAGATGTTCAGACAAATGGAGAATCAGAATCCGTCTCAACTGACGGGGAAGAGGAGCAGTAGAAAATGAGAAATATATCGTTTTGTGTTCTGATGCTGTTATTGATGTGGCAAACAGTTGCACTCCACGCTCAGACTCCTGAAGAACAGGCTGCCGGATTCAAACTTACCCTTTTCCAGAGCCCCATTCGCTATGGTGTACCGAAAAGTGAACAGGTACTGGTTGTTTCGTTGACTAATATATCTCAGCGAGTTATGGGTGATACCGTCTGCTCGGCATTCGGAGCGTTTTACAAACTCATTGTCGTGTATAACGGTGTTCCAATCGAGGAGAAAGAGGAACATCGAATACATAGAAAGGCCATGGAGAAAGGCCCGTGTTCTGGTAGCAATCCAGGAAGGCGGGCCAACCCCGGTCAGTCATTGGAGGACATCCTTTACTATGAAACGATCAAGCCCGGCACATACGAATTTACCGTCGAGCGAGAAGGTTTGCCGGGTGATCCTGATAAGAGCGTGACGATCAAATCCAATACCATCACGATCATCGTGCCGGAATCAGCGGCAAGCGCACAACAATAGCCTACTGCGCCAGCAAAAGTCCCGCCCCGGATGTGCCAGTCGCCTCCAGGATGGCTGATTGTGCTTTTCATCTCAAAAACGTGGAACTCTAACCCAGGTCCTACTGCCATTCCTGTTCCCATTGGATACGAGACCTTGAGCATCGATGGAACAGCGTATAACGGGACAGGCACCCCTCCATGGTTTATCTCTCCATCCAGCATAACCAGCACAGCGGCAACCTCTTACACCGCCAGTAATGCTCAACAACCCTCGTATGGTATGCCAGTATGGACGAAAGTTCTTCTTAACACACCTAAAACCAAAAATGAAGATGAATCTGAATCCGTCCAGACAGACGGGGAAGTGGAGAATCAACAATGAGAAAAATGACGACGTCTTTTGCTGTAATGATCTTTGCCACGCAGGTTTTTGCGACATATGCACAGTCACCAGAAAAGACAGTACCTCAATTCACATTGACCATTTTGTCGGAACTCCATGGTGAGTTTGGCCCAGCTCTCAATATGATTGAGGTGAGAGAGACAAACATTTCAAACGAAGTAATCTATGATCCCGGATGCGTGCAAACACGGGGTAGGATGACTGTCACAATATTTTATAACGGCCTTCCGTTGGAGGAGAAAGATATGGAAGCACGTCCTCGCAGGGAGAAAGAGCGGCGAGAGTATTGTACCTCTGGACGTGGTGTTAATGGGATCAAACCTGGAGAATATTTAGATTACGTTGTTAGCGTTGCCGACATATACGATGTATCAAAGCCGGGAACCTATGATATTACAGTATCAATGGAGTCGGAACCCGATCATCCAGAAAAGAGCGTAACGGTCAAGTCCAACACCCTCACCGTCGTCGTGCCTGAGCCGGGGGCCTCCGCACCTCAATAGGCGGCAGGTGGCTCAGGTCTGGCTATCCAAAATATCGACAGAGAAGAGGAGAACATGCAATGAAAAAGCTAGCGTTGCATTTCCTTGTTCTGATGTCTGCAACACAAATATTCACAATCTACGCGCAGACGAGTGAAAGACCAAAGCCTGGATTCTCCCTGTCTATTGAAGAAGTGAATCCTTCAATGCTTCCGTCTGGGTACCCATCCAGTTACCATAAGCTGCTGGTAACACGCACCAATATATCTAACTTGGATGAAAGCTTCACAAGGAGTGATTCTGCGCGTGGAATTGACATGATTGTTCTTCTTGACGGCGCGCCCGCTGAGGAGACAGATTCCATGCGCGACCTTAGGGAGGAAAGACATCCCACGAAACCCACATTATGGGCGGGTAGCGTGCCTCGGCCGGCGACGATCAAACCGGGGAAAAGCATCACGTTTCCACTGGAAATAAGAGGATATTTCGACATGACCAAACCCGGCACATACACGATCACCGTTTCTCAGGAAACCTTTCCGTCGGATCCCGAAAAGAGCGTGACGGTCAAATCAAACACCCTTACTATCGTCGTGCCGGAGCCGGAGGCCGACGCTCCGAAATAACCCGCCGGCGGGTGGCGCAGGTCCCCTTAAGTAAATCTGGGTGCCCCAGGTCCGGATTGTCGGACCTGAGAGACCACCGCCTTTACGGAGATCGACCGCGGATTCGTTGAAGAAGCGGCGCGCATCGTCGGAGCTTTTATTGAAAGGCGTTCCGGCAAGACGATCTAGTGATTAGGCTGTATGATTTGGCGGGTGGCCCACTTCTCAACCTACCACGAACGATGGGTGGCCCAGGTCTGGATTTTCAGACCTAGGATTGATGTGCTACACCTGAAATATGTCTGCTCCAGAATTCACGATGAAAATGACCGCACTGCTAGCTCACATTCGCGAGCTGGCTGCGGCTGCGTCCTCGCTGAAGGCGCTGGAGAAGAGCATCGTCGAGGCCATCGCCGAGCGGCTCCCTCATTACAACTGGACCGGCTTCTACTGGCTTGATCCTCACGATCCGCGGACGCTGGTGCTGGGCGCTTTTGCTGGCGAGCCGACCCCGCACGTGCGCATCCCGGTCACGCAAGGCATCTGCGGCGCGGCGGCCGCTTCGGGCGAGACGGTGGTGGTGGACGACGTGCACGCGGACCCGCGCTATCTCTCCTGCTCGATCAAAACAAAATCCGAGATCGTTGTCCCCATCCGCGCGCACGGCAAAGTCGTGGGCGAGATCGACATTGACAGCCACACGCCGGCAGCCTTCACGGAGAACGACCGCGAATTTCTGGAAGAAGCGGCGCGCATCGTCGGAGCTTTTATTGAAGAGCGTTGCGGCGAATCGATCTAGTACTCCAGTTGAAGTCGAAGGTCCTGGAGGGAGGAAACGAAAGCAACGATCGCCGTGATTTTTCGTGTATGTCTCATGGGAGACGGTATACCATGGATTCCTGTGATCAGCCGGTTTTCTTTGCCGTGGCAAGAATATCGTTTTGGAGCATTCCCATGACTCTATCGTTCCGATCGTCGCTCCTTTGCATCTGCCTTTCCTGCCTGCTCGCCGCGTCCGCGCCGGCGCAGAAAGCCGCCGCTCCGGCTCCGTTGACCGCCGAGCAGGATCAACAGAAGATGATGGATCTGCTGGGCATCAAGGCGCTGCGCCCTGGGCCGAGCGGCAACGAGAAGGCGCCCAATCACGCCAACATCGACGAATCGAAGGCCAATCCCTATCCAAATCTTCCCGACCCGCTCACGATGAACGACGGCCGGAAGGTGACGACAGAGAAGATGTGGTGGGAGCAGCGCCGGCCGGAGATCGTCCAGATGTATTCGAAGTACGTCTATGGGCGCGTTCCCAACAGCGTGCCCAAGGTCACATGGACGGTGACCGCGGTGGATCACGAGATGATCGGTTTTACGCCGGTGACTGCCAAGGACCTGATCGGCACGGTGGATAACTCCGGTGATCCCGCCATCAACGTGCGCATCCACATGACGCTGGTCACGCCCGCTCGCGCCAAAGGGCCCGTGCCGGTTCTGATGATGTTCGGCCGCGCCGGATTCCCTTCCCCGCACGAGCCCACACCAGAGGAATTCGACCGCATCAACGCCGCCTTGAAGGCGCAGTTGGCGCAGCAGGATCCATCGCTCAAGGATGTTTTCGCGCAGTACCCGGCCTGGCAACCGGTCAAGGCCACACCCTTCCAGTTTCCGCAGATGAACGAAGACGGCGATCTGCCCAACACCTGGCAGTTGATTGGCGCGGGCTGGGGCTTAGTTCTGATCGATCCGGCCAGCGTGCAGGCGGATGATGGTGCGGGCCTCACGCGCGGCATCATCGGGCTGGTGAACAAGGGGCAGCCGCGCTCGCCGGAGGATTGGGGCGCGTTGAGGGCCTGGGCGTGGGGCGCGGGGCGAGGCCTCGATTACCTGGAAACCGACCCGGCCGTCGATGCCAAGCACGTGGGCATCGAAGGCGTCTCGCGCTACGGCAAGGCCGCGCTGGTCACCATGGCCTTCGATCAGCGCTTCGCCATGGTACTGGTCGGCTCCAGCGGCAAAGGCGGCGCCACGCTGCTGCGCCGCAACTTCGGCGAGGCGGTGGAAAGCCTGACCGGCGGCGAATACTACTGGATGGCCGGCAACTTCATGAAGTACGGAGCCTCCGAAGCGACCTTCGGCGTCGGCTCGCCCGGCGACATCCCGGTCGATTCCAATGAACTGATCGCCCTCTGCGCGCCGCGCCTCACCTTCATCAGCTACGGCATTCCGGAGAAGGGCGACGCCAAGTGGCTTGACCAAGAAGGCAGCTTCATGGCCACCGTGGATGCGGGCCGCGTCTTTGCGCTGCTGGGCGCCAAGGGCATCGGAGTCGAAGGCGACTACCATACCGCCAAGATGCCGCCGGTCAACACCGGGCTGCTGGACGGGCAGCTTGCCTGGCGTCAGCACGATGGCGGACATACCGACGCCCCCAACATGAAGTGGTTCATTCAGTGGGCCGACAAGTTCATCGGCCATACTCCGCCGCAGTAGTTTCGTTCTCCATGCAGGGGTTCCCGCGTGATAACGGTGAACAAATTGGTGGGCTAAAGAGTCAAATAAACGAGCTTGGGGAACCAAGTGAACGGTTCGTTCGTATATTCTCAGGATTGTTTATGCCGTGCGCTCCGCAACCCTGCTCCGCGCGCGCACAAGTCTGTATGAAGCCGCAGGACGGTCAATGTATGCTGTTGCCGATTGACGAAATCCCGATTTCAATTCCGCCAAATCTCAAAAAGAAAGGGAAACGACTGTGATGAAGACGTTAGTCTGTCTCTTGATGTGCCTTTTTCCGCTTGTAACCGCTGCCGGAGCGCAGGATAAGAAGGCTGCCGGAGTTCCGCCGTTGATCGATCGAGAACTGATCTTCGGCAATCCGGAGATTGCGGCAGCCGAGCTTTCCCCGAATGGACAATACATTGCGTTCCTCAAGCCGTGGAAAGAGACCCGCAATGTCTACGTAAAGGCGGTCGGCGAGCCCTTCAGCGCGGCGCGGCTGCTGACCACGGAGAGCAAGCGGCCCGTAGCCGGATTTTTCTGGACGCGGGACAGCAAGTCCATTCTCTACGTCAAAGACCATGACGGCGACGAAAACTACAACGTCTATGCGGTGGATCCCGCGGCTCAGCCCGCGGCGGGCGCGGATGCTCCGGCCTCGCGCGATTTGACGGGGCTGAAAGGCGTGCGCGTGGCGCTCTACGAGCTTCCCAAGAGCGACCCGGACATCGTTTATATCGGACTGAACGACCGGGACAAGGCCTGGCACGACCTTTACAAACTGAAGATTTCGACCGGCGAGAAGACGCTGCTGCGCAAGAATACCGACCGCATTGTCGGCTGGGATTTTGACCTGAAGGGCCAGTTGCGGCTGGCCGCTCGCAGCGCGGATAACGGCGACACGGAGATTCTGCGCGTGGATGCCGACAAGCTGACCAAGATCTATTCCTGTTCTGTCTTCGAGACCTGCGGTACGCTGCACTTTCTTCCCGATAACAGCCGCGTCTACATGGAGACCAACAAGGACCTGGATCTAATCTCGCTGGTGCTGCTCGACCCGGCGACGGGCAAGACCGAGAAGGTGGAATCGGATCCGCTGGGCAAGGTGGATTTCGGCGGGGCGCTCTTCCGGGAAGACAACGACGAATTGGTCGAAACCTGGTACGTCGACGCCCGCGTAAAGACCTATTACAAAGACAAGGCCTTCGGCGCGGATGTCCACTGGCTGGAGAAGAAGTTCCCCGGCGAAGAAGTTATGCTGGTTTCGCGGACGCGCGACGAAAGATACTGGCTGTTTACGGCACACAGCGACACTGAGCCGGGGCAGACACTGCTCTTCGACCGCAAAACCCGCGTGATCACGCCACAGTATAAAATCCGGGAGAAGCTGCCGCGCCAGGATCTGGCGGAGATGAAGTCCGTTACCTACAAATCCTCGGACGGGCTGGAGATTCCGGCGTATCTGACGCTGCCCAAGGGCGTCGAAGCGAAAAATCTGCCAACTTTGATCATTCCGCACGGCGGTCCATGGGGACGCGGTGAATGGGGCTATGACACGCTGGCGCAGTTTTTCGCCAATCGCGGCTACGCTGTCTTGCAGCCGAACTTCCGCGGCTCGACGGGCTATGGGAGAAAATTTCTGGATGCGGGCAACCTGGAGTGGGGCCGCAAGATGCAGGACGACTTGACCTGGGGCGTGAAGTACCTGATCGCCGAAGGGATTGCCGATCCCAAGCGGGTGGGCATTCTGGGAGGGTCTTATGGCGGCTATGCGACGCTGGCTGGGGTTGCCTTTACTCCCGACCTGTATGCCGCGGCGGTGGACATTGTTGGGCCTTCGAATCTGATTACGCTGATGGAGTCGATTCCTCCTTACTGGGAAGCAGCCCGCAAGACTTTTGCCGTGCGCATGGGCGACGTGAGTACTCCGGAAGGCAAGGCGGAGTTGGCGGAACGCTCGCCGCTGAATTCTGTGGACAAGATCAAGACTCCGTTGCTGGTGGCGCAGGGCGCCAATGACCCGCGCGTCAACCGCCGCGAGGCAGAGCAGATTGTCATTGCGCTGCGGGATCGCGGCTTCCCGGTGGAGTATATTCTCGCCCCCGATGAAGGCCACGGTTTTGCCCGTCCGGTCAACAATCTGGCGCTGTTCATGGAGTCGGAGAAGTTTCTGGCCGCGCACCTGGGCGGACGATACCAGGAAGGCGGTTCGGCGGAGTCGGTGGCGCGCCTGAAGGAGATCACGGTCGATCCCAAGACGGTTGTGCTGGCGAAAAAAGTGGATGCGGGAGCCGTCGGTATGCCCAAGCCGGCCATGGATCTGCAACCTGGCACTTTTCACTATGCGGTGAAGATTGAAATGGGCGGGCAGCAGATGAACCTCAAGCTCACATCCACGATTCAAGACGGCGGCGCCTCCTGGACGGCCATCGATCAGATGGAGACGCCGGGTGGCACGGCAACCGACACCTCAACCATCGAGAAGACAACTCTGATTTTGCAAAAGCGGAATATCGTCCAAGGCCCCGTGGTGATTGACCTGGACTTCAGCGGCAACAAGGCAGTTGGCAAGATGAGCATGAACGGGCAGGAGATGCCGGTCTCCGTCGATCTCGGCGGAGCGCTCTTTGCCGACGGCGCAGGCGGGGATCAGGTGATCGCGTCTCTGCCGTTGGCGGAGGGATACACGACGACCTTCCGCAACTTCGACGTTCAGACGCAAAAGGTGAAGCTGCTGCAACTGAGAGTTGCCGGCGTCGAAACGGTCACTGTGGCCGCGGGAAAATTCGATGCGTATCGCGTTGAAATCTCCTCGGCCGATGGAGGATCGGACAAAAAGACTCTCTGGGTGTCCAAAGATACTCACAAGGTTGTGAAAGCCTCCGCCGTGGTGGCAGCAATGGGAGGAGCCGTCGTGACCGGGGAGTTGAGCGAGTAGCCTTTCGTCCATAATTCCGAAAGCAACAAAACCGGCCCGCTTCTCGAGGTGAGAGGCGGGCCGGTTTGATTGCCATTCCTAATGCGATCAAGCGAGGTCGAAGCGATCCAGGTTCATCACCTTGCTCCAGGCCGCCACAAAGTCACGCACGAACTTCCGCTGCCCGTCGCCGCACGCATAGACCTCCGCGAGGGCCCGAAGCTGAGAGTTTGAACCGAAGACAAGATCGACTGCTGTGCCCGTCCATTTGAGTTCGCCGGTCGCCCGATCCCTCCCCTCCAGCACGCCTTCAGAGGCAACGGATGTCTGCCACTTCGTCTTCATGTCGAGGAGATTCACGAAGAAATCATTGGTCAATGTTCCGGGCCGCTTAGTAAATACGCCATGTTCGGAGTGTCCGTAGTTTGCGTTCAGGACGCGCAGGCCGCCGATCAGAACCGTCATCTCGGGAGCCGTCAGCGTGAGCAGGTTTGCCTTGTCCACCAGCAGCTCAGCCGCCAATCCCTCGTGACCCTTGCGAATGTAGTTGCGGAAGCCGTCCGCGGTTGGCTCCAGTACGGCAAAGGAGTTCACATCGGTCTGCTGTTGCGAGGCGTCCATGCGGCCTGGCGCGAAGGGCACCTTCACGTTGCGGCCGGCCTTTCTGGCAGCTTCCTCGACGGCTGCGCAGCCGCCCAGAACGATGAGGTCAGCCAGCGAAACCTTCTTCTTCTTCCCTTTTTGCTTGCCGTTGAAATCCTTCTGGATGGCCTGCAGCTTGCGAAGGATCTTCGCCAATTCGGCCGGCTGGTTGACCTCCCAATCCTTCTGCGGCTCAAGGCGAATGCGCGCCCCGTTGGCTCCGCCGCGCTTGTCGGTGCCGCGGAAGGTTGCAGCCGACGCCCAGGCCGTCGTGACCAGTTGGGAGATGGAAAGCCCCGAAGCTAGAATCTTTGCCTTCAGGGATGCAATATCCTTCTCCCCGATCAGAGCATGATCCACGGCGGGAATGGGGTCCTGCCAGAGCAAAGGCTTCTTGGGAACCAGCGGGCCGAGATACCGCGAGATTGGCCCCATGTCGCGGTGGGTCAGCTTGAACCAGGCCTTGGCAAAGGCGTCCGCGAACTCCTGCGGATTCTCGAGGAAGCGGCGGGAAATCTTCTCGTAGACCGGGTCCATCCGTAGCGAGAGGTCCGTCGTCAACATAACGGGGGCGTGCTTCTTCCTGGGGTTGTGTGCATCCGGCACGGTGCCGGCCCCGGCTCCATCCTTGGGTATCCACTGCTGGGCGCCGGCGGGACTCTTGGTGAGCTCCCATTCATACTTGAAGAGGATTTCCAGGTAGTCGTTGTCCCACTTCACCGGGTTGGTGGTCCATGCACCCTCCAGCCCGCTCGAAATCGTATCGACGCCTTTGCCGCTGCCAAAGCTGTTCTTCCATCCCAAGCCCTGCTCTTCAATGGGCGCGCCCTCGGGTTCCCGGCCGACATACTTATTCGGATCGGCAGCGCCATGAGTCTTGCCGAAGGTGTGTCCGCCGGCAATGAGGGCAACGGTCTCCTCGTCATTCATCGCCATGCGCGCGAAGGTCTCACGAATATCGATTGCCGCGGCAATCGGATCCGGCTTGCCGTTCGGCCCTTCCGGATTCACATAGATCAGGCCCATTTGCACAGCGCCGAGGGGATTCTCGAGCTGGCGTTCTCCCTTGTAGCGCTCGTCTCCCAGCCACTTGGTCTCGGGGCCCCAGTAAACATCCTCCTGCGGCTCCCAGATGTCGACGCGCCCGCCGCCGAAACCGTAAGTCTTCAATCCCATCGAATCCAGCGCGACATTCCCGGCGAGAATGATCAGGTCGGCCCAGGAGAGTTTCCGGCCATACTTCTGCTTGATAGGCCAAATCAACCGGCGCGCCTTGTCGAGGCTCACGTTGTCAGGCCAACTGTTCAAGGGAGCAAATCGCTGCGCTCCGGAGCCGCCGCCGCCGCGACCGTCGGCGATACGGTACGTGCCTGCGCTATGCCACGCCATACGGATGAAGAACGGCCCATAATGGCCGTAATCCGCGGGCCACCAGTCCTGCGAGTCCGTCATCAAGGCGCGCAGATCCTTGATCACGGCATCCAGGTCGAGGCTCTTGAACTCCTCGGCGTAATTGAAGGCCTCGCCCATGGGATTGGAGAGGGGGGAATGTTGGTGCAGTATCTTCAGATTCAGTTGATTGGGCCACCAGTTTGCATTCGCAGGGGCTCCGGCCGCTGTGTGTTTCCGGGCGTCTGAGAACGGGCACTTTGTATCGTCTGACATGGTTCTCTCCTTTCGCTGTTTGCAAATCAATACCGGAATCAGTCTAGAGTGTGGGTCCCGATCTGGCAACCAGGACTTGTTGACAACAGCATAACGCCTCGACGATGGGGGCAACGTTGCGGAATTTGTAACTTTTGTGAACCTGCTGAGTCACATAAGATACGAGGCGCATCCCCCGCTTGCGCCTCATCCAAAGACAGACCAGCACAGGGCTGATGGAGAGATTCGGCTTGATTTTTCTACTTGTTCTCGCGTACCTCGGCGGCATTCTGACCATTCTGAGCCCGTGCATACTTCCCGTGCTGCCCTTTGTCTTTGCGCGCTCCGACCAGCCCTTCCGCAGGAGCGGCCTGCCGCTGCTGGCGGGCATGGCGGCGACCTTTGTGCTGGTGGCCAGCCTGGCGGCCGTGGGCGGCGCATGGGCGGTGCGCGCCAATCAGTATGGCCGGATCGCCGCGCTGATCCTCTTCGCACTCTTCGGGTTGACTCTGCTCTTTTCTTCGCTCGCCGAACGGCTGGCGCGCCCACTGGTGCGGCTGGGCGGCAGGCTCTCCGGCACTCCTGAGGCTGGCGGCGGCGCGGGCCGATCCTTTGTGCTGGGCATTGCGACCGGGCTGCTGTGGACGCCCTGCGCCGGACCGATTCTGGGTCTGATTCTGACCGGAGCGGCGCTGAGCGGCGCGAGCGCGCGGACGGCGATCCTGCTGCTGGTATTCGCCGCCGGCGCAGCCACCTCCTTGACGTTGGCGCTGCTGGCCGGAGGACGCTTTTTCAAGGCGATGAAGCGCTCGCTGGGCGCGGAGGTTTGGGTGCGGCGGATTCTGGGAGTGGCCGTGCTGGCGGGCGTGGCGGCTGTCGCCTTCGGGCTGGACCGCGGGATTCTGACGCGGCTCTCGCTGGCCGGCACGTCGAATCTGGAGCAGCGGCTGGTGGAGATTGCGGTTCCAGTGAAACAAGATCAGGCGATGAAGAGCGACGACAAGCCGGCGATGATGATGATGTCGGCGGG
>Ga0181529_10001510_pt1 | contig 29631 bp, 21 predicted proteins | sample PEATcosm2014_Bin_36_FD_119763 | JGI IMG/M metagenome (GOLD analysis project Ga0181529, IMG submission 119763) | Peatland microbial communities from MTU Mesocosm Facility, Houghton, MI, USA - PEATcosm2014_Bin10_30_metaG | ecosystem: Environmental > Terrestrial > Soil > Wetlands > Peat | place... | reverse complement strand
TGTTCCTGTACCTGCATCTGCTTGAATGGCATCGTCCCCCCACTTCGGCGCTCGTCTGCGCTTGCGCCGAAGTGTAAAGGATGTCCGGAGACAATGTGTAAAGGATGTCATGGTACTGAACAGCGAGGGACCCGGGGCACCCTGGCATATTTGCTTGGAAAGAATCGGAAACAGGTAGGCCACTTCCCACGGGTACAGCTTACTTCGCCAGCCGGAAAAACCGCTTTGCCTCAGCCACATCGCGCAGGATCTGCGCCTTGAGCGCCTCTGGCGAGGGCCACTGGATTTCGCCGCGCAGGCGCAGCAAAAACTCCAGCTCGATGGGCGTCTCCGCAGTCATCTCCATCGGCTCGAAGTTGAGGATGTGGGTCTCCACGCTGAAGCCCGCGCCGGCAAAGGTGGGACGGTTGCCCACGTTGGTCACGCCTTCAAAGAGCCGCTCGCCCACGCGGATGCGGGTCACATACACACCGAAGGTTGGCAGCAGGCCCACATAATCGCTCAGGTTGATGGTGGGCACCAGCAGCTCCGTACCCACGCCGCGATCACGCTTCTGCGTGGCCAGCACGGCAAAGGGACGGCCCAGCATCCAGCGGGCGCGGCGCATGTCGCCCGCGGCCACGAGCTCGCGAATGGCGGAGCTTGAAACCTCCAGCCCGCGCACCTTCACCGCAGGATGAAGGCGCAGCGTGAAGTCCATCTCTTCGCCCAAGGCGTGCAACTGCTCAATTCCCGCCTCCGCGCGACGGCCAAAGCGGAAGCTGGCGCCCTCATGCAGCGAGCAGACGTGCAGTATATCGGCCAGGATGCTTTGCGCAAACTCCCGCGCGGGCTTGGCCGCCAGCGCCGCATCGAAGGGCAGCACCAGCACCGCATCGATACCCGTCTCCGCCAGCAGGCGAATGCGTTCCGGCAAGGGCGTAATCAACTGCGGCGCGTGCAGCGGGCGCAGGAACTGCTCCGGGTGCGGATCAAAGGTGATGGCCACGGCGCGCGCGCGCAGGCTCTGCGCCTCTGCCAGCACGGCCGCCAGAATCTGGCGATGGCCGCAGTGTACGCCGTCAAAATTGCCGATGGTGGCCACGGTAGGGCCAAAGCCCGCGGGCACCTGGGCCAGCGAGCGAAAGACGGCGATGGATGCGGTATCGTTCATGCGGGTCGTAGGGGAAGAACAAGGCCGTCGTAGGCCAGCTGCACGTTCTCCGGCAGCATGCGGTTGGTGGCCTCATGGCCGAGTTCGTGCGCAATATGCGTAAACCAGGTGCGCTCCGCGCCAATGCGCGCGGCCCAGCCCAGTGCCTGTTGCACGGTTGCATGCGAAGGGTGGGGATGATGGCGCAGCGCGGAGATCACCAGATTCTGAACCCCTCCGAGCAGCGCGAAACTCTCTTCAGGAATGCCGCTCACATCGGTCAGATAAGCGGTGTCGCCAAAGCGGTAGCCGGCAATTTCAAGGCTGCCGTGCAGCACCGGAACGCGCACAAAGCGGACGCCGTGCACGCGGGCCTCGCCGTCCATAGGTTCCAGCGTCACCTTGGCGCGATTGGGGTAGGAAGCACTGGGCGCAAAAGTGTAGTCGAAGACGTGCCGCAGCACCTTCTCGGTCTCGGCCGTCACGTAGAGCGGAATGGGGCCGCTCTCGCGGAAGGCGGCAAAGCTCAACGGGCGCAGGTCGTCCAGGCCCAGAATGTGGTCGGCGTGGGAGTGGGTATAAAGCACCGCATCCACGCGCGTAATGCGATGGCGCAGCGCCTGGGTGCGGAAGTCCGGGCCGGTATCGATGACCACGGTGCGCTCGCGGCCTGCGTCTGCCCAGTTCAGCAGCACGGAAGGGCGCAGCCGTTGGTCGCGGGGATCGGTGGAGGTGCAGACGCCGCAGTTGCAGCCCAGCGTGGGCACACCCATCGAGGTGCCAGTACCCAGGAATGTCAGCCGTCCTTCCATACCCTCCCGATCACCACCACCTGCCACCTGCGGTGGGGGCATTGCATGCAGCCACCGCAGGTGGGGTCAAACCCGCTTCGCGGCGTTGCATGCCGCAGACCCTCTTCGCGGCGCCACCTGCGCTGGAACAGTCTCCCTCAGGCGCTTCCGGCTTTGATCGATGTAACTTCCCGTCGGAAGGAGCAGGGACCTTCAGGTCCCTGAATCATGCGCCCAGGAGAGGAGATTCGGGGCTTCAGCCCCGGAAAAACACCGCTGGTTGGAATTGCGTTCGAACTTCTGTTTCCAGGCCTGACCTCAAGCTGGGTGCCCCCGGTCTCGATGTTGAGGCCGGGGAAACTGAGATACCAAAGCCCGAATTCATGCAGACAAAAAACTAATTCTTCATCGGCGGTGGTGCCGGCGGCGTCTGCATGGCCTGCATGCTGAGGGCGCGCGTCACCTCCAGGAAGGCCATGCGCAGATCGAACAGCACTGTCTCCAGCATGCCGCTGTCCACCTCGCTCAGGTTGCCGCGGGTCTTCTCCAGCAGCACGCCCAGCAGATCAATGGCGCCACGCGCGCCCATCAGGTCAACGCGAGGGCGCTGGCCCTCCTGGGTGCCGGCTCCCATGTTAATCATGGCGGACATATAGAACTGCTGTACCAGGTGCTCAAAGCCAATGGGCGGCTGCGCGCCCACGGCGGGATTCTGGGCGCGAATCAGCTCGTCCAGCCGCTGGGTGCTGGCGTCGTAGGCAGCCTTCTGCGCGGCGCTCTCTTCAGCGGTGGGCGCGGGAGGCATCTGCGGCTCTTCAGCCTCCAGGTCCCCTTTTTTCGGCTCGTGCGCGACGTTGCGGCCGCTCTCGTTCACCACCAGCCGCGGACCCGGCGCGGGGTGGCCGCTCGACACAGGCGCTGGAGCTTCCGCAGGTTCTGCGCTCGACTGCTGTTCCTGCTCCTCCGCGGCCTTCATGCGCCGACGGTCAATCACTTCAAACTTCGGTGTATCGCTCATGGTTGTTGTTCCAATCGTATCTGCTGGCCAAGCGGCCAGGAATTAAAAAGCGGGCGGAAGGGCAAGAATTCGGGCCGTACCCTTGCCCTCTTGCACGGAATAGGTGAAGGTGGGCTCGCCGGTTTCAACCTGGGAGCGGATCATGGCCAGGCCAAAGGTGCGCGCGCCAGAGGCCAGGGGCAGCTGCGCCGCGCTGGTAAGAACGCCGGTTTCCTCGCCAGATGCCTGCTGGAGCACGGTACCAGCCGCGGGTGCGGGGCCGGTAAGCTCCAGCGAGCGCAGATGGCGGTTCACGTGACCGCGGGAGTGGATGCGCTCCACAATCTCCTGGCCCTGGTAGCAGCCTTTGTTGAAGTGCAGCGCGCGGTTCTGCGCGGTCTCCTGCGGCAGGTCGCGCTCGGCCATGTCCACGCCGTACAGGGGAACGCCCTCGGCAATGCGCAAGCGGTCAAAAGACTCAAAACCAGTCGGCATTGCACCGCCGGTGCGCAGGCAACTCCACAGTTTTTGCAGGTTGGCCACCGGCAGCCAGAACTGGTAGTGCGGCACCACCGTGCCCCAATAGCGCTGGATGAGTAGATCGATGCCGTTCCATTCCACGTGAGCGCTCTGCATGGCCAGGCTCAGCTGGGGCAGTCCTACGCGGTTCAGCACCTGGTCGGCCAGCGGGCCGGTCAGTCCAATGCAGGTCTCAGAGCCAGCCTGGCCCGGGGGCTCCGCGCCCAGCGTGACCAGCTCCACATCGTCCATGATGATGAAGCGTTCCAGGTGGACGATCAGCTTCTCGTACTGGCAGATCTCCATCTCCAGCTCAATGCTGCCTTCGCCGGCAAAGGGCGTACCGCCCTGGGGATTAGCAGGATGGGGTGCAATCTTGCCATCGCCACCCGGCTTGCGCCGCTGCGGGCTCAGCTCTTCTACACCCCGCCACACGGTCAAGTCGCCCTGGATGTGGCCCTGGGCGTTCAGCACCAAGTTCCATGCGCCAGAGTTCGGAAACAGGTCGTTGACGGTGTTGGTCACCATGCCGCTGAGCCAGCGGAACCGGTCTTCCCCGCGGACCGCCACGCGCCGCTTCCAACCCAGATCGTGCAGGGCCGCGCCGTGCAACAGCGCTTCCATCTCGTTCTGCGGTGTGTCCAGATTGCAGGGGGTTTGAACGCCCCGATAGTTGGCCAGGGTGAGGGCAATGCGAGGGGCCAGCAGGGCCGAGAGCGGCGTGGTTTGAAGCGTTTCCGAAAGATCGGTCTGCGTCATGGGGTTCACCGTGGGGTCCCGGAAGCCTCCAGCAGGAGCCCAAAGCCCCGGACCGCTTAATGATTATAGCCTTGCTCCGGAGCCCGCTGCAGCGTTGCCCAACGCGCTTTGGCCAGGGCGGTAACGCGGTCTGGGTGCCCCACCCTCGCCGCGTTCTTGTTTTTGCGGCTAGGGTGGGATAGGACGATCCGAATCTCCTGGGACGGATCAAGAGGGGTCCAAAGCTCCCGCTGCGCTCTGCGACAATGTTGCTGACCCGCAGATGGCCTTTTGGGCGGGCCGCCGTCTCAACGTCATCGCGTCCCATCAGGAGCTGATTACATGAAGCAAGACCGGAATCCCGGCGCCTTCACCCGTCCGCACGCCGCCATCTGGCTGGCAGTGGTATCTCTTCTGCTGGTGGCAAGCTGGGCCGCTGTTGCCGCCGCCCAGGACACTGCAGGGACCAGCAAAACGCCTGCCGCGGCGCAGGATACAAAACACATTACGCCCGCTGAGGCCAAGCAGCTGTTCGTGCTGGTAGACGAGCTGATGAAGTTCTCCTCCGACGATACCGGCCTGGCCATCAAAACCCCCGTCAAGCGCCAGATCACCACCCGCGACGCGGTGGAAAAGTACATGAAGTCCAAGCTGGCGGAGGACAAGTCAGCCCAGCGGCTCCAACGCGACGAGATTGTGCTCAAGAAGTTCGGCCTGCTGGATCGGGACTTCAACCTGGGCCCTTTCCTGCTGGCCTTGCTCAAGGAGCAGGTGGAGGCCTTCTACGATGAGAAGACCAAGACCGTGAATCTGCTGGACTGGGTGGACGTGGACGAGCAGAAGCCGGTGTTGGCGCACGAACTGACCCACGCGCTCCAGGATCAGCGGGTGGGCCTGGCAAAGTGGGGCGAGCAAACCCCGCAGAACGTCTCCACCAACACAGCGGCCGACACCGACCACCTGACCCGCGACGAGTGGGACACGGCCCGCGAGGCGGTAACCGAGGGCCAGGCCACCGCGGTCATGACCGACTACATCCTCAAGCCCCTGGGCAAGTCCATCCTCACCGACCCGGAGATGGTGGAGCAGATGCGGCTGCAGATGAGCAGCAGCAGCGCCGACTCTCCCGTGATGGGGCGCGCCCCGCTGCTGCTTGCCGAGTCCATGCTCTTCCCTTACCGCGAGGGGCTGAGCTTTGAGCAGGATCTGTGGATGGATCAGGGGCAGAAGGCCGCCTTTGCCGGCGCGCTCGACACTCCGCCCAACTCCAGCTGGGAGATCATGAACCCGCGCGAGTACGAGCGCCGCCACATGGCTCCCGTGCCCCTGCTGCCCAACATCCATCCCCTGCTGGACCCGCTCTACAAGCCCTACGACATTGGCCAGATCGGCCAGCTGGACCTGCACATCTTGACCGGCATTCTGGGTGGTGAGCCGGCCGCCAACAGCCTGACCCCAGCCTGGAACGGCGGCATCTACTGGGCCGGCCAGCTGAAGACGGCCAAAACCGCAGCCGCGCAAGCCTCCACCGCGTCTCTGGGCTTGTTCTATCTTTCCGTGTGGAGGAATTCAGCTTCCGCCGCGCGGTTCGCTCAGCTCTACGGCGGAAATCTGGGCCGCAAATACTCCAACGTAACCCTGGAAAAGCCAGCCGAAGATGTCCAGGAGAACCGCCAGACCTACTCCACCAGCGAGGGGCCGGTGGTCATCACCCAGCGCGGCGCCATGGTCTTCATCGCCGAGAGTTTCCCCGCGGTTGTAGCCCTCAAGCTCACCGGCCTGGTGCTGGACGCGCAGGGCACTGGGGCCACACAGATGGCCGCGTCGGCCCAACACCGGCAAGGCGCGGAGCCCAGCCCCACGCTCAGCGGCGATCTGGTGCGCGTGTTTGCCCACACCGGAGCGCTCAAGGCCGTGGTGCAGGCCGGGATCGGGCTGAAGGCAGCGCAAGACTGATCCTGATTCGTCTTGCCGCATGCCATACCCATCAGGGGCGAAAGCACTGAGCCTTCTTTTGTGGCATTTACGGCACGACTAGAGCAGTTCTCCAATGGCTATACACCGAAACCACTACCGCTGAGTGGCTTTTGCCTTAAGAAAAGCCACTCAGCACGATCTCTGCAAGGGCTACATCGATTGGAGAACCGCTCTAAAGCCAAACCTGAGTTGCTGGTTCTCGAAGCCAATGGCTTCATGTCCACGCGACCATCAGGGAGCGGCGACCTTTGAGGAAATTGCCAGGACACACCGACTCTGGTTTCGTTCTAAAGTCGTGCCTTTTCAAAACCCTCGCTCATTTCAGGCCACGCTGTCTGACGCCGCGGGAATGAGCAAGAGGTGGAGAGCCTGGCTCCCCACCCCTGGTTGGCCTCCCGGCGCGATCTGCATCAACCGTGCCGCTTGCTATCCACCTGGAGCGTCACCATCTGCTGTTTCTTGTCGCGCAGAATGGTGACCTGCACGCTCTTGCCCTGGCTGGCCCGCAGGTTGCGGTCCCATCCGGACATGGTGGTAATCGGCTCATTGCCGACCTTGAGAATCACATCCAGCGCCTTGAGTCCCGCAACGGAAGCGGCGCTGCGATGGGTAACCTGCTTGATGAGGAGACCACTCCTTACGCCCAGCACCTCAGCCATCTGCCGGGTCAGGGGCTCCACCAGCACGCCCACGTTCAGGCTGGGCCCAAAAAAGGGAATGTGCCAACTGCTGCCGGTGGGCGCATCGCCCGCGCCTTCACCGCCGGGCAGAATGCCCATGCCGGGGCCCGGATAGGTGAGGTCACCGCCGTTGTCAATGTGGTTCCAGGCGTCGTGCTCCACCACTTTGCGGTCAGCCAGCTCCACGGACAGCGTCTGGGTGTTGCCGTCGCGACTCACCAACAGGCTCACCTTGCGGCCGGACGGAGTCTCCCGCAACATGCGGCGCAACTGCTCCGCGCCTTCCACGGGCTGACCATTCATCTCCAGCACTACGTCGTTCAGCTTGAGGCCGATCTTGCCTGCCGGCGCATCGTGGTCAATCAGAGTAATCACAGCGCCGCGCGCATCTTTCAGCCTGAGCGTCTGGGCCTTGGCCGCATCCAAATCTCCCAGTTCAACACCCAAATAGCCCTGCGTGTTGCCCAGCAAAAGCATGGGCCCATCCAGCACCACCCGCAGCCCGGCGTTTTGCGCGCCGGCGCAAAGAGCGCAGGCCGCCAGCAACCCTGCGGCCAGCCATCCTTTCTTTTCCGCAACAGGCCTCAAAAAGTGCCTCATCCTCGTTCTCCGTGGTTCCCTGTCAGACGACGCGCTCTGGCCGTGCGGCGCGCCCGCCCGGTACCTCTGCTTGCTACTGAATCTCGGGCACGCGGTTCAGCATCTGCCGCGAGACATCCCGGATCTGTTGGTTCTCATCCGACGTGGAGATGGAGTAGAGCACCTCACGCACACTGGTGTCGCCCTCCACCGGCTCCAGCACGTTGATGGAGATGGTTCGTATACGCGGGTCGCTGTCGTTCATCAGCGTGGACAGGATGGCATTGCGCACCTGCACGTCTTCCGCCACCAGCGGCTCCAGACCCTGCAGAGCCTTCTCGCGAACCTCTTCGTCCGGCCCGTAGCGTAGCGCCATCATGAGCGCATTGCGCACGCCGGGCTCGCGGCAACCGCGTCCGGCGCGGCACTCGGCAGCCAGCAGACCCACGCTGTTGTCGCGCACGCCAGCCGAAACGGCACGTTGGCTGGCCAGCGAAAGCAGCCGCTGCATGGCCGGATCGTCCAGCGAACCACGCACCTGCTGCGGCACCATCTGGTTGTAACGGACTTCCACCATGCGGCTGTTGGGAACCTTGACAACCTCAGAGATGTTGGCGACCTTGTCCATCTCCGGCGTGGAGGCCGGCAGAACCGTCTTGGCACCGGAGTTGGTCTCCGGCGTTGCGGCTGAGTTCGCAAGCGCCACCGATCGCACCGGAGCCGTCTGCAGCGCGCGGTGCACTGCCAGCTCGTAACCGCCCAACCCACCGCCGCCGACGCCCAGCACCAGCAGCAGGGCCGCGGCCACCGGAGCCGCCTGCAGGCCATGAAATCCTCCGCCTACGCGCGCAAACATTCGCTCCAGCCAGATCTTGGCAGGCAGCGCGTCCAACGCCTCGTCCAGCTTGAGCCGGGCTCTTGCCACCAAGTTGGCGTCGGGCTCGGCAACGGCATAGACGCTGGTCAGCGTCTTCAACGCCCTTACCTGCTCCCGCTCCCGCCCGCACTCCGGGCAAATGGCCAGGTGCCGTTCCAATTCGTGCACCTGTTCGTCCGCAAGCTCGCCCCAAACGGCAAGCACGATCCGTTCATGTGCTACTTCGCAGTTCATCGTGTTACGTCCTTCCAGCCTCAATCCAAAAAGTCCTGCAGTCGGGGTTCAACTTTCTACCAAGTCAACCCGGCCCCTGGGGCCAGGAAAATTACCGCAACTCAGCCAACTGAGCCCGCAGCTTTTTGGTGGCACGGAACAGCGTGTTTTTCGCCGTTTCCTCGGTCGTATTCAACATCTCGCCGATCGTGCGCAGCCTGAGGCCCTGATAGTGCTTGAGTTCAAAAACCATCTTTTCCCGCGGCGTCAGTTTTTCCAGCGCCGCCTGAATCCGCTCGCCGAGCGCCTTGCGCTCCAACTCACGGGCCGGGTTGGAGAAGGACCGGTTGTCGCTGACCGAAGCCAGCACGTCGATCTCGTCGCCCGAGTGATCAATTACTACCGCGGCGTCTTCGCGCCGGGTCTTCCTGCGCCGCATCTGATCCAGGCACAGGTTGGTCACAATCCGGTAAATCCAGGTGTAAAACGAACACTCAAACCTGAAGTTGCCCAGATACCGGAAGGCCTTCAAAAACGCCTCCTGATAGATGTCCTCCGCCTCGTGCTCGTTGCCGGTCAAGTGCAGCGCCAGACGAAGCACCTGATGCTCGTACTGCCGCACCAATGCATCAAAAGCCGCACGCGAACCTGCCTGCGCCGCACGGATCAGTTCCGCTTCCTGCGCGCGCACTTCCAGCCGTTCCCGCTCTTCGGCGCTCAACTTGCCACCGGCATCATCCATTGCTCTCGTAGCTGCCATACCTGCTGAGGATTCTACCCTCCGGGCAGGCCATGCGAAAGATGCCGGGCCCCGCACCATGGGAATCTGGCATTCTGCAGCGTCCGTAGCGATCGCCATTCCTGCTCCCCGAGCTCGAGAGGCCCCGTGTCCCAATAGACGCATCCTGCCCCTGTTTGGTGAGCCCGGAAGAACAGCTTCCAGCTCCTAGCCGTCAGCCTCTAGCCCCAAAGTCCCTAGTCCCAAGTCCCTACTCCCTATTCCCTGTTCCCTGTTCCCTACTCCCTGCCTTTACACTGGAACACGATGACACCGAATCTTTTTGACCCTCCGCCCTCTGCTTCCGCCACCGGCTGGTACACCGGCCATTGCGACGGAGGCTCACGCGGCAACCCCGGCCCGGCCGGTTACGGAGCCGTAATCCAGGATCCCGAAGGCCACACCGTGGCCCGGCTGAACGAGTTCCTTGGCGTCCAGACCAACAACTACGCCGAGTACTCCGGCCTGCTGGGCATTCTGCGCTGGGCCATTGAAAACAATGTGCGACAGGTGCGCGTGGTCTCTGACTCCGAGCTGATGGTGAAGCAGTTGCAGGGCAAGTACAAGGTCTCCAGCCCTGCCATCCGGCCGCTCTATGACGAGGCCAAGAAGATGACCCGCCAACTGGAAGGCTTTGAGATTCGCCACACCCTGCGCGCCGGCAACAAGGAAGCCGATGAGCTGGCCAACGAGGCCATGGACCGGGGGATGGGGAAGAGCAGGGATCAGGGGTCAGGGATCAGGGGTCAGGCCGCCCCCAACCCCCTTCGCGCTGCTGCGGCGCGGCCCTACGGCAAGCTGGAGACCACCGGCCCTGCCCAGGTGCGCCCGGCTACGCCCGACCAGCCCAAGAAGCAGATTCTTGAGGGATATGTGAAGAACGGCGTCGTGCATCTCCTGGAAGGTGAGCTGCCCGACGGCATCTTTGTGAAGATTGTGCGCGAGTAAGCGATCTGGTCTCTGATCGATCAGAGCCTCTGGGAGCAGAGGCAGATCCACGATGAAGCACGCAAGGCGCCGCTATCGCTGCTGAGGCCGGAGTTGTAGCTGGGATGACCGCTGGCAGGGGAGGGCTAACGCTCGAAGTAACCTACTCGGTGAAGCTCTCCACCAAAACTGACAAGACCGCCGCCAGCGTTGCCGGGGCAATATGGCCAAGGCGCTTGACCAGTCGGGTCTTGTCCACGGTGCGAATCTGGTCCAGCAGGATGAGGCCCGTCTTCCCCGCGTGGCGAACCGGAATGCGGAAGGGCGCAGCAAATCCCTTGGTGGTCATGGGAGCCACAATGGCGGTGCGCAGGTGGTCGTGCATCTCAGCGGGCGACACCACTACGCAGGGTCTGAACTTCTGAATCTCACTCCCGACAGTCGGGTCCAGATTCACTAGCCAGATCTCGCCGCGTTTTACCTCTCCAGACTGGCCCGATGCCGCGCTCACCACGTCCAATCCTCGTCAGCTTCGTTCGGGAACTCGGGCATCAGCAGCGCATCCTCGCCACTGGCGACAATCTGCTGGCTGGCTTCGGCCCAACCGGCGCGCAACGCAGGGCGCGGCTTACGCAACACCAGCGCATCGCCCTCAATGCGCATCTCAGCGCGATCCTCAAGCCCAAGCTGTTGCAGCAAGGGCTTTGGAATCAGCACTCCCTGCGAGTTGCCCATACGCCGAATCGTGATCTCCATTGTGACCCCTGAGGAATAACAATGTTATCACGAAAAACAGGATCAGGGATCAGGGGTCGCGGCGGTCTCCGCTATCCCCGCTTGCCCAAATCGTTGCGCCAGACACGGCCATCGCGCTCCAGCAGATGATCGGCACACTCCGGTCCCCAGCTACCGGCAAAGTAATTGGGGAAGACTTCCGGTTTCTTGGCTACCCAGGCTTCCAGGATCGGCGTGTACAGGCCCCAGGTGGTCTCCACACCGTCGCGATGCGAGAACAGGGTCTGGTCGCCCAGCATGGCGTCCAGCAGCAGGCGCTCGTAGCCGTTGGCGGTGGAGGCGCCAAAGGCGGTCGCGTAGTCAAAATCCATGTTCACCGGGCAGACGGCCATCTGCGGGGTGGTGGGCACCTTGGCGCCAAAACGAAGAGAGATCCCCTCGTCGGGCTGGATGCGGATGGTAAGCAGGTTGGGCTCGATCACCGGGCAAACGCCCGCGCCCTGCATCTGGTTGAAGATGAGCAGGGGAGGCTGCTTGAACTGGATGGAGATTTCCGTGGCGCGCTTGCGCAACCGCTTGCCCGCGCGCAGATAGAAGGGTACGCCCGCCCAGCGCCAGTTCTCGATCTCCAGCTTGAGGCCCGCATAGGTCTCGGTGCCCGACTCGGGGTTGACCCGGTCTTCTTCGCGATAACCTACCACGCGCTGGCCGTTGACCACGCCGGGACCGTACTGGCCACGCACCGCGTTGCGGATAGGAATGGGCGGAATGGCCTGCCAGACCTTCAGCTTTTCGCGCCGCACGCTCTCCGCCTCAAAGCTGGAGGGCGGCTCCAGAGCCACCAAGCTCAGCAGCTCCATCATGTGGTTCTGCACCACATCGCGCAAGGTGCCGGCTTTCTCGTAAAACGGTCCACGACCCTCGACGCCGAGGGTTTCCGCCGCGGTGATCTGCACGTGATCGATGTAGTTGCGGTTCCAGATGGGCTCAAAGATGCCGTTGGCAAAACGGAAGACGAGCAGATTCTGCACCGTCTCCTTGCCCAGGTAGTGGTCGATGCGGAAGACCTGGCTCTCACGGAAGACGGCGTTCACGTGGCGATTGAGCTCGCGCGCCGAATTCAGGTCGTTGCCAAAGGGCTTTTCAATGACCACGGCCGAGCGATGGCCTTCGGACTGCGCCATACCCTGTGCCCCCAGGTTTTCAATGATGCCGGTAAAGAACTCCGGCGCGGTGGCCAGATAAAAGAGCCGGTCGCCGGAGAGCCCACGCTCCCGGTCGATGCGCGCCAAGTCGGCCTTCAGGCCGGTATAGCTGTTGGGATCATCGAAGTTGAGGGCGTAGTACTCAATATGGCTGACGAACTCGTCCAGCTTGGGATCGTCCGCGGTGGCGTCGCCAAACTCCAGAATGCCGGCGCGCATGTCGGCGGCAAACTCCGCACCCAGCGCACGCCGGGCAATGCCCACAATGGCAAACTTCGCCGGCATGAGGCCAGCCTTGAACAGATGGAAGAGCGCCGGCAGCAGCTTGCGCTTGGTCAAGTCGCCCGAAGCTCCGAAGATGGCCAGAATCCCGCCCTCGGGAATGCGTTCCTGCCCGTGGGGCACCTGCGACAGATCTTCCGGCCGCACATTCATCTTCAAATTCGTCATTGCTGCCCTCCGCGCCTGCGCGCGATTTTCTTACTTTACCGCCAGCACACCCAGATCTTCGAGATCCTGCCGCAACTTCTTCTCGCCCGTAAAGTGCAATGCCTCAATGCCTGCCTGCTGGGCGGCTTCCACATTCGCAATGCGGTCGTCGATGAACAGGATCTGCTCCGGCGCTACGCCCAGAATCTCTATCGCCCGCCGGTAGCAGGCCGGATCGGGCTTGTGCAATCCCAGGTAGCAGGAGCTGAGCCGCACCCGCAGCCAACGCCCCAGCCCGAAATGCTCAAACCGGTACTGGTTGGTCTCGCGCGGTTCGTTGTTCAGCGCGCCCACCAAATATTTGTTCGATGCGGCAATCTCCTCAAGGATTCCCATAGCGCCATCTTCCAGCAGTTGGGAGCAGCCGAGGATCGCCTGCCAGAACTCTTCGAAGGTGAAGGAGCGCGGGGTATAGAAGATGGTGTGGTCGAAGAACTCGCGGAAGCTGATCTTGCCCAGATCCCATGCCTCATAAACCGTGCGCTGGCGTTCCCCGTACTCCGCGGCATCAATGCCGAAGCGGCTGAAGAGGAGGTCGCGATCCGCGTGGTCCCAGCCGTTGGTCAGCAGCACGCCACCAATGTCGAACAAAATCACCTTGAACGGATGCACAGGGGGACTCCTGGGATAGGTGGCTAAGTGCTAGGGGGCTGGGTGCTAAGTGCGGTGATTAAGTGACTAGGTCTCGGACCGTTTGATTTTGTACCACGCGTGGGCTTCCCAGGTCTCGATTTTGAGACCTGGGAAGCCGAGATGTTAAGGCACAAAACCACGCGCTCAGGGTGCCAGTCACTTAGCACTTATTCGCGCTGCCGTCGCCGCACATATAGCGGGCTTCAATGGCCATCAGCTTGTTGAAGCGGCGCACAAAGCGCTCTTCGGTGGCTTCGAATTTGGCCTTCACAAACGAGTCCACAATCTCAAAAGCCACGGCCGGGCCAATGATGCGCGCACCCATCACCAGCACGTTCATATCGTCGTGCTCCACGCCCTGATGGGCGGAGTAGGTGTCGTGACACATGCCGGCGCGGATGCCGGGCATCTTGTTGGCGGCCACGCAAACGCCCACCCCCGAGCCGCAGATGACAATGCCGCGCGGAGCGTGGTCGGCGATCAACGCCAGGCCCACCTTCTCCGCAAAATCGGGATAATCGGAGGGCTCCGTGTTGTACGCACCCAGATCCACAACCTCGTGGCCGGCCTTGGCCAGATAGGCGCGCACTTCTTCCTTCAGCGGAAAACCTGCATGATCGGAACCGATAACGAGTTTCATAAGGGCAGCTCCTAGCTGCTAGCTCCTAGCTTCTAGCTATTTCATGCCACTGGGAGCCGTAGAGCCCGCCAGCAGGACGATGGAGCTGGAAAGCAGGAGCAAGTCCTTGGGTGAAATTCAGTTTGTGTCTACTCGCAACTAACTCCCAGCTTTCTCTGCCTCTGGGAGCCAAACAACTGCCCAAAAGCACAAAGAGCTAGGAGCTAGAAGCTAAGAGCTAAAAGCTGTACTACTGTTCTTACTTGACCAGCTTCTTGGCCCGCGCGGCCACATTCTCCGCGCTAAAGCCCAGTTCCTTCATAGCCACCGGTCCGGGAGCGGAGATGCCGAAGCGATCGAGGCCGATCACGTCGCCATCCGTGCCCACGTACTTCCACCAACCCAGGGAGGAGCCTGCCTCAACAGCGAGCTTGGGCACGCCCGCGGGCAGGATGATGGCCTTGTACTCGGCCGTCTGCTCGTCGAAGATCTCCCAGCTGGGGAAGCTGACCACGCGCGCCTGGATGCCTTCAGCCGCAAGCAGCTTCTTGGCTTCCACGGCGAGCCACAGCTCCGAACCCGAGCCGATCAGCACCAGTTGCGGATTCTCAACATCGTCCACAATGTAGGCGCCCTTGCTGACGCCGGCACAGATGTCGAGCTTGGCCGGATCGAGCACGGGCAGGTTCTGGCGGCTCAGCGCAAAGAAGGCCGGACGCTTGCGTTCGAGCGCGATGCGCCACGCAGCGGCGGTCTCATTGGCGTCCGCCGGGTGCAGATCGGTGAGGAAGGGCACGGCGCGCAGAGCCATCAACTGCTCCACGGGCTCGTGGGTGGGGCCGTCCTCGCCCACGCCGATGGAATCATGCGTGAAGACGTAGAGCGCATGAATCCCCATGAGGGCAGCCAGGCGAATGGAGGGCTTGCAGTAGTCCGAGAAGACAAAGAAAGTGGAGGCAAAGGGAATGACGCCGCCATGGCAAGCCATGCCGTTCACCGCTCCGCTCATGGCCAGCTCGCGCACGCCAAAGAAGACGTTGCGGCCGGCAGGGTCCACGCGGAAGCTCTTGCTGGTTTTGAAGATGGTCTTGGTGGAGGAGGTCAGATCGGCCGCTCCGCCAAACAGCTCCGGCACGGCATCGACAATGGCGTTCATCACGTCATAGCCAGCCACGCGGGTGGCAAGGGGCTTGGCATCAACGGCCCACACGGGCAAAGACTTTTCCCAGCCAGCCTTGAGCTCGCCCTTCTGGGTGCGTTCAAACTCGGCAGCCAGCTCCGGGAACTGCGCGACATAGGCCGCAAACAGCTTGGTCCACTCCGCCTCGGCAGCTTCGCCCTTGGGAACGGCGGAGCGCCACTTGGCCAACGCCTTTTCCGGCAGAACAAAGCTCTGGTCTTCAGGGAAGCCGAGGAACTTCTTGGTGGCGGCAACGCAGTCGGCGCCCAGGGGCTCGCCGTGCGCCTTGCTGCTGCCCGCCTTGGGGCTGCCGTAGCCAATCACCGTGCGCACGCCGATCAGCGACGGGCGGCCGGTTTCAGCCTTGGCGGCTTCCAGAGCCTCGGTCAAGCTGGCAACGTCGTTGCCATCGCCAACCTTCTGCACATGCCAGTTGTAGGCTTCAAAGCGCTTGTAGACGTTCTCGGTAAAGCTCAGCTCGGTGGGGCCGTCCAGGGAGATGAGATTGTCGTCGTAAAAAACGACGAGCTTGCCCAAGCCCAGCGTGCCAGCCAGCGAAGCCGCCTCATGGGTAAGGCCTTCCATCATGTCGCCATCGCCGCAGAGCACGTAGGTGTGGTGATCCACCACGTCAAAACTGGGCTTGTTGTAGATGGCCGCCAGATGCTTTTCAGCAACGGCCATGCCCACGCCCATGGCAAAGCCCTGGCCCAGCGGGCCGGTGGTGGCTTCAACGCCGTCGGTGTGGCCAAACTCGGGATGCCCCGGGGTGTTGGAGCCCAGCTGACGGAAGTTCTTCATGTCGTCCAGGGTCAGCTTGTAGCCGCTCAGAAACAGGCTGCCGTACAACAGCATGGAAGCGTGACCGCCGGAGAGCACAAAGCGGTCGCGATCAACCCACTTGGAGTGCGACGGATTGTGCTTCATCTGCTGATTGAAAAGCAGATAGGCGATCGGCGCGCAACCCATGGGCGCTCCGGGGTGTCCGCTCTTGGCCTTCTCAATCGCGTCTACCGCCAAAAGGCGCAGGGTATCGATGGAGAGATTGTCGAGTGAGTGATCCGCAAGGCTGGGAGTCATATGGCTGTGGGATGTTTCCTTTCGGGGTGCAACAAATAGGCGCAAAGGGCGAGCATAAACCGATTTCCGCCAACGAATCCATTGTAGCGGAGAGGGGCCGACAGGTTGCAGGAATCATGTTTTGAATTCCAATTCAGAAATTGAACTTTTACGAGCGGTCCGCGCCTTTTCGACTTGCGAATCGTTTCCATCGGGCTCTCCAGCCGGCTGGAGAGCGCCCGCACCCTGACCGTTTGCCCAAAACTTCCCTTGCGGCCGAATTGCACCCCTCCGCTCCAAAAACTTTCCCGCACCCTTCCCCGTTCTACCGCATCTTTTTACCAGGACAAGCTTTTCAGCCGCAGGCGTTACCCGGAGCTTATCCGCAGATTCTGCTGCCCTTGGCAGCCATTGACCAATGAACACAACCCATTCGGAGGAAATTTTCACCATGGCGTACGAACTGGCTCCCCTTCCCTACGACTACTCCGCTCTCGAGCCCTTTATCGGTTCTGAGACCATGCACCTGCATCACGACAAGCATCACCAGACCTATGTGAACAACCTGAATGCCGCTCTGGCTGACTACCCGGAGCTAGCGGCCAAGCCTGTGGACGAGCTGCTGCGCGATCTGAGCGCCCTGCCCGAGGCCATCCGCACCGTGGTGAAAAACAACGGCGGCGGACACGCCAACCACAGCGGCTTCTGGAAGCTGATGGGCCCCGTGAATGCCTCCGGCGTGGGTGGACACCCCAACGGCGCCATCGCCAGCCAGATCTCCGCTGACTTTGGCGATTTTGACGCCTTCAAAAAGGCCTTCAACGAAGCCACCGCCAAGCAGTTTGGCGCGGGCTGGGGCTGGCTGGTCTTTGAGGCCGGCAAGCTGAAGATCGTGACCACCCCCAACCAGGACACTCCCTGGTCGCAGGGTCTTTACCCCATCCTCTACAACGACGTGTGGGAGCATGCCTACTATTTGAACTACCAGAACCGCCGCGTGGACTACTTGGCCGCCTGGTGGAACGTGGTGAATTGGGAAGAGGTCAACCGCCGCTTCGACCTCGCCAAGAAATAATTTTTTGCACATCAGCCGGCTTCCCAGCCAAGGGGAGACTCTTCCAGAGTCTCCCCTTTGTGTTTTTGCGCGCTCAGCGTTGCGGCACAGCGCAGACAAAGCGGGCAGCGATCTTATGATCTCTGCCCGCCTTTTTCTGCCTGATCTGTTGAGAGTGTCTCCTGCTAAATTTCTTTGCGGTGGCAAGAAGCGTCAGGGCACGACTTTAGTCGTGCCGCAAAAGGGCCAAAATAGACCCCGGCTTTAGCCGCTGAGGAAGTGCAAGCCCTTCACAACAGACCCAGGGGCTAAAGCCCCTAAGCCTGTTGTGGCTCGTGTCGGCACGACTAAAGTCGTGCCCTGACGCTATATATCCTCCAGCGGGCAGTCCTGCAAGAGGTTCGGGAGCTTAGAAGTTAAACGTCAGCTTGGCCGTCAAACTCCGGGGAGTTACATAGTGCGTGCCGGAGAAGGTGGAGAGGAAGTTATAGAGCGTGTACTTGTTCAGCAGATTCACGGCGGTCAGATCGAAGTCCATCTTGTAGCGGCGGGCGCTGAACAGGTTCTCCTTGCCGAGCGATGCATCAAACAAGTTGCGCGCCTTGATGCGCGGCGGATTGCTGTCGCTGTTGCCGGTACCGGGAGCGGGAATGTTCAACAGCGTGGACCCAAACTGGCTGGCCAGGCACACGGAAGGCAGCGGGTGGCCAGGCGTGGCCGCAATGCCGTTGCAGGTGAGTCCGCCTTCAAACTCCTCGCCTGCGGTAAGGCTGCTCAGGTTCACTGCGGGCTGCCCGTTGAGCGTGGTGGAAGTGGCTGCGCAGGCCGTGTTCGGATCATTGGAGGCCGGGTTATAGCAAGGCGCGGCGCCGGCCACCTGACCTGAGTCGTAGCGCCAGTTCATGCCGCCCCATACGCCCTTCAGCCAATTGTTACGCGCCACGCTGTACTGCACATGCGTGGTCTGGTTGAAGCGCTCATCGTGGTCGATGCGGAAGGCGTAGCCGCTCTGGCCCACCGTGGCGCCCGCACCAGCCACCTGCTGCGGATAGAAGCGCGCCGCCACCGACGACATCACGCTGTACGCCGAGAGCCCGTGATAATGCGGCACATCCACATGCAGCGCGTAACCCGGAATCTTGGAGTTATGCCAACTGATGGGGAAAGTGATGGGGGTGTTACCCAGAACCGAAAAGTCAAAGGCGTTGTGCGTGTACTTCCAGATGTACTCGCCGCTGACCACGATGTTAGGCCCGAAGGCCTGCTGCAGGCCGGCATGAAACTCATTGCGGTAGCCGGGAGCGATGGTGCTTGCAACGCCTGACGTGCAACTGAGCAGCGGCGAAAGCACCGCATCGGCGCAGCCTTTGCCGGAGAGCACCAGGTTCTCGTTGAAGGGCGTTTCCAGAGTGCGCGCATAGGATGCGCGCAACACCGAAGCCGTGCGCTTCACGTTGTAGGCCACGCCCAGCCGGGGCTGCGCCTGGGTGGCCGTGGTGAGGCCGTTGTACACGTCGCCGCGGATGCCCAGATTGAGCATCCAGTTTCCGGCGTGGATCTGGTCTTCCACGTAAGAGGCAAGCCCCTTGACGTCGGCACGGCCTGCAAATCCGTAGTAACTTCCGCCACGCGTAAAGTCATACGGCGCCAGCACGGCCACATAGTTTGGATTGACGTTGTAGCCGGCCGTTGCGCACTGCGAGGTTGCCGCCAAGCCCGCCACCGCGTTGCCGTTGGCATCCACGCAAGGCGCATTCAGGAGCGCATCCACCACGGTCAGCCGGTCGCTCTCCCGTAGGAAGGTTTGCGCATACTGCACGCCTGCCTTGAAGGTGTGTACGGTGTGCGCGTAGGAGATGTCGCCATGCACGCCGGTGTTGGTAAGGGTGCGCGCCTGTTCAATCGAAGAGGTCTGCAAATTCGCCGGCCCCAGATCGGCCAGCGGGTTAGTGCTGGGCGAGTAGTGGTAATCATCGCGACGGATGAACATGCCCAAGTTGAGCACCGCCTCGTTGTTGATCACCAGCGAATAAGTGGGCGCAATGTTAAAGGTCTTGATTTGGGAGTGCTGATCGGTGTTGCCCACCGAGGCAAACGTGGGGCTGGCCGTAGCGCCGCCTGACACGATGTTTTGCACATTCAGGTTATCGTATGCGTTGGGGGTTTGAAACCAGGAACGCGAGTAAGTGAGGTCAAGATGCAACGACTCCACCGCAGAAAGCGACTTGTCCATGCGGTCAAAGAAGTTCTCCTCGTTGCCCCGATCGTGGTGGACAACAAAGTCCGGCGGATCGAGAAAGCGGCTGGTCTCGAGCGCGTCAGCCTCAAAGAAATTTCCCCATCCCTTGCCGCCGTAAGAGAGATCGACGCCCGCCGCCGCCGAGCCAAAACTTCCGTAGCTTGTGTACACGCTGCCGGTGGGGCGCGTCACACCCTGGCCGGAGCGGGTGGTGGCCACAATGACCAGACTGGTTTTGTCGCCGTATTCCGCGGGCGGCGCGCCGCTGATGACTTGAATGGACTGGATGGAGTTGGACGGTAACTGATTGGAGAAGGCCTTGCTCTGCTGGTCGCTGATGTTCTGCCCATCCACGGCAAAGGAGTTGGAGGCGTGATCGCCAAGGCCATGGAACATGCCGTTGGAATCGGCGGAGACGCCGGGTGTGGATAGCGTGACCAGGGAGCTGAGCGAAGAACTCTGGCTCTCCAGCGGAATCTTCATGAAGGCGCTGCGATCCTCATCAATGTGGAAGGTGGACTCGTTCTCCAGCAGATCGGCGGAACCATCCACGGTGACGGTTTGGCTTTCTGTCTCCACATCCAGCACCAGCTTCAGATTGATGCCGACAATGGAGCGCACGTCCACAATTTGCGTTGCCGGAGCAAAGCCGACTGCAGAGACCGTGAGCCGGTAGGAATAGAAGGGCAGATTGAGGAAGTCGAAAGATCCGTCGTCGCCGCTGGTTGCAGTGCGGTTGACGCCGCTGGCCAGACTGGCCAGCTTTACCGTGGCATTCGGGATAGCCGCGCCGGTTGAGTCGGTGACCGACCCGTGCAGGGCGCCGGAGTTGCCTCCCTGCGCGGCGAAGACCGGGCAGGCAGAGCAGATCATAAGGGAAAGAACGATAGAGCCAAAAACTTTGCCGTAAAAATGCGGCATAAATACCATCTCCTCCAGGAATGCGCGACCTGGTCAAGCGGGGAGGCTGAACCGGGGGAAAGACCACTGCATCCTGATTACGCTCAAACAGCTATCAAAGGTTTCCGATCCACCCACTACAGAACAAGCACCGCACCAGGGGAAGGCAGCGCAAGAGGGTAAGGATCGATATGAGGCAGCTCTAGAACATTTCCCGAATACATATAGCCTTTTTGAGGGGAGTGAAAGGTGGCTTTTTCTTGAGGTAAAAGCCACTTAGCATCCCGGTTTCGGTCTACAGCAATTCGGGAAATGCTCTAGTATCCGCGCGGAGGAGGGCGGATATAGAGCCGGGTACAGCGATAGCGGACCACCGCAACCTGCTCCACCAGCGGGGCGCAGGAGCCAAGCGTAACCATAAGGATGGCTGCTGCCGCACACTCAACCGGGGCAGCAGTCTGCAGCATCAGGCAGAGGGTGCAATGGCTGGAATCAGCTTCGTTCAGGTGAACGTGGCCAACCTGCACGGCGGTCAACAAGGTCAGGAGCAGCAGACACAGGACCACGGCCCATCCGGCAGTAGCACCCGGTGAGCGGCGCAAAGCGCGTTGTGTCCTGAACAGATGCAAACCAGCGACCCCTCTTCAAGAATACATTCATTTAGACGCATTGGCTTGAAGTAAGGACGCGCGGCCGGGTTCCCAAGGGGGCCTGGTAACTGTGACCAGGGACTGAAATCCGGCTTGAAGCAGGCTAATATCCGCTTCAAGGTGGCGATTTCAAAGCACCGTGAGGGTGAGCGTCATGGAGTGGGAGATGCCGTTGGAGGTGACGATTACCGGGACGGTGTAAGAGCCGGCCGGGGTGGTGGTGCCGCCGCCCGATCCGCCTGAGCCGCCATTGGTCGGGTTGATGCCTGCCGTGGCGCAGCCGTTTACCGCCAGCATCGCAACCAGCAGAACCAGCAACATGGCCAGCAGGCGCCTGCGCCGAATCAGGGCCAACGGCAACAGCAGCAGCACACAGAAGACCCGCCGTTCCAGCCATTTGGCTGGGCCACCCTCCAGGGCTCCTGTGGCCTTGCCCGTGGAGATGCTGATCGTGACGTAAGCGGCGGTTCCAGCCGTGGTAGTCGCACTGGTGGGGTTGAAGGTGCAGAGCGCATAGGCGGGCAAGGTTCCGCAGCTGTAGCTGTAGCTGTAGACGCCCTGGAGACCGCTGGCCGCCGCGATGTTCATGGCGTAGTTTGCCGTCTGGCCCGCCACCACGGTCTGCGCGTTCGATCCAATAACGGCGGCGGTGAAGTCAAACACCGCCGCAGTGATGGCCAGGGTGAGCGGTTGCGTCACCGTGGTGGAGGTGGCGGTGAGGGTTCCTCTGTAGGTGCCCGCCGGAGAGGCCGGGAAATTGACCACGGCGGTGCAGGTGGCGCTGACCGCAAGGGTTCCCGTGCAGGTGTTGGCGGTGAGCGTAAAGGGCAAGGTGAGCGCGAGGGTGGGGGCGGCAATCGAATAGCCGGTGCCGTTAGTGAGAGTGACCGTCTGCGCGGTAGCAGTTTGCCCAAGCGGAAGGGTGCCAAAGCTGACCGCGGCTGGCGAGGCCGTCATGCCACCGGTCACCTGCGCGTAGCCGTTGATGGGCACGCCCACGGCCGCCACATGGGCCGTGGAAGAGCTGATGGAGAGTAACGCGCTGATGGCCCCGGTGCCCGACGGGGTAAAGACCACGCCCACCGAGCAGTTGGCTCCGGCGGCCAGCGCTGCGCCGCAGGTGTTCGCGCTGAGCGAATAACTGGCCGCGGCCGCACCTGTCAGTTGCAGTCCGATATTGGCCATGGGCAGCGCGCCGGCGTTGGTGATGGTCACCGTCTGCGCGGAGCTGGCCACGCCTACCGTCTGGTTGGTGAAGGTGAGGCTGGTGGGCGAAACGCTGAAGGCTGGTGTGGCGACGCCCGGTCCGGAGAGCGCAAGGGTCTGCGTCCGCTGCGCGTCCGTCACCGTGAGGGTACCGGTGAGCGCGCCGGTCTGGGTAGGCGAGAAGATCACCGAGATGGTGCAGGTACTCTGAGCGGGCAGTTGTCCGCCGCAGGTGTCCGACTCCTGAAACTGCCCTGCTGGCGTGCTGCCGGTGGTGATGACAATGGATTGCAGCGGCAGTCCGCCGCTGTTGGTCAACGTCACGGTTTGGGCGGGCGACAGCGTGCCCACCGCCGTGGCGGGGAACAGGATGGCGGAAGCGCTCAGCGTGTCCGTGGCCTGTTCCAGGCCGGTGCCGGTAAGAATCACCGACTGGGCGCCAACCGAGTCCGTGACCGTGAGCGCGGCCGTAGCCGCACCCGCCGTGGTGGGCGCAAAGGCTACCTTGATCTGGCACGCCGCGTTTACGCCGAGCGCGGTTCCGCTGCAAAGGTCGGAGGTGACCGTAAAGGGAGCCGCGGCCTGCGCCCTGGAGATGTTCACCGTAACCCCGCCGGTGTTGGTGGCCAGCGTGGATTGCGCAGCGGAGGTTGTTCCCACCGCAATGGAGCCGAAGTCAAGCCGTACCGGATTCATGGCCATGGCAGCCGCCGGCAGCCCGGTTCCGGTCAACTGCACCGTCAACTGGCCGCCGGGAATGTTGGCCTGGATGGTCAGAACGCCGTTCTGCGCGCCGGTAGCGGTGGGTGCAAAGGCCACCTGAATGGTGCAGGAGACGCCCGCCGCAAAGGCCTTGCCCACACAGTTGTCCTGCTCTGTATAAGCGCCGGGCACGGTGAGGTAGGTGGGCGTGAGCACCTCCATGCCGGTGTTGGTCACGATGACGGTTTGGGTGGCGCTGAAGGCGCCCACCGCGATGGAGCCAAAGCTGAGCGAGACCGGCAAGGCGGTGGCCGTGGTCAGCGTGCTGCCCGCGGTGGCCAGCGAAGTGGTCCACACGCCGCGTCCGTAGGTAGCCGCCACCAGTACGCCGTCGCTCACGCCCGTCGGCGTACTTTCAAGCGCTACCACTGGAGCCAGGGGTAAGCCGCTGCCGTGCAAACTCCAGCAGGCATAGGGCAACACTGTGCAGCTGGGCAGATTGGAAGTGGAATAGACGCCCGCATCCGTGGCCACATACACCGTTCCCGCATCCTGCGGGTCCACAATCACTGCATTGGCGGGGGCCGCGGGCAGATTCGCCGTAATGTCGGTCCACGTTGTACCGCCATCGATGCTGCGATAAACGGTCCGCGCTCTGCCGACCACGGTTTCAATGCCGGCCACCGACACATAAACCGTATTGCCGGTGCCATCGTGCGGGTCCAGGAAGATGCTGGAGATGCCGAAATTGGAGACGTTCATTCCCGCGGGATCATTACTGACCGTATTGCCGGTGACGTCTGTCCACGCCACGGTACCGCTCACGGGGGGCGTCAGTTGCGCCTTCAGCACATGACCGGCCAGCAGGCCGCCTTCGTCCGCCGTGCCACGCATGCCCACATAGATGGATTCGCCGCCGCCCGTGAGCGCCATCGCGGCCATGGTTCCAATCAACCCATCGCCATAACACGCGCCGGTGGACGAGCCGCCATCGAGCACCGCGCTCAACGCGTTGGCACTGCTCCAACCCGCCCCGCTGGCCGGTCCGCGCCACACCCGGCAGGTGCCAATCAGCAGCTGCGAGCCGTCCAGGGGATCGATGAGAAACGGCGCCGGCACGTCCATTGTGGAGCCATCGCCGCCCACATTTGCGCTGCTCACCGCTGGAGTGGTTCCGAAATCCGCCGGGGTACAGGCCCCGGTCTGGGCGCAAGAGTAGATGGCCACGCCCGACTGGTCGTTCACATACCAGACCCGAGTCCTGCTGGCGTCCATGGCAACCGGTCCGCCGTAGCCGGCCAGAATCTCCGGCCAGATGGCGGTAGTAATAGCCGCCTTGACGCCTGCCGCTCCGTTCACCCCCAGTCCCGCCAGCAGCGTGTACGGCGTGGTAAAGACCGGCGCAATCGACTCCACCTCGGCCAGCGACCCCAACCCGCCATTCAGATTCTGGTAGTGAGTGGCATCGGTTGCCGCGCACACCGCGCCGCCCTGACGGATGGCATCCATGGAGCGCCAGATCCCGCCGTCGTTACCGACAAAGATCTCCAGCGCATTGGCAGGGCTATAAGTAATGGCGTGCTGATAGGGCGCAACTCCAGCGCTCATGCAGGTGTTGGTGTTGGTGGTATTGCGCCAGGCGCAGTTGTTGGCCAGACTGCAGCGCCACAGATCGTTGCCGCCAGCCAGCAGCACCGTGTCCTGATCCACCGGCACCGCCGCCAGCGCCAGGGTGTAGGTACCGTTGGCAATCCCGTTGGCATTGCCGGAGACGCTGGACTCGAGCGGTCCCGTGGACCACTGCTTGGAGAAGTTGATGGTCTGGCTGGCGCAGACGCCGCCATTGGCCAGCGCCCCGCAGGGGTCCTGCCACAGCCCCTGATCCGCGTTGGCCGCGTTCACCGTCCAGGCAAAAGTGTCGCCGGTCTTGGGATTTACGGCCAACGTTCCCCGATAGATGGGGCAGCCGGTCGATCCGGTGCGGCCCGTATACGCTGGACAGTTGCCGGTCGACAGCCCGGTTCCCGGCTGCGAACTCATCCGCGCCCAGGTGACGCCGTCACTCGACTGGTAGTAGCCGTGATAGCGCACAGCCGCTTCAAAAATCAGCCGCACCGGATTCCATACCACAGAGGTGGCGGCGTTTCCATTGGGCGCGGCAAAGGCCGCCAGCGGTCCCTGCACGTAGGCGGCCCCATCCTGAATGGTGGCCATGTGCCAGGTGACTCCGGCGTCGTTGGAATAGAAGAGTCCCCGAGAGCTGGTGCCCCCCTGTTGCGCGCCCACCGCCGTGCCTTCATAGGCCTCAGAGATGGCCGCCACCACCAGCTGCGCGTTCTGCGTGCTCCAGGCAAAACCGGCAAAGCCCTCGCCGCTGAAAACGTAGTCCATGACCCCCAGGCCGCTGGCCACGTCGCTCGTGGATGCAATCAGGCTCCAGCTGGCGCCACCGTCGGTGGAGCGCAGAATGCCCCCGCCGTAGTAGGAATCCAGCATGTCGTTCACGTCGCCGGTTCCGGCCAACAGCACCCCGGTCCCGCCCGGCTGCACGCTGAGCGCACCAATGGAGTTAGAGGCATCGGGCGCCCCATTCATCGCGGCCACATTGTCGGTGAGCGCGGTAAACGTAATCGTTGCGGCGTTGGCCGTGGCCGCATTCTGCGCCACCCATACGCCGCCGCCGGTGGTGCCGATGTAGAGCTTGTTGCCGGTGGCGTCCGCGGGGTCCAGCGCCAACGCCGTGACCCGGCCGGTGACGAGACCAAAGCTGGTGCTCTGCACCGCGGTCGGCCCCAGAGCTGCCCAGCTGGCGCTGGTTCCGCTCATCGGCGCAATCTGGCTCATGGGGCGCGCCACGCGGCGCAATCCTGCCGTTCGGGGCACAATGCCCCGCTCCGGTGTCCAGCCACGCCGGACCAGAAACTGCCGCGCCGCCCGGGCTTGTGGGGGCTCACCAGGAGAGCTTGTTTGCTGGCTGGTCCCACACAGCGGGGTTCCCATGGCGACCACCAGCAGCATGGCCCCAAGCGCCCGCACGCTCCCGGTGCTTCGAACGCCCTTCTTCCCCGTCTTCTGGTGCAAGATGCAGTTTTTCACACGTGTCTACAGTCCGTTTCCGGACTCCCTCTCTCTGTTCATCGGAGGGACTTTTTCCAGAAACTTTCGTATTCGTTGGTGCGAAACAAGCAGCGTCCGGGAAGGAGAACGTGGCCTATTATAGGATGATTTTGGGTTCCGGTTCACGCCTTTTCACAAGCCAGGCGGAAGACTCTTTCTGTCTGTCACTTCCCTGCCGCGAAGTTTCCCAGTACGGACCCGCGGCTTGGCGGCTTGCGCGAGGAAATTGCAATTGCAGAGCCGTCGAGGCCTTGCCGTCAGCCCAGTTCCTGCTGGCGAATGTAGGCTTCGGCATTGAACTTCTTCCGCAGCGCGGCTCCGCTCATGGGCCGCACCAAGCCGAAGACGGGACGGTTGAACCAGGGTCGGTCATGCCGGCCCACAATGGCCCAGGCAATGCCCGCATAGCCGTTCGGGTCGCGGCCGTCCAGTTCGTAACGGTCGTTCCACTCCACGGCCCATTCAAATGCGCGCGCGGGATCGGGCGCCCATTCCAGAATTTTTTTTGCCCAGTACATGCGCATGTAGTTGTGCATCCAGCCGGTGTGGACCATCTGCAACTGCGCGGCATTCCACAAGTCGTCGCCCGTCTCTCCCCGCTCCATTTTTTCCTTGGTATAACGGAGACGGGAATCGCCAGTGTGTTCAACAAGCGTTTTGCGGGCCCAGTCCGCCGCGCACGCCCAGTTGTCGTAGTTGGGCTCGTGGCGAACGAAGAGCACGGCCAGCTCACGCCAGCCAATGACTTGTTCCAGAAATTTTTCGGTCTTTTCTGGACTGATCCTACCGTCTGCCGCGGTCTTCTTCACAGCTAGCGCAATGGTCAACGGCGAAATGTTGCCAAAGTGCAGATAGGGCGAGAGCAAGCTGGTGCCGTCCACCTCAGGATAATTGCGCTTCTCGTCGTATTCCGCAATCTTCAAGCGCAGGAACTGCGCCAGCAGCTCCATGGCGCGATGACGGCCGCCCGTGAAGCTGTCCACAGGGCCCACCGTACGGTCGAGCTTGGTGTAGCCGGCTGTAATGTCTTCATCGAGCGAGTAATTTTCTTGTAACTTTGCAGGTTCCCAGCATTTGACAGGCTCCATCTTCGCGGGCGCAACCAGAAAATCCGCCAGCGCGCGCTTCAGGTGGGGACGGAAGTGATGAAGAAGCACGTAGCTGCGGTTGAATATTTTTGATGGAACCACAACATCGGCATCCACGGTCCAAAAAGGTATTTTTAACTTTTTCGCCAGCACCTGCCGCCAACGCTCCGGTTCGCGGCAGGGATTCTCATCGCCCACCACCAGCGCCGCCTCCACCTCTTCGAGAAAGACTTCCAGCGATGCGCCCGTTCCATTCGGCATCTTGCGCCGCAGCACAAAGCCAATGCCCCGCTCCGCCGCATCGGCCGCCACGTCGCGCAACCCCTGCTGCATGAAGTGATAGTGGCGCAGGTTCGCATTCGGATAGCTGGGGATCACCTGAAAGTAGATGACTACAGGCAGAGCCAGGAGATTCGCAACCTCGATCGCCACGTCGAGCGCCGGATTGTCCACCGCGCGCATCGCCCGCTGCATCCAGTAGACGACACACTTGGCGCCCTTGCGGGGATCACCTGCGCGGCGGACGGTGACGTGGGGATGTGCTTCGATTTGCGCGATCTGGTCCGAGAGATCCATGAATCCAGCATAGCGCGTAGGGGAGACAAAAGAGAGGGCCGCCCTCAGGCGGCCCGCAAAGTTCCTAGTCCCTAGTCCCGAGTCTCTAGTCCCTGCTCTTACCAGCTTCCCCAGGCACGGCTGGAGTAGTCGAGCAGCACCATGGCGTAGAGAATGCCGAGCACAAACATGCTGGACCCAACAGAGAGCTTCACCAGCTTCGAACTTTTGTTCAGGTGCATGGAGAACAGCACCACCATCGTGACCTGGGTAAGCGCAATGGTCAGCGCCAGCACGGCATTCAGCTTGCCCAGATTCATGTGGGAGACAAGGATGGTGAGCCCCACACCGGCCAGCAACGACACGTAAACGCCAAAGTAGACGAGGGGACTCGATGTGACCTGTGTGTTCTGTTCGCTCATTTACCACTCCTTGAAAGGCAGAGCCCTTTGCGTTGTCGCTGCGGGACGCATTGCATGCAGCCATCCACTTCGCGTTCTCAGAGGCTAGAATTCTACGGATTTCGTACCGTCCCTACGGGACTTTGTCTTCGTTCTGAGAATCGCCTTCCCCAGGTTGAAACCTGGGGCTACATTGTGTTGCGCCTACGGCGCGCGTTCATCGGATAGCCGTGGGAGCTTCACACCGGATAGATCCCCTGAAGAATTAGTGTTCCTGCGCGGCTAATCGCGCCGACTTGCTGACTAGCTAACCCCGCTAACCCCGCTTCAATGCCTGTTAATCAGATACAACAGCGGGAACAAAAAGATCCAGACAATGTCGACAAAGTGCCAGTAGAAGCCGAAGTACTCCAGGTAGGAGAAATGGCCTCCGGTGTAAGCACCGGACTGGGCACGGAAGACCATGTACAGCAGAAGACCCATACCGATGAGCATGTGCAGCAGGTGCAACCCGGTCATGGCGAAGTAGAGGGAGAAGAAAAGCTCGGTTCGTTCGGCCACGGCCTGAGGTAGCGGCTTGTCGCCAGCTTCGGTCGCCTCGGCGTCGCTGGCCGGATTGGTGAAGGCCTCCATGCTGTAGGTCGTGCCCGGGAAGTGGTGCTTGGCAAACTTCTCGCGGTACTCCACGCCCTTGATGCCGAGAAAGAGAACGCCCATCAGGAAGGTCGCAACCAGCAGCGCCACCACCGCGGCCTTCTTCTTCCGCTCCGCACACCAGACGGCCAGTGCCATGGTGAAGCTCGACGTAATGAGCACGCAGGAATTGACGCCGCCCAGGGTCACGCTCAACTGATGCGAGGCGGCCACAAAGGCCTCGTAGTACCAGTTGCGATAGATCATGTAGACGGTGAACAGGCCGCCGAAAAACATGACTTCGGTGAGCAGGAAGAGCCACATGGCAAAGTTGGTGGCGTCCTTTTGCTGCTCCATCGATTCGAAGTGATGACGCAGGAACGGCGCGTGTTCGCTGCCGTGTTGGTGGGCTGCTGCGGTGGAGCTATCGGACATTGGCCGCCTCCTTCTGCTGAGCCGTCTTTTGTTCCAGCCACTCGTAGTCGTAGGCTTCGTGATCCACGATGGGCATGACAGCAAAGTTCTCGGTCAATGGCGGCGACTGTGTTTGCCACTCCAGCCCGGTTGCCTGCCAGGGATTGTCGCCCGCGATCTTGCCGTAACGCAGCGACCAGAGCAAATAGAGTATGGGCAGCAGATAACCCACGCCCAGAATGGTCGCGCCCGCCGTGGAGAGCACGTTCAGCACCTGAAACTCCGCCGGATACGATGCGTATCGGCGCGGCATGCCCAGCGTGCCCAGGATGAACTGCGGGAAGAAGGTGAAGTTGAAACCGATGAAGGTGATCACCGCGGCCAGCTGCGAAATCTTCTCCGGATACATGCGGCCGGTCATCTTGGGCCACCAGAAGTGAATGCCGGCCAAAAAGGCCATCAACATGCCGCCCACCATGACGAAGTGGAAGTGGGCGACGATGAAGTAGGTCTCCGTGAGGTGAATGTCGGTGCCGGAGACGCC
>Ga0181529_10001509_pt1 | contig 29636 bp, 33 predicted proteins | sample PEATcosm2014_Bin_36_FD_119763 | JGI IMG/M metagenome (GOLD analysis project Ga0181529, IMG submission 119763) | Peatland microbial communities from MTU Mesocosm Facility, Houghton, MI, USA - PEATcosm2014_Bin10_30_metaG | ecosystem: Environmental > Terrestrial > Soil > Wetlands > Peat | place... | reverse complement strand
CTGTAATGAGTGCCCAGGTAGTGTAGCGGCCTATCATGATTGCCTGTCACGCAATCGACTCGGATTCGAATTCCGACCTGGGCGTCGAACTGTTTTAGGGAATTTTTCTATAAAATGTGAATCTTACTCGGTGAATGTTTTCTTGGGTTGTATACGGTTCACAGCTGTGGTCTAACGTGATATCGTGACCGTTATTTATAATCTAATAGATAATATCGAAATGCGGAGAGATCTCACTATGGTGTATGAAGATCCTTGTAAAAAATGCAAATTTTACAATAAAATCGAAAATGTTGAAATAATTCACAGTTACGGGAAAACCGACACCGGAGTTGCGTTTCTTTGTACAAATCCCGATCTAAAAAGCAAAATAAATGCACGTGGATATATCATTCAAATTGATAAAAAAACTCCATCAAATGCAATATTAATTGGAGAGGCTCAGAAAATCTGCGAGAAATTTAGATGATTTATTTGGGAAATTAGCCTCGGCAGCAATAATTGGGAGCAAATCTGCTTTCTCATCTAAAAATATGATATTAGCCGGTTTTATTGTTTTCTTTAGAAGGGGGTAAGTTTTTTCCCATATATTTTCCTTGTCAACCGCATCAAAATCCTAGTGCTGGTGGAAGTGGCAGAAGAAGAATATTTTTTGTATTTCACGGTCATGATGTCACTCCACACTACACATAATGTCACGCATTCTTTCCGATTACGTTTATTGCAGATGATAAAAATACCCAGAAGGTGTGTCATCCGCAAGCAGGCATCACGATGCAATGTCGCCGGTAATGGGGGTCGTTCTGATGCTCATCGTCACCCTCATTCTTGCGGCACTTGTCCTGCTCATGATGGTTCAGCTGCCCTATATGTACGATCAGTCTGTTCCCTCGATCTTCAAGATCACGAAGATCAGGCATGTCGATGATCACAACCGGCTGACCTACGACAGCCGGATGATGATCATGAATACGGCAACGATCGGATATAAAAACATGAATCTCTACGGTCTGATCTACCGGAACGGTGATCTCCTGGCGTGCTCCATCACTACACTGAACGGACACGCCTACATCCCCACCCATCATTACAAGATCCAGAATCTTGGGGGACAGGGATCCCGGGGCACCACATGGGATCCGGGCGAGCTGATCTTTATCGATTTTGCGGAACGGACCTTTCACCCGGGTGACGTTGTTACTCTTGAGGTCTACGATGTGGCAACCCAGCAGATTATCTCACGCCATACATACACGGCGTAAACCGGGAAAAGAAAAAGAGAAATTGAGTCGGCGCTGGTATTTTATTCATCGAGCCTTTTGAACACGCCTTTCTTGCATTTAAGAACCTTGCATTCCGGGCAGCGCCACGTGTCTGGCAGTTCCTCAAATGGGACTCCCGGGGGAACCCCCTGTGTTTTATCTCCTTTAGCTGGATCGTAGATATAGTGGCATTCAAGACATACCCATCGGGCGAGTTTTACCGTCTGTTGTGTCATCTGGTTACCTCGTCAGTTCTGTTTTATCCATCTACCTTGTCAGATATGAAATCTCCGGTGGGGGCAGTACGGGCGATCTCTCCTGTCCAGGCGTATTTTTACTCCAGGTTCCTGAGAGAACCATGGGCTGCGCGGGCAGCAAGCCGTGCAACCCGGAGGGGTTCCGGGATCTTTCCCTCGCAGGTAAATGCCGTGCAGAGCCGGCCCGCATCCGCAGGATCGAGACCCCAGCTGCGGATGTACATCGTCTGGCCGTCCGGCAGGGTATGGGGCGTGCGTGTGCCCAGGCGCCGGTACGCGTCCAGCCGTGCGGTATCCCCGGGGTAATGGTGGAGGATATCCCCTTCAAGACCTGCTGATTCTTCATAGGTCACGCAGATGACCGGTAATCCTGTCAGGTCGTGTACCTGTCCGGGGTCGATGATGTTGAAAAAGGCGATCACGCAGCCCGAGAGGAGGATCACGTTGATGTCCCGGCGGTTGAGGGCATTGACGATCTCAAGGACTGCGTCAGTCGCGTCCATACCTCCGACCGTCACGCGCGAGAATGCAAACCCGTCTATTTTAAGGTCTTTGCGCATTACAATGCCGGCAAGGGTTGAGTGCTCCCTGCCGGAAAAACTCTCCGCGATGCCGAGTGCCCGCAGCCCTTTTTTCGGGAGGTGCATAGAAGCACTTATGATAACTGATTAAAAATACTATACCAATGAAATTCAACAAAGATGAGGTCTGTATCCTTATCCCCACGTTAAACGAGAGCCTGACGATTGGCCCGGTGATAAAAGAGTTCAGCGATCTCGGGTATACTCATATCCTGGTCATCGATGGCAAGAGTACGGATAACACCGTAAAGAATGCCCGGGTGGCTGGTGCCCAGGTCAGGACGCAGTCAGGCAAAGGGAAGGGAAATGCAATCATCGAGGCATTCGAGATAATCGAGCAGCCGTACATCCTTATGCTTGACGGTGACGGCACGTACTCGGCAAAGGATGCGGAGAAGATGCTCACCCCCCTCTTTTTGGGATTCGACCAGGTTATCGGTGACCGGCTCATCAACGCTGAAGAAGGCTCGTTCTCCCGGCTCAACCTCTTTGGCAACCATATGCTCAATCTCTTTTTCAAACTCGCTCACAGCCGGGATCTCCACGATATCCTCTCCGGTTACCGGGCGTTCACAAAACTCGCCATCCAGCAGATGAACCTCAAGGAGACTGGCTTTGAGATCGAGACCGAGATGTCGGTTGAAGCGGTCAGAAATGGCCAGCGGATCATGGTGGTGCCCACACGGTATTCGCGCCGCCCGGGAACCCCGACAAAACTCTCCCCCCTTCACGACGGGATCCGTATCGTCACTACGATTTATCGTCTCGCCAGGGTCAACAACCCGCTCTTCTACTTTGGTATCATGGGCCTGTTTACGGCCCTTCTGGGGATTCTTACCGGTGTCTATGTCACCATAGAATGGCTGCACAATATCCAGCATATCCCGCTGACGATTCTTACCGTGCTTCTCATCGTTGTCGGTATCGAGATCTTCATGTTCGGGATGATTTCGGATATGCTGCTTGTCTTCCACCGGGAGATTATCAGGGAGATCCAGCTGAACCAGCCCCCCCGGCAGCCGAAGTAATCCCTTCCGTTATTTCATTTTCGGGGCCGGGAACCGGGAGATGCCGGCGACTTTTCCAATAAATTGCTCTGTAGAAATCATCAATGGGATTTGTAAGAACGCTCTTGGGGGCCACGACAATCCTTGCCTAAAGCCTCCTCACGCTTGTGGCATCCCCAGGCCAGCGATAGTGTTGAATTATTTATACTCATGTCAGCACCCCGACACAGGTAATACGGAAGCATTGCATACGCCCCCGCCCCCTCGGGGCTGGGCTGGCGTAAGGGGGGCTCATAATTTAAAAAAGGATTTCTACAGAGCAAAAAAATGTATTTTTCGGTTGTGAACGTGTTTTTAGAGAAACATCTTCCTGAACGCGATGACCCTGCACGCATGTTCCGCAAGGGACGTGAGCTGGAATGCCTCGTCCAGCGTTGCACCGGCGGCAAACGTACCGTGTCCCCGGGCAACGACTAGATTGTGGTGCTGCATCAGGCCTGCAACGGCGTCCGCAAGACCCTGGGTCCCGGGGGCTCCCGAGGTTACCGGGATGAGAGGACAGAACATCTCCCCTTCGCTGTCCAGCGGCCGGATCTTGTCTGCCACAAGGGATGCGGCAACGGCATACGGCGGGTGTGCGTGAACGATCGCCTGGTACTGTGTCGAACGGTATACTGCGAGATGGACGCGGTACTCACTTGAGGCATCTTTCGGTACCTCTCCTTCAAACGGCACAAAGACCGGTTCCCCCGGTGCATCGAGGTAGGCCCCGGTCTTTTTTATGGAAAAACCGGCATCCCCGTCCCGCACGCTCATGTTCCCGAAGTTTCCGCCAACCAGGTGTTCGGCAAACAACCGTCTCCCTATCCGTTCAAAGCCATAATCCGGCATCCATCGCACCTCTTTTTTGTACACCAACCTTTGGCGTATTCCACTATATGGGCATGGGTCTGGTGGTACACGTGGGGTTCATCTGCAAGAACGCGCTCAAAAAGGGTTTTTAGTGCCGATCGCGGAGTGGTGATACCGGCGCACCGCGCGATGCGTTCCGTGTAAGCATCGATGACAAAACTGGGCCGGGAAAAACCGTAGCAGAGAATACTGTCGGCCGTCTCTTCGCCAATCCCGTGTACCTCAAGAAGTCCGGCCCGGAGCGTGGGAGTCGGGACTGTTGCCATCAGCTCTGTCCCACCGCAGGTTTCAACCACGAAAACGGCAAGGGATTTGAGCCGGCGCGCTTTTATACGGTAAAACCCGGTGCATCTCACGGCATCCTCGATCACTGAATGATCTGCGGAATACAGGGCCTGCAGGGAACACAGCCCCTGCTCCTTAAGGATAGCAAGTGCCTTTACTACATTTTCCCACCGGGTCTGCTGGGTCAGGATCGCCCCGATCATGACCTCGTCAGTATCCCCCGGCCACCAGGGGATATCCCCAAACCGGGCTTTGAGGTGGCTGACAATCTTTTTGGCCTTGGCGGCGTCGTTAACGGAACTGGATGCCGACATCGTGCATCTTGTTGTACCGGGCGATATTAAGTACCAGCGGTGTGAGCGATTCGATCATCGGTGAGACGGCAAGCGGGCCGGCATTGAATGCCTGAAGTTTTGAGACCCGGTTCACGAGCTCCATCACCTGGTGCTTTGCATCCTCGTCGTCACTGCAGACTGGCACCGAATACGCCAGTTCCTCGTCCAGTGCTTTCCACCGGTTTGCGGCGATGGTGTTGAACGCGCAGCAGAGCCGCGTCTCCTTTGGCAGGAGTTTTTTAATCAGGAGCGCTGCCGATCCTTCCGGCGGGGGAACAAAGACAAAGTGATCCTGCTTTTCCATCGGGTTGACCGGGCTTATCACGATTTTGTCCTCAAACCCGTGCAGGGTCGAGAGTGTCGGCACCACGTGTTTAAACGGGATTGCGAGAATCACGATATCGGCCTCATCGACAGCCCCCTGGTTTGAGACCCCGTGAAGGGAGCAGTCCTGCCCCCGGTGTTTGAGGGTATCCCGGGCGACCGTGCAGCTCGCCTCAGCCTTTTCCTGCTCCCGCGAACCGACGACTACGTTAAAGACCGGTGAGAGGCGCATTGTCATGCCTTCCCCGATATCCCCGGTGCCGCCGACAATGCCGATCTTCACTTATCCCACCAGCGGCCGGAGCAGTTTTTCGAGCGTTGCGGTGTCGGTGACGCCTTCCATCCTCTGGACAACTTTTCCGTCCTTTTCGATGATCAGGGTCGGGACCACCTGGATCGCGTATTTTTCCGCAAGATCCCGGTGCTCGTCAACGTCCACTTTTTGTATCTCGACTGCGTCGCCCAGTTTCTTTGCCAGTTCTTCGATAATCGGTGTCTGCATCCGGCAGGGACCGCACCACGTGGCAAAAAAGTCGTATAGAACAGGTTTTGTCATGTAATCATACCCGGATAGAGTAGTCGATAAAAAAAAAGATAAATCTATGGTATTGTTATTCGGAGAGGATCTCCATGATGATCTTACCATAGGCGGGTCTTGTCACTATCACACCAACGATGACACCCATCATGGTGATGATGGCAAAGCCCTTGAGCGTGGAAAGATCCATGAGTGCAAGCGGCAGCATCGCAATCAGCACGGTTGCTGCGGCAATTACGATGATGGTAAGCGCCCGTGAAAGCCTCTTTAGGTAGACATTGGGTGACGGGACTATCCCTTCATGCAAGATCTCATCGGTAATGACGACTAGCTGGTCGATACCGGTACCGACAACGGCAACAAGGCCGGCTATTGTCGGCAGGTCCATCTGGAACTTGATTGCGCTGATGAAACCGAGCAGGATCACAATCTCAGAAGCGTTGATGAGAACCATGGGAAGGACGATCCGCGGCTCGCGGTACCGGTAAAAGATCACGAACCCGACCATGATGAGTGCCAGGATAAAAGCGATCATGCACATGGTCATGTAGTGTGATCCGAGCGATGCGGAAGTTGAACCGGATCCAGCTACTGATACATCGACCGGTAATGCACCGGCACGAAGCTGGATCTCAAGATTCGTTGCCTGCTGCTGACCGTAAGTTCCCGTTCCGGTTGATGCGACCATATTACGGGTGGTTTCAGTCTGAAGCGACGAGGCAAGGTTCGATGAGAGTGGTGCAGAATAGACCGTCTTGTTATCAAGGAGCATTGCCAGCTGGTGGTGCGCGGGATCTGTAGTCGCACCGTACTGGATGGCCGCGTCCCTGAAGGTCTCCGCGCCTGCATCGCTCAGGGTAAACCCGACACCCCAGTTACCTGATGTGTCTTTTGTCGGGATTGCGACACTGGTAATAGTATCTCCGTAGAGGACGTGTTCGGTTTCGTTACCTGTCGTCTGGATGCGGATCTCGAATTTACCCTGTTTGCCGACAATCTGCTGGGCTTCGTTCATATCGACGCCGGCCATCTCCACGCGGACATAACGGGCGACATTGTTCATGCCGGTAAGGGTGTTGACCTTTGCATCCTTGGTACCCATCGAATTGATCTTCTCTTCGAGGATCTGCTTTACCAGGTCCGCTGTGTCCTTTGATATACCGGGCTGGTAAGAGACGAGTGTCCCCCCTTCGGATTCGAAGTAAGGCTCAAGTTCTGCCTGGGTATAGGATTTACGGATCTCAAGATGGGTGGAATCGACCTGTACAACATCTGTGTTGAGGTCTTTTGAGAGGTTGGCGACAAAGGTGTCAACCGGCTGTGTTGTCGTGTAACCTACTACTTCGGCCTTAAATTCAAGCTGGAGCCAGGCCCCCTGCTGGAGATCGAGACCATACTGGAGGTTTGTCGTCAGGTTGCCATTGTCGTCGAAATGCGGGTAGATAGCGACGACCGAGAGGGCCAAAAGGATAATCAGCGTGAGTACCCGCCAGTCTTTGAAGAGGTACTTTATCCGTTCCTGCTTCATTTCCCGCCTCCTTTAAGGACATACCATTTCAGTATGCCGACGTTCGTGAGCCAGGTGTTGAGGATATCGAAGATGAGCCCCATCAGGAGGACCGCTGAAATCTCTTCAACTACCTCCACCTGCCCGATCCAGGATACGATAAGCAGCACCGTGACCGCCGCGAGGGTTGTGGAGGTCATGATGATACCGGTATGGAATGCCCCGGCCAGTTTGTCGTTAAGTTTTCCCTGCCGTTTGAGCACCCGCGTGGTAAGCAGGATATCGCTGTCCACGGAATAACCGATCAGCATGAGCAGTGCCGCTGTAGTCCCGAGCGAGAGCTGGATACCGACGATGTTCATCATGGCGGCAGTCATGACAATGTCGGCAAACGCCGAGAGGACGACAGCACAGGATGGGACAAATGTCCGAAATGAGACAAAGACGACAATTGCCATGCCGATAAAGGCAAGGATCATGGCGATCAATGCCTGGTCCTGCAGGGTCTTGCCAAAGGATTCGCCGATCTGGTTAACCTGTGCATCGGGATATTTGCTCGCGATCAGTGCGGTCAGACTCTGGTACTGCGCGTCGCTCATCGTCCCGAATGTGATGAACTTCCCGTTGTTCAACCCTTCACTGATACTCACGAGCGGATATCCGGCAAACTCATTCTGGATCTGAGCAGAGGTATCCGACGTGATCACCGTTACGGCAGTCCCGCCGGAAAAATCGATTCCCGGTTTGACCGGCATCCCGATTGATATCGTAACAAATGCGAGCACTACCAGTGATATGGCAAGCAGCACCGTCGGGATTATCACCAGTTGTTTTGGTGAATATTTCTCGATGTTATAACTGAATAATCCCATATCATATTCATCTGTTCATGAACGATTAAATAATTACCAGATGGCAGGTGATGCCAATGGTATCATCCGGTTCCCGGTAATAATTTCGCAGAATATCTGCCACTCCTGCCAGAATGGCGGGATTTCCGAACGGGGTTTTTAAAACAGGGAAAATCAAAAAATATATATGGTGCTGACCGCGACAATAACGCATGAGATCTCAGTTCGAGATCGAAAGGATGATTGAGGGGCGGCTGAGGTCGTATCTCTCACGGGATAAAACCGGCATCCGTCGTGAAGTGCTCCGCCTCCTCCTCAGGATCAGGCAGACTACGATTGCAGACATTCTCGCTGAACTCAAGGGGCAGTTCTCGGTTTCATTCCACACGATTGCCTCGATGGTGGGCATCATTGCCTCCCGCATCGGGATCCTGAAGGTCAACCGGAACATCGGTGGCGTCAGTACCTATGAGCTCAAGGAGAAGTATGCAGCAATGGTTGTCCGGCTCGTGAGCGCATGATCCATGTGCTCCTCACCGTAACCATAACCGTTTTTTAATCCTGCCTTACAATAGTACTCGCATAATGCCTGTTTATTCTTCTGATTCTTCAGATGCTTCCCATATTACCATTGCACCCGATGTCATGGAGTACATCGAAAAAAGGGACTGTGATTTCCGCATTTGTACTTCCTGCGGAGGTCCGATCCTTCTCCCGGTACGCATCAAACCCCCGAAAAAAAGTGATGTTCTTCTCCAGGCGGCCCGCCACACCATCTACATTTCCATCCACCAGGCACGTTTCCTCGATGAAATCCGGTCCGACATGATCCCATTCTATGACGATGAGCCGGCAGGGTACGGGCAGAGATGAGTTACGAAGAACTGCCTCATACCGCAGATGTGAAGATCCGGGCACGTGCCCCCACGCCCGATGCCCTCTTTGGCGAGGCCTGTATAGCACTGATGCAGGTGATGTACGGGGGAGACCGGCGCGGCGGGACAGAACAGACAATCGACATCAGCGCGCCGGACCAGGAATCGCTCCTGTGCGATTTCCTTTCGGAAGTGCTGTATATCACTGAGGTGGAGGGGCTGGTCTTCCGGCGTGCTGAAGTACATACCGATGGTCTGCACCTCCATGCGGTTCTTGATGGCGAACCGTTCGATCCGGTGCGGCATAATAAGGGAACTGAAGTAAAGGGCATCTCATACTCGGGGATGTCCATTAAAAAAGACGCCAAAGGATATATGCTGGATATCTTATTTGATGTATAGAAGAGGGTGAGAGGATGATTGACGGTGTACTACGAGCCGGTACTGACGAATGGGAGATCCCGGTCGGCTTTGTGCCCGGCATGAGGGTCCCGGGAAGATTTTTTCTTTCGGACGCGCTTATGGCGATCCTCGAACCAGGCGCTGTGCAGCAGCTGGCAAACGTTGCCACCCTCCCCGGCATCATCCGGTCATCGCTTGGGATGCCGGACATCCACTGGGGCTACGGCTTTCCCATTGGAGGCGTCGCTGCATTTTCCCTTGATGAGGGCGTCATCTCCCCGGGTGGTGTCGGGTTTGACATCAACTGCGGGGTGCGCCTCTTTACAACGCCGCTTACGCAGGGTGATATCAAAAAACCCCGGGAGTTCATCGAGTCCCTGTATCAGGCTGTGCCGACCGGTGTCGGTGCAAAGGGTTCCGTGAAAGTGTCCCCGGCTGCGCTTACTGCCATGATGGAAAAGGGGGCACGCTGGGCGGTGGATTCTGGGTTCGGGGTTGAACGTGATCTTGCCCGGTGCGAGGATGGGGGATGCATGAAGCAGGCTGACATCCGTGCGGTATCAACAAAGGCCCGTGCCCGTGGAATCCCGCAGGGAGGGACCCTCGGCTCAGGCAACCATTTCCTTGAGATCCAGGTGGTAAGCGAGATCTACGATGAGACCTCGGCAAAAGCATTCGGTCTTCAAAAAGGCCAGATCTGCTGCATGATCCACTGCGGCTCCCGGGGACTCGGCCACCAGGTCTGTACCGATCACCTCAAGACACTCGAGGAAGCGACAAAAAAATACCAGATCGCGCTCCCGGATCGCCAGCTGGCCTGTGCCCCCATCCAGTCTCCTGAAGGAACAGCATATTTCGGCGCGATGGCAGCCTCGGCTAATTATGCGTGGGCCAACCGCCAGTTGATCATGCATGCAGCCCGCCTGCAGTTTGAGCGGATGTTTGGCATCGGGTACGAGAGCATGCCGCTTGTCTATGATGTCACTCACAACGTGGCAAAGATCGAGGAGCATACCGTTGAGGGGCACACCTGTAAAGTCTGCGTGCACCGCAAGGGTGCCACCCGCTCGTTCGGGCCGGGATGTGCGGATCTTCCCGGAGATCTTACACGGATCGGGCAGCCGGTGATTATTCCGGGCAGCATGGGGACCTCCTCGTTTGTGCTCAAAGGGACTGCAACCGCGATGGAGCGCACCTTTGGCAGTACCTGCCACGGGGCGGGTCGAGTCATGAGCCGGTCGCAGGCAAAGAAGAGGATGACCGGAAAAGAGGTGGCAGATCATCTGCTCGCACAGGGCATCATAGTCAGGGCGCCAAATGAAGCGGCGATAGTTGACGAAGCGCCCGAAGTCTACAAGCCCAGCAGCGAGGTAGTCCAGGTTGTCCACGATGTCGGGCTCTCGGCCCTTGTCGCCCGCCTGTCCCCGCTGGGAGTGATCAAGGGGTGAGCTGCCGGGCAGGATTTGTCTGGGAGACTCCCCAGCATTTTGTCAGGTTCATCGAGGACTGCGGTGTCCCGTGCGAACTGGTCACCCCGTACATGCTCGCCGCCCCGTTTTTCCATGGGTCGTTTACCTGTCTTGTCATCCCCACCGGCTTTGCAAACCCGGCTTACTGCCGGCTGCTCCCCGCGCTCCGGGCCTCGTCAGAGCGTATAGAAAAATTTGTCGAGAACGGGGGCAACCTTCTTGTCTTTGGGGCCGCTATTGACCGGGCGGACGCGTATGACTGGCTGCCGTTCCCGGTTACGTATCAGCATGAGGTTTTTCCCCGGAAGATTGCGTGCGGATTGTCTGAACTGGGAACGGCTCTTGTGGAGGATTACGATCCCTCCTGCATCGAATGCGACGGGATATTCCCTGCGCACGGGGGAAGTGCGGCAGGGGAATCCGACGGATCAACGGTAATTCTCGAAAAAAAGGTTGGGAATGGGACCGTGGTCGTAACGAGCGTCCATGAATACCCGTCCCGTTCCTTTGTAAAGAAATTCTGCGCTTCCGGGACGCAAACCTTATTCTAGCAGGAAAAAGACCAGAATGATATGAGGTTGTCCGATGCACCGCTATACTTTTTGTGAAACTGCGGAGGCAGCAGATCTTGAACCGGTGGTCCTTGCCATCCATGAGATCATCCACCGGCTCCCGGTAACGGCGAAATCGTTACGGAAACCCGGTATCCGGGTAGAAGACGGCCGGGTGATCGATCGCAATTATACCGGCCCGGTGCTCGAACAGGCTATTACATCGAACGCCGTGATAAAAACAACGCCGGAGAACGGGGCCTACAAAGGGGTGCCGGTGACGGTGTCCCCCATACGGGATCATGAGGGGCATGTGATCGGTGCACTCGGGGTTGTTGATGTTACCGGGATTTTCGATCTTGCCACGCTCATGGAGCACCAATCTGCCATCATAAAGCAGGTGTGCGGCAAGGATCCCTGCCCGATGCCGGAAGAATCCAGCAATTCGAAGAGGTGAGATCGACGCCGGACTCTGCATTCAGGGTAATGGAGATACTTGAAAGATCTGATGGACCGGTCTCGGGAGAGACCATCAGCAACGAGCTGGGCATTACCCGCTCTGCCGTCTGGAAACATATCAACGAGCTCCGCATGATGGGGTACGACATCTCGTCCTCGCAGAAAGAGGGGTACCGGCTCACGCGCATGAGTAACAAACTGCTCCCGTACGAGATCCACAAGAAACTTCATACAACGTTTATCGGGAAGAAAATGAGGTACCTGGAGAACACGCCTTCGACAATCTGGGTGGGAAAACAGCTCTGCGCTGACGGCGATGTAGAAAAAATGCATGGCATGGTGATCATCGCCGAGGAGCAGACCGGGGGTGTCGGCCGGATGGGGCGGGCATGGGTCTCGCCGAGCGGTGGGATCTGGATCACGATTGTCTTAAAGCCCAGTATCCCGATCGATCGTATTTTTATGATTACCATGGCAGGTTCTGTCGCACTGGCACGGGCGATCCGTAAGGAGTTCGAGCTGGGTGCCCTGATCAAGTGGCCGAACGATATTTTCATCGGGAACAAGAAAGTGGCGGGACTGTTGCTCGAACTTGCGGCAGAAGCCGATACCGTGCATTACTGCCTTCTGGGGATGGGGATCGATGCTAACGTGCCTATCAGCCAGTTCTCACCGGCGCTCCAGAATAATATCACCTCAATCTCCGCAGAACTTGGCCACGAAGTTGACCGCGCCTCGTTTCTGGCCCGTATCTTAAAAGAATTCGAGAGCCAGTATCTCCTTATTGAAGGCGGGGAATACGATACGATCATCCGGGAATGGAAAAGCCTCTCCTGTACTCTCGAACACCGGGTGGATATACGGACGCTCAAGAACAGTTTTTCCGGTGAAGCAGTCGATATCGATGAGTACGGTGCGCTCATCATACGAAAGGACAACGGCAAGCTTGAGCGCGTGATCGCCGGCGACTGTTTCCACCAGTAGACCGGTACGCTTTTATCGTCAACCCCCAATTTTTTAATGGTTGACGATGTTTGGCGATCTCCGGCGCTCACGCCGTATTGCATATACTGCAGCGTTTATCGGTCTTGTCGCGCTTGGCGGCTGGATTTCTGTTCCGTTTGTTCCATCACCCTTTACCCTCCAGACCTTTTTTGTCCTGCTCGCGGGAGCGGTGATGAAGCGCGACGCTGTTATCCCGGTGGCGCTGTACGTAGCCCTTGGGGCTCTGGGACTTCCGGTCTTCCATAACGGTGTTGCCGGTGTCGGTGTGCTGCTTGGTCCCACCGGGGGATACCTGATCGGGTTTGTCCCGGCGGCCCTGATCGCCGGTCTTGCGTATGAATCGGTCTCGCCCGGGTACCGGATTTTGGGGCTCGCTGCTGCCTCGCTCCTTATCCTCCTGTTCGGTGTGGCATGGCTGATCGGCTCCACGGGGATGGTCCCGGCCGCCGCGTTCTTGCTGGGAATGGCAATCTTCCTTCCCGGGGAAGCGGCAAAGACCGGGGCCGTGTACCTGATCGCGCGGCACCTGCCATGATCTCCTTTGAAAATGTCCGGTACCGGCGTCTTTTTATCGATACGCTTACGATAGCCCCGGGTGTTACTTCCATCATCGGCCCGAACGGCAGCGGCAAGAGTACGTTCCTGAAAATCTGCGCCGGTATTGCTGAACCTGACTGTGGTACGGTGCTCGTTGATGGCAGATCCCCTAGAGAAACAGAGATCGGGTACGTGAATGAATTCCCGGACCGGAACATCCTCTTTTCAACGGTGAAAGATGAACTGGCATCACCGTTGCGCTTCCGCCGCACCGTGTGTAGAGAGACTGATCGGGCAGTCTGCACATGTGGGGAGATGATGGGAATCACCCGGCTGCTCGACCGGAATATGCAGGACTTAAGCGGGGGGGAGAAGATCCTTGTCGCGATAGCAGCGGCATGCATCAGCCGGCCGCGTGTCCTCATACTCGATGAATGCGATTCGCACCTTGACGCGGACCGGTGTGCATGGCTGGATACCATCCTCCGGGCATCGGGAGCAGAATACGTTATCCGGTGTACGCAGCAAATGGAAGCTGCAGCAAACGGAGATCATCTTATCTTTATTGAGAAAGGCCGGGTGATGCATGCCGGGACTCCGGCTGCGGTTTTTCCCCTGCTTGCCGGTACCCCGTTTTACCCGCTTTCGTGGAGGTATCCGGTGTGAAGATTGTCCTCGATCATCTCACCGTGGGTTATCCTTTCTGGTCGCTTGCGGCCAAGGGAGTTTTTTCCCCAGGGATCCATCTCATCAGCGGGGATGTGGGCAGCGGAAAGTCTACGCTTGCACTCATGATGGCCGGGCTGCGTGCACCGGATAACGGCACTGTGATCCGCGAGGGTATAACCCGGACAATGCTCTCATTCCAGTTCCCCGAGTTTCATGTCACCGGTCTCTCCGTCGCTGATGAATGCGCGTCGTGGAACCTTGATCTGGATGCAGTTATCCTGTCTGCGGGTATCGATGCCGACGAAGAAACACCGGTACTCTCACTTTCCCGGGGAGAACTCAAGCGCCTGCATCTCACCTGCGTTCTCTTTTTGGACTACGATCTCCTGCTGCTCGATGAGCCGTTCTCGTCGCTCGACTGCCCGGGAAAAGAGCAGGTATGCCGGCAGATCAGCGAACGATCCGGTGGCATCACCGTGATCTTCACCCACGAGCAGAGCATCTTCCCGCGTATCGATCATATCTGGGAAATTGCCGGGGGAGAACTGGTCGACTGCGGCGATATGCCCGGGGCAGTTGTGCGCTGGCAGCATGCACCGCCTCTGGTAAAAAAACTCATGCGCGCCGGGAGAATTCCCCACGCAGTCACACCGGAAGGAATCAGGGAGGCAGCATGCAGGACCCGCGGATAAGACTCCTCTGTGCGTTCATGCTCTCGCTTGCGGCATTCGCAAGTGTCACCGGTGCTCTAGCGGTTGTCATCTGGTGGCTGGTATTTACACCCCGGTGGCACAGCATCCGGCACCGCCATGTTATCCTTGCAACGCTTGTTTTGTTTGGTATCGTCGCGGGGGTCATGACCCTCACAGGGAGCGACGGGCTCTCGTATCTCGTACGGATGATCGCGATACTGCTGGTCGGTACCTGGGTGTACGCCGAATCTGCTGCCGGTGATTTCCTTTCAGTGGGTACTTGGTGCCTGGGTACGAGGATCGGGTTTGAGGCAGGAATGATCGCCGGGATGGCGATGCAGATGGCTGCCGGGCTCTCGGATGATTTTTGCCGGATCCGTATGGCGACACAGCAGAAGGGGCAGCCATGGGGTATCCGCAGTATCGTGCCTGCGGGGCGTGTCCTGATCCACGATGCGCTCCGGCGTGCAGATGAGACTGCGGAAGTACTTGCCATACGCGGGTACCGGAACGGGGGAACGATCTGCCCGCACTTCCCTACAACGGTCCGTGATGTAGTGGCCGGTATCTGTGCGGCTGTGGCCCTCCTTCTCGTGTATATCCCCGTAAGTGAATTTTTTATACATTACCGATGAAGTATTGAGAGGCTAATTGTAATACCGGAGGCCCTGAGGTTTCTCATGTGTGCTGCCGTTTCTGGAAAAGTCCTTATCACCGATACAACACTTCGTGATGCCCACCAGTCTCTCATAGCCACCCGGCTCCGCACCGAGGACATGATCCCGCTCGCACGCGAGATTGATGTGTGCGGTTTTTTTTCGGCCGAAGCATGGGGCGGGGCGACGTTTGATACCTGCATACGATTCCTGAATGATGATCCGTGGGATCGGCTCCGCACCCTCAAGGCAGAACTGAAACACACGCCGATCCAGATGCTGCTCCGCGGCCAGAACCTTGTCGGGTACCGCCACTATTCGGACGATGTGGTCGATCGGTTCGTTGCGGCATCCTGCAAGAATGGTGTGGATATCTTCCGGGTCTTTGACGCGCTCAACGATATCCGGAATATGAAGCGCTCGATGGATCAGGTAAAAAAGGCCGGGGCCCATCTCCAGGGCACGATCTCCTATACGACGAGCCCGGTCCACAGCACCAGAATGTTTATCGAGATGGCAAAGGAACTTGCCGCGCTCGACTGCGATTCCATCTGTATCAAGGACATGGCAGGGCTCATCATGCCCGAGGCAGCGCGTGAGCTCATCAGCGGGATAAAAAAAGCCGTTGATATCAAAGTCTGCCTTCACAGTCACTCCACGAGCGGGATCGCTCCCATGAGTTACCAGGCGGCCATCGAAGCCGGGGTGGATATTCTCGATACGGCCATGTCGCCGTTCTCGATGGGAACCTCGCAGCCCCCGACAGAGAGTGTCGTGGCCTCGCTTATCGGGACCCCCCGGGATACCGGTATCGATCTCCTGAAACTCCGGACGGTCAGGAACACCTGCATGCAGATCCGCGAGAAGTATGCGGGGCTCTTGAACCCGATCTCCGAACGGGTGGACAGCAACGTCCTCATCTACCAGCTGCCCGGTGGCATGATCTCAAACCTTGTCTCGCAGCTGATGGAGCAGGACGCGCTCAACCGGCTTGACGACGTGTTTGCCGAGATCCCGCGCGTAAGAAAGGATCTTGGCTACCCCCCGCTCGTGACGCCGACGAGCCAGATCGTGGGGACGCAGGCCGTCTTAAACGTGCTCGTCAACGGGCAGCGGTATGCGAACGTGACAAAGGAGGTTAAGGACTACGTGCGGGGCCTGTACGGCCGTTCGCCGGCGCCGGTCAGCGAAGAGATCAGAAAACTGATCATAGGCGACGAGAAACCGATCGAGTGTCGCCCGGCCGATATGCTCGAACCCTCCTATGAGCGGATGAAGGCAGAAGCGGAAAAAGCCGGCCTTGTCAAAAAAGAGGAGGATGTCCTTACCTACATCATGTACCCGGCGATCGCCCCCTCGTTTTTGAAAGGCGAGCGGCAGCTTGAGGCGCTGCCTAAAAAGCAGGCGGCTGGAGCGCAGGCGGCAGCTTCCGGGGGTGTCCCGGACCGGATGGAGGTTGAAGTTGATGGCGAGGTCTTCTCCGTCCGTATCGTCTCTGTCGGCGGGAACCAGGTACAGGTCACAAATGTCGCACCCCAGAAAGCACCGCGCGGGGAGATCGCGGGTGGGATCCGGAGCAATATGCAGGGCATGGTGCTTCAGGTTATGGTCAACCGGGGTGCGACGGTCAAAAAAGGCGATACCCTCATTGTTCTTGAGGCCATGAAGATGGAGAACCCCATTCACAGCCCGGTGGACGGCAAGGTCACCGAGATTTTTGTCGATACCGGTGATGTCGTCCAGAATGGCGATGTCCTGCTGGTGGTGCAATGAAATTTTTTGAGAAGATCCTGATTGCAAACCGGGGCGAGATTGCAATCCGGGTCATGCGTGCGTGCCGGGAACTTGATATCGACACGGTTGCGATCTATTCATCTGTTGATAAGAACTCCCTTCACGTAAAATATGCAGATGAGGCGTTCCAGGTCGGGGAGGCTCACCCCTCCAAGAGCTACCTCAACATGGACCGTATCGTCGACATCGCAAAAAAGAGCGGTGCCGAAGCGATCCACCCGGGATACGGTTTTCTCGCGGAGAACTCCAGGTTCGCGAAGCTCTGTGCAGATGAGGGTGTGACCTTCATCGGGCCGAAATCCGGGACCATCCAGGCAATGGGCTCCAAGATCAAAAGCAAGCAGATGATGAAGACCGCCGGCGTGCCGGTGCTTCCGGGAACCGATGACGGGATCCACGACATCGACATGGCAAAAAAGGTGGCAGCCGAAATCGGGTATCCGGTGATCGTGAAAGCGAGTGCGGGCGGTGGCGGCATTGGTATGCAGATCGTCACTGATGAGCCGGCTCTCGAAGAGGCGATCACCGGGAGCATGCGTATTGCCCAGTCTGCGTTCGGCGATCCAACCGTCTTTATCGAAAAATACCTCATCAAGCCCCGGCACATCGAGTTTCAGGTGCTCGCGGATGAAAGCGGGCATGCGGTCCATCTTTTCGAGCGCGAGTGCTCCATCCAGCGCCGGCACCAGAAACTGATTGAGGAAGCCCCGTCAGCAATTATGACTCCCGAACTGCGTGCCCGCATGTCTGCCTCTGCGCTCAAAGTGGTTGAGGCGTCAGATTATACAAACGCCGGCTCGGTCGAGTTCCTGTACAGCAACGGGAATTATTACTTCATGGAGATGAATACCCGGCTGCAGGTCGAACATACCATCACCGAGTTTATCACCGGCATCGACTTGGTGCGGCAGCAGATTGCGATTGCCGCCGGGGAATCATTGCCCTTCGACCAGGAGGACATCTCGATCCGGGGACACGCGATCGAATGCCGGATCAACGCGGAAGATCCGCTCAATAATTTTGCCGCTGACCCGGGCAAGATCCTCAGGTACCGCTCGCCGGGGGGCCCCGGCATCCGCGTGGACAGCGGGATCCATATGGGGTATATGATTCCGCCGAATTATGACTCGATGATCGCAAAACTCTGCGCGTGGGACAGCACCCGCCCCGAGGCTATAAAAAGGATGCGCCGGGCAATTTCGGAATACATTATCCTTGGGATCAAGACCACGCTCCCGCTCCACTATGCGATCATGAACAACCCGCAATTCATCGAGGGCAACACGCATACTCACTTCCTGCAGGAAGAATATATTATAAAAACCCTCGAACGGTATAAGACCGATGAGGAAGCGCGGATGCAGACGCTTGCCGGCTCATTCTCGCAGGGGAATAAAGTCGCCGCGATCACGGCTGCGGTGAACGTGTATCTCCAGCAGAAAAAGGACTGATACGCAAGAATCCGTCGTATCAGAACCTTTATGAGTTTTTACGGTGTTGTAATTATGCACTTTTGTGCTGCGGTGGCCTAGCTGGTTAGGGCGCCAGACTCATAGGGTTTGATTCAGCGCTAAGAAACGGCGTGGAAGAACCTTGGGACATCTGGAGATCGTGGGATCGTAACCCACTCGCAGCATTTTTTTATTTTACAAAAAAACTTCCGGCATTTTTCATGTGTCCGGGCCGCGGTTAAATGAGCCTGTTTACCCAAAAAAACCGTTTTGTCGCGAATTTTGGGGATTTTAACCATATCCCGGGGATATATTTATGTTCCACGTCAGCCCACAGAATATTAAAAATGAGGTAAAATAATGATTCTTGTAAATGCAGCTGTTGGAATTATCCAGTTGATCATCGCAGTTATCCTTGCGGTGGTGGCACTGTATATCGGCTTCTCCATCTTTGGCAAGATCACCAAGGATGTAGATGAACAGAAGGAACTTGCAAATGGCAACGTTGCATTCGGTATCGTTGTTGCCTCAATCTTTGTCGCCATTGCGGTTGTTGTCCAGTCCGGTGTCGCCGGTATCTCGGTTGGCATCAGCAAGGCTTCGGCACTCGGGTTCACGTCCGTTGACGGCATGATTGCGATCAGCGTTGCGATCATCCAGCTTATCCTTGGTGTTCTCCTTGCAATCGGTGCCATATACCTTGCCTTAAACATCCTTGACAAGCTCACCAAAGAAGTCAAGGAGTTCGAGGAACTTAAAAAAGGCAATGTCGCGGTCGCGCTCGAAATGGCCGGTGTTATCATCGCAGTTGCCCTGATCATCCAGTCCGGTATTGTCGGTATCACGGCATCACTGGGTTGATACGGTCTCATAATCTTTTATTTTTTGTTTTATCCTTAAAAAAAGCAGAATTTTCCTTGAGTCGGTTTTCTTGGATCGATTATTATCTCATGCACGGAAAATATGGGCTTATTTCCCGTACAGGTTGATCTGCTGGATAAGGTCTGAAAAGCCTTCAAGTTCCATCGCAAGCACATCATTACGGGTCATGCCCATGCTCGTCTCGGCATCGGCCGTGAGCTGATCCGGCCCCCGGATCACTTCGCGGGGCGTCCCGTCGCGGCTCATCACGTCCCGGGCTTCTGCATCATGGACAAAAGCGCGGCCCGGGATGATAACCGTCGGTTCGAGAAGTGAGAGATCGAGTTCTTTGAGATCGTCGATCGTAATCAGGCAGGCAATCTCCTTTTTCACCGGGATGACCGGTGACGTGGCCCCGCGTGATGACAATACCTCGCTGATATAGGGTGCAGCAACGGAACCAGTGATGACCGACGCCCGGCGTCGGACTCGCGGGAGTTTTTTAAGGAGTGCCGGTTCATGCAGGATCGCAAACGGCGAACCGATCTCCGGGTCCCAGAGCGGCGTTCCGGAAATTTTCATTTTGAAGCGGCTGGCAAGATCGGTCACCATGTCCCGGAACGATTCCACCGATTGAACCGTCTGCCCCTTGAGGATCGGGGCATTTTCGAGAATAAGCCCCTGCTCGATTGCGTTCGCAAACCGCATGAGGATCAACCCTTTTGCACCGCGATCGTCAAGCCATTCGCAGGTGTGCTCAAGAACCGCACCGTCGTTCACCCCGGGCAGAACAACCGCAGCAGCATAGACATCCGCAGTCCCGCAGAGCCGCTCAAGGATTGCAAGCGAGGCGTCCGGTGTCGGGTCATGCATCCAGCGCTTCCGTAAGGCCGGGTCTGTCGCAAAGACGGTAAACGAACATTCGGTCAGCCCGTTGTCTATGAGGCGGTCGGCAATTTTGGGGTCATCCCAGCCCTTGCCGCTGGTGTAACCGATATGAAGCGGCGCGTCTGTTGCGCCCAAGAGTTCGATGAGATCCTTAAATTTCGGGTAGCAACTGGTATCACCTCCGCCGCTGATGGTGATGCGGTCAAGGTCGCCTGATTTTGTCTGGAGGGCAGCAAGCGTCTCGTCCGCGATGGTCCTGAGATCCTTGAATCCGGTATATTCTTCCCTGACTCCCTTTGTGCAATAGTCGCAGCCTTTCTTAAACGGCAGGCAGTAGCGGCAGCCAAATGCGCGGGATGTTTTCACGCGCTTGAAGTAACAATATTCGCAGAATCCCCGGCAGTCGACGCCTGCCCGTCCCCCGATATCCACGGTCAGCTGAGCCATTCGTTGTTAGATTACTTCCGTTCCGGTAGGTATAATGTATTTGGAATTGAGCATGTCGGGACCCGGGTAAAATCGTGGACTGTTGTTGTGAGAAATGGTTCCGATGACGGTGCTTATTTTTGCACACATTCAGGTGATCATGTGCTTGTTCTTTTATCGAAAGATCTCCCGAAATAACGCCACATTTTTTACCAGTAACTACCTATTGTATATGGCGCCTCAGTGGCTTAGTTGGCAGAGCGGCTGACTTGTAATCAGCAGGTCCCGTGTTCAAATCACGGCTGAGGCTTTCCTTTTAATCTGTTTATCCCCGGGAACAGCAGGGTCTTATTTTTCTAGCCCTTCTCCTGCGCAAGTTTCCAATACCTTGAAATTTTTGTGAAGTTTATATGTAGTTACGCTTGATGCATCATGACAAAGAAAGCCTTCATCACGGGTATCACCGGTCAGGACGGGTCGTACCTTGCGGAACTGCTGCTCAGTAAAGGATACGAAGTCCACGGGATGGTCCGGCGGTCATCCACCTTCAACACAAGCCGGATCGATTCCATCTATATCGATCCGCATGATCCAAACGCCCGCCTCTTCCTGCATTACGGCGACCTCTCCGATTCCGAACAGATCGCAAACGTGATGTACAATATCCGGCCGGATGAGGTCTACCACCTGGGTGCCCAGAGTCACGTCCGGGTCAGTTTTGATATCCCTGAATATACGGGTAATGTTACGGCGCTTGGTACGACCCGGCTCCTGGAGGCCATCCGCCGGAGCAACAACTCCGTGAAGTTTTACCAGGCGTCTTCAAGCGAGATGTTTGGCGCAGCATCCCCACCGCAGAGTGAGGATACCGCGTTCCACCCGCGCAGCCCCTATGCCTGCGCGAAGGTGTACTCCTACTGGATGACCCGGAACTACCGGGAAGGGTATAATCTCTTTGCGTCGAATGGTATTCTCTTCAACCACGAGTCCCCCCGCCGGGGCGAGACGTTTGTCACCCGCAAGATCACCCGGGCGATCGCCCGCATCCTTGCCGGGAAGGAGAACTATCTCTACCTGGGAAATCTCGATGCAAAGCGGGACTGGGGATTTGCCCCGGAGTATGTCGAATGCATGTGGCGGATCCTCCAGCAGGAAAATGCGGATGATTTTGTTATCGGGACCGGCGAGACGCATTCGGTCCGCGAGTTTTTACACGAATCGTTTGATTACGCAGGGCTTGACGTTGACGAGCATGTGCGGATCGATCCGAAATATTTCCGGCCGACTGAAGTTGAAGTGTTGGTTGCCGATGCAAAGAAGTCTGCGAAGGTTCTCGGTTGGAAACCGACCATAAAATTTGCAGATCTCGTAAAGATCATGGTGGATGCGGATATGAAAGCTGCAGGTCTGGATCCGATCAGTAAAGGCGACGGGATTATCAGGACAAAATTCCCGCACCGGTGGTGGAAGTGCGACTGACCGGGAACGGTTTAAAAAAACCGCGCTCATTAAAAGGATCGGACACTATTTGTATCCATATTAGTTACACGCAGGTTAACCGGGCCTCCTCGCGACACAGGCTCTCCTTCAGGTGCTTACAATGACGTTCTGGTCTGATAAAAAAATTCTCATTACCGGTGGGGCAGGGTTCTTTGGTTCCCGGGTTGTGGATGAACTTCTGCAGAAAGGTGTGCATAAAGAAAATATCGCCATCCCCCGAAGCCATGAGATTGATCTGCGGGTCTGGAAAAACTGTGTCGATGTGGTAAAGGATTCGGATATTGTCATCCACCTTGCTGCACGGGTGGGGGGAATCGGGTACAACCAGACGTACCCGGCCCAGCTCTTCTACGACAATGCGATTATGGGCATCCAGATGATCGAGGCTGCACGGCAGGAGAACGTGGAGAAGTGCGTGATTGTCGGGACCATCTGCGCGTACCCCAAGTTTACCCCGGTACCATTTAAGGAAGATAACCTCTGGAACGGGTATCCGGAAGAGACCAACGCCCCGTATGGCCTTGCAAAAAAGATGCTCTTGGTCCAGTCGCAGGCTTATCGTCAGCAGTACGGTTTTAACTCCATTTATCTCCTGCCCGTGAATCTGTACGGGCCTGGGGACAATTTTGATGCGGCAAGTTCACACGTCATTCCGGCTCTCATAAAAAAGTTTATCGATGCAAAACACAACAACGAGCAATCGGTTGAGGTCTGGGGCACGGGCGCTGCATCACGGGAATTTTTGTATGTCGATGATGCCGCTCATGGCCTTGTCCTTGCAGCAGAGCGGTACAACAAATCAGAGCCGGTGAACCTTGGATCCGGCATGGAGATTACGATCCGGGATCTGGTTGCCCTTATTCAGGAGTTAACCGGGTTTTCCGGAGAGATCCGGTGGGATACTTCAAAACCTGATGGTCAGCCCAAGCGATGCCTGGATGTGAGCCGGGCGCGGGATGGGTTCGGGTTTGAGGCACAGATGCCGTTTCGTGAAGGCCTGAAGCGGACGATCGCGTGGTACGAAGCACATCGTGCAGACGCCGGCATGTTTCAGGGAGGAAGGGATCATTGCTGATAAAAAAATTTGATAAACTTTTCATGTGCCGGAATGCTCAAAATACTAATGATCGGTTTGTTTAATCATTGAACTCGAATTGCGGTTAAAATGAACAAAAAAGATATGTTTTCGCTATTAAAAATTCGTGAATATATACAATCAAATACTTTTATAAAATTTTGCCTTATCGGTGTTATTAATACTATTGTGGGTTTTTCCATAATTTTTTCCTTATTAATTATTTTTGGGATTAATTATCTTATCAGTAATTTTTTGGGGTATATCGGGGGGGTTATTGTATCGTTTATACTGAACAAATATGTAAACTTTAAGAGCGAAGGTCATATAAAATTTGAGTTTCCCGTTTTTTTCCTTTCATTTATTATTGCATATTCTGTGGACATGCTTGTGCTCTATTCTCTGGTGGAATATCTTCATCAGAGTAAAATTATTGGAATCATTATTGCAAGTGCAGTTTATACAATTTTGTTTTACCTGTCGGCCCGATACATTGTCTTCCAAAAACGACAATAGCGAAAAATTATACCCTGACCCGGGATAATTTTACTGCTCAGTGTACACCATCAGAAAACTCCCGTAACGCTGATGGTGACTTTCGCACATATTTCCTCCTTCCCGTGAGGCTTGGCGGGATGGATCTCCCTAAACGATAATTCCCAAAAGAAATACGCTTCATCACCATATTACGGGTACGATTCAGGAGGACTGGCATGGGCACCGGTCACTATGTGTTTTGCAGTTTGCCGGAAACAAGGTATTTTCAGTTGCCGAAAATTCTAAAGTTAATGCAACCTATCCTTTAACAATAATCCAAGGGTAATGAACGTCCGGATGTTCGGATCTATTCACATAAGTATATATTGCAAAATCGAGAAAAATAGGATATAGTTATGAATTTAAATTTTTTAAAGCAGATCCAACCGGCGTATTTAATGCCGGGCATAAACAATTTCATTAAAAGGATAAGATCCTGTAAGTATATTTTAGGATTGTTTTTTTTAAATTTTTTTACACATTTTCTTTTTATTTCCAGGTACGGCTTCACAAGCGATGACTGGGATTTACTTGTCAATTATATTTATAGTAATTATCCATTGACTAATCTCCTGTTAGAATCCCAGCGACCATTACAGTTTATTCTCTTTAAGGTCGCTTCTGGTACCTTTGGTAGTTATGCATTTGCCTACCAGATCCTTAATCTGCTTACCACATCCCTCATGATTCTCCTTGTTTTTTTGGTTGCAAAGTCCTTGTTCAAAGATGTCTTTCAGGATCCTGCGTTCTATGCTTTTCTTGCAGCAACTCTCTTCTGTGTGTTTTTTAATATTGATGAATTATACGCATGGAGTTCGATTTTTCCAATTAACCTTGCCATTGTACTTTATTTGAGTTCATTTTATTTTTATATCAATGCAAATCAAAAGCAATACTATCTTTTTTTGTCGGTATTCTCATTTCTCATCGCAGTTTTCATTTATGAGCTGGGAATATTTTTACCTCTCCTCTGTTTTTTTTATGACCTTGTTTTTAACAGAAACTGGAAGAAATCCCTGGTATTTATATTACCATTATCAGTTTATGGAATTATACGGGTAACATTCTGGTTTGGTTTTGGCTGGGTTAGTCAAAATCGCAACCCTGTTTTCTCTTCGCCGCAATTTTTTCAGGGATTAATCTCTACCTTTGTGCATAATTTTGTGCGGGAATTTGCATTGACCGGACTCAACATATTTTATGGGATCTCCGGATTATTGTCTCTGAATTATGCAATATTGATCGTTTTAATAGTTTTAGATGGCCTCTGTATTGGATTGATATTTAAATATCTCATCATGCCCGGACTTTCCGGAGAGCACCCCTCTTACAATTTTCAAAATGCAGTGAAACTATCCTGTATCGGTATAGCGGGGTTTATTCTCTCCACTATGATAATCAGCGTGGGAGGATATGCCGCAACACGTCATCTGGTCTTTATTGATTTTTTTATTTTTTTGATTATCGTTGCCATAGCTGGACCAGTACTGACAAAAAAATCTGCAGTTATCCCCATGTTTTGCATTATTTTGATCTGTGTATTGATAAATCAGGGACTGTTTGTGAACTGGATAATTGCCGGGGATATTTGTTCGAGTGCAAATCAATCGATATATGAGAATTCAAAAAACATTTCCCCTTATAATTACGTATTTATCAATGCCACCGATCTGTTTATATCGAAACCAAATGCGGCGTTGAAATCAACACTCATCAGTGATCAATATAATCCGTATCTCAATAGTCGCTGTCTTTCCGATGGTGCGGTTATTGCAATGCTTTCGGGCGCCGGCGTAAATACCTCTGTGATTCATCTTATCTATGGTAACACAATCTATGGTAACCCGACAATTGTGGTTCTTGGATCAGTCAATGGGTCACTCATGTATGAAGATATGACGACCAGGACGTATTATTCAATCAACAGAACCGAATATTTTGAATTTAACTCCACAAACCTTCTTGCTACTTATCACGAAAAAGAACGTTCAGACTTTTTATTTCAGCATTGATTCAAGATCCTCGTGACCATGATACTTGGTTTCTCCGATGGGAAGCACCTAGTATAAGTAATGCAAAAACAAAATTGCTGATCACATCTCATGACCGAGACCCCTCCCGTTCAGGAATCCCCTGTACCGACCCTCATCATCCGCCCGCCCCGGAAATGGGTGCCTGTGGACCTGCATGAGCTCTGGGCATACAGGGAACTGGTCACTTCGTTTACGCTCCGCGACATCAAACTCCGGTACAAGCAGACTGGCCTCGGGATTGCATGGGCAGTCCTCCAGCCGCTCTTAACGATGGTCATCTTCACGGTCTTTTTCGGGGGGCTTGCAAAGATCCCTTCCGATGGCGTGCCGTACCCGCTTTTTGTGCTGGCGGCCCTGCTCCCCTGGACGCTCTTTGCCGAAGGGCTGACGCGGTCCACGACGACCATGGTTACCAATGCCAACATCATGACCAAGGTGTATTTCCCACGCCTGATCATGCCGCTCTCGAGCATTATCTCACCGCTCGTGGATTTTGCGGTCTCCTTTCTCATCCTTCTTGCGATGATGGTCTACTACGGTTATGCACCGACGCTTAACATCATCTTTCTGCCGCTCTTCCTCCTGCTTGCACTGGCGACGTCGCTCGGGGTCGGTCTCTGGCTCTCGGCGCTTAACGTAAAGTACCGGGATTTCCAGTACACGGTCCCCTTCCTCATCCAAATCTGGATGTTTGCCTCGCCGGTTGTGTATGCCTCAAGCCTCGTACCGGCTTCGCTGCGGGTCTGGTACGGCCTCAACCCGATGGCGGGCGTGATAGAAGGGTTCCGCTGGGCGCTTCTGGGTAGCGGTGCGCCGAGCGCGATGGTGCTCGTGTCGGTGGGTATGGTCATCGTGCTCCTTGTCTCCGGGATGTTTTACTTCCGGAGGATGGAGCAGTACTATGCGGATATCGTGTGATTAAAAAATCGAGGGGTACAAGGAAAAATCCATCTCCTATCAGATGTGACTGGGGATGGAACGTGATATCCGTCTGTCACAATGAGGTTGGCAATCATTTCAGCAATCCACCCTCTCTTCTGTCCACTCCTGCCGGTGGATTCATTTATGGGCGGCTTATATGGCAGAAGTTGTGGGATGCTATGCATCGGGAGACCCTGGTAGGGGTGCGGGGGGTATCTTGGGTGATCTATTGTAAAGATCCTGAATTTGTTCCATCCCGGGGCATTATTTTTACCGGGATATTAAATGAAACTTTAATTCAGTCATCGCACAAACCATTATAGAATCAGGATTAGTGGAACTGAATTTCTATGAAAATCTCTGTTGTTGGCGGTGGGTATGTCGGTCTCGTAACCGGAACGTGTTTTGCGAAACTCGGGCACGAGGTCACCATCATCGAGATCGATCCGGAGAAGGTCCGGGCAATAAACAACGGGAAGCCCCCGATCTTTGAAAACGGTCTGGAGGACCTGCTCAAACAGAATACCGGCAAAAGAATCCATGCGAGTACCGGGTATGAATCTGTTACATCAGCGGAAATCGTTTTTATCAGCGTGGGCACTCCGCCAAAGCCGGATGGCAGTGCGAACCTTTCGTATATTGAATCTGCAAGTACCTCGATCGGGGAAGCGTTGAAAAACACCTCTTTCTATTGCGTTGTCGTTGTGAAAAGTACTGTTCCCCCGGGTACCACAGAGAAAATTGTACGGCCTGCGGCTCTTCGGGCAGCCGGGAAAACTGAAGAAGGGATTGGTTTTGCGATGAATCCCGAGTTTCTCCGTGAGGGCCGGGCTGTTTGGGACTTCCAGCACCCGGACCGGATCGTGATCGGCAGCAGTGATCCACATGCCGGGAACCGGGTTGCGGAAGTGTATAAGGATCTTAAGGCACCGGTCATACGCACGGGTCTTACTGCGGCAGAAATGATCAAGTATACTTCGAATGCGTTTCTCGCAACAAAAATTTCATTCTCCAACGAAATCGGGAATATCTGCAAAAATCTCGACATCGATGTCTATGAAGTGATGAAAGGAGTGGGTCTCGATCCCCGCATCGGGCCGTTGTTTCTGAATGCAGGGGCAGGATTCGGGGGAAGCTGTTTTCCCAAAGATGTTTCGGCCCTTGTTTCCCTTGCAAAAGAGTCCGGTGAAAATCCGGTCCTGTTGCAATCTGTTCTTGCGGTCAACGAACATCAACCGCACCGGATGATCGCCCTTCTCGAAAAAAGGATCGATACACTTGCGGGCAAACGTATCGCGGTACTTGGTCTTGCATTCAAGGATAACACGGATGATATCCGGGATTCGCGTGCGATCCCGGTAATTCAGGATCTTCTTGATAAAGGCGCCCATGTTACAGCCTATGATCCCATGGCCGGTCCTGCGATGCAGAAGGTATTCCCTTCCCTTGAGTATGCATCATCTGCTGCCGATGCGCTCCGGGGAGCTGAAGGGTGCCTGGTGATGACCGAGTGGCCGGAGTTTTCCCGGCTCGATAAGGAATTTGACCTGATGGCACAACCGGTCATTATTGAAGGGCGGAGAATTCTATCCCTTAAAGGGGTTGAGGGTATATGCTGGTAATGGGACAAGACAATTCACTCATTACGTTCAGGGAGTCCTCATGAAAACCACGCAGAGCGTACGTAAAGCGGTCATTCCCGCCGCCGGACTGGGCACAAGGTTTTTACCTATCACAAAAGCCCAGCCAAAGGAGATGCTACCGGTCGTTGATAAACCTGTGATCCAGTACGTGGTGGAGGAAGCGATCCAGTCCGGTATAACCGATATCCTGATTATCACGGGCAGGAACAAGCGGGCCATCGAGGATCACTTTGACCGGTGTTTTGAGCTGGAGTCAAAAGTGACCGGTCATGAAAAAAGTTCCTTTTCTGACGCATTGAAATCACTTGCGGATTTCCCGGATATCCATTTCATCCGCCAGCGGGAGCAGAGGGGTCTTGGGGATGCCGTGCTTCATGCCGAGAAACACTGCGACAACGAACCGTTTGCCGTACTGCTGGGTGATACGATCTGCCTGTCCCCCAAAAATGCCGATCCCTGCACCCTCCAGATGATGAAGGCGTATGATCGCTATCACCGGTCCATTATTGCAGTTGAACCGGTTCCCCGGAACAAGATCAAGGATTACGGAATTATCGATGGCCGGGAGATTGCGAAGGATGCCTATGAGATTAACGATATCATGGAAAAGCCGGCCCCGGAGAATGCACCTTCAAATCTCGGCGCGATCGGGCGATATATCCTGACACCGGACATATTCCCGCTGCTGCATGATGGAACCCCGGGAGTTGGCGGGGAGATCCAGCTCACCGATGCGCTCCGCAGACTGGATAAACCGCTGGGTCTTGTCACCAACTGCCGGCGCTACGACATCGGTGACAAACTGGGCTGGATGAAGTCAAGCATCGAGCTCACGCTTGAGCGCGAGGAGTTTGCCGCGGAACTCCGGCCCTTCCTCACAGAACTCCTTAAAAGGTGAATCCTTATGACGTTTAACACACAGGAAGAACTCGATATAATCCACAGAAATCTTGGTGATATTTCTTTTGAAGATAAAAGGGTGCTTGTCACCGGTGGTGCCGGATTTCTTGGGTCATGGATGTGTGAGACCCTCATAAGCTCCGGCGCTTATGTCACCTGCATCGATAACTTTGCGAGCGGACAGATGAGTAATATCCAGTCCCTTGTGGATAACGAACGGTTCCGGTTTATCGAGCACGATATTTCAACACCGCTTCCGGTTGATTCTCCTCTTGACTATGTCTTCCACATGGCAAGCCGTGCGTCGCCGTTCGAGTTCGAGCACTACCCGATCCAGATCCTCAAGGCGAATACGATGGGGGTGCTTGTCGCGCTCGGCATCGCAAAGAAGCATAACGCACATTTCCTGTTTACCTCCACAAGCGAGGTGTAT
>Ga0181529_10001507_pt1 | contig 29667 bp, 18 predicted proteins | sample PEATcosm2014_Bin_36_FD_119763 | JGI IMG/M metagenome (GOLD analysis project Ga0181529, IMG submission 119763) | Peatland microbial communities from MTU Mesocosm Facility, Houghton, MI, USA - PEATcosm2014_Bin10_30_metaG | ecosystem: Environmental > Terrestrial > Soil > Wetlands > Peat | place... | reverse complement strand
TCGATCAAGCCATCACGGTGATGCTCCCTCAGATCACACCAGAGAACGCAGCGGCATGGTTCAAACACTGCATCGACAGTCTACAGATTTAGGGAAAACGCTCTAGGCTGCACGGTCGCAGCTCAACCGAGGGGATTCGCTGCGGTCCGATTTCGAGATAGGCCTCCGGCCGCGTGAATTCACGCTTTGAGTTCGTGCCTTTCCAGGATTGGTGCAGGAATTTGCGTTCAAATACCTAGGATTACCAGCGGACACGGAACATCCATTGCAGCGACCTCGGCCCGCCCGGCTGATAGAGAGATCCACTTTGGCCGTAGCTCTGGTTCAGAGAGAGAGTAGGCTGGCCAAAAAGCCGATCGCTCAGATTGGGAACGATATAGCCGAAGTCGGGGCTGTTTGAAACGTTGAACACGTCGCCTCGCAATTGCGCAGAGAGGCTTTTGTAGAGATGTATGTCTCTCCGCAGCGAGAAGCTGAGTTGCTGCGCGCCGAAGCCTCGCGCGATGTTGCGCGGAGCGTTGCCCTGCAAGCCCGCGTCTGGAAGTTGAAACGCGCCGTTGGCGGCATTCGGACCGCCGTTCAGCATCCGGCCGCCGGGGAGCCCGGTGTTGGCGAGATACAGAGGCCTGCCTCCAACGAGGTCTGCGCCGGTATAGAATTTTTCACCGGTCACTGGGTCATGGAAGAGATTTCCCAACACTGTCACTGGATACGAGCTGCGCACAAAGAAGCGGCCGTCGACGCCCCAGCCCGACAAGGCGTTATGCGCAAACGCTCTTCCGTTCACTTGCGGGAGTGTCCACGAGACAGCGGACTGAAGGTTGTGGCGAATATCCGTGTCGGCGTTGCCACGTGCAAGCGTTGCCCACGGATTCTGGCTTCCAAAGTCCAATGCGTGAGCCCACACATACGATGTCATCCACGCCAGGCGCGAACCGAACTGACCCCGGTATGCAAGTTGAAAGGAATTGAACTGCGACGAGTAGCCGGAAGAGAAGGTAACCACTTCCTGAAGAGGTATTGCGGCGCTTGTGACCGCGCGCCGCTCTGGCAGGAGCAAGTCATGTCCGGACGCACCGACATAGGAGAGCGCGATGGATTGGCGCTGACCAACGGCTCGCTCCAGGGAAACGTTCCATTGCAGAGAGTAAGGATCGCCGAGCCTCTGCGGAAAGACATACCCGAGGCTCGACGGACCCGGAACATCTGGAGAGGACGAAGCAGCGATAGTGGTTGGGATACTGGCGCCCGTTTGGAGCGCGGTGCTTGTGAATCCGAGCGCAGTAAATGCCGGCGCCACTTCACGCGCTGGAGTATCGAAGAGGACGCCGAATCCGCCCCGCAGGATCAATTCGCGCCCGGCGTCCTGCACCGGCTGCCAGGCAGCGCCGATTCGCGGGCCGGCTGCCAGCCAATCCGTCTTCCAAAGCGGGGTCCCGCGCGGACTTAGCGACAAGGTCGCCGGATTCTCCGGATTGCCATTGACCCGAAAAGCGTCGCGCCCATCGGAACTGGTGGGCGGCGGGTTCACGCTCCAGCGCACGCCGGCAGTCACGTTTACGTTTCGCGCCACCCTCCATTGGTCCTGGGCAAAGGCCGCGAATTCATGAAAGGCAGGATGAGACGGCTCGTTCTTCCGCAGCAACAGCAGGTCCGCGCTGTTTGCGATTGCAGATTCGATGCTCAGATAGTCCGCTTCAATGGTCCACGGCAGCGGTATCGCCGCGCTGTGCAGGTTGCGGGTATCGATTCCCATGCGAATCAGGTGCGGCCCTCGCTGCAACGAAAAGGTATCGCGGGCCTCAATTTGGCGGAGTGCGTTTATTCCGCTGTCGGTCCACGCAGAAGTGTCTCCGATGCCCGCGATGCTCATATACAAAACGCTGCGCGTATCGCTGGAAGCGCCGGGAGAGCCAAGCGCCGCGGGCAAGTCGATCGTCCCGGTCCCAGGTGGCGGGGCGGAGGAGTATTCGAGGTCTGGCACGATCGAAGACACGGAACCCGCGCTGGCCTGGGACCAACCGAGCCTGAGCTCATTTCCCGCTTGAGAGGAAACCTGTCCATCCAATCCCAGCGTGAGGCTATGGTTGGAAAGGGTTGTCTGGGTAACGGTCAAGATACTCGTTGATTCGCTGCCGCTCGGTGTATCTCCGAACCGCACAAACCCAGAGAAGTGAGCGCCGAAGGTGTGGTCGATGCGGAGATCCAACGACCGCAAATAGCTCGGAGGACTCGGCTGCAGTCCAAGAAAATTGACGAGCGCCGGGTCATTGGGGCCACCGCCCGCGATCGGATATCCATAGAACGCCAGGAACGCGTTCCGAACCGGTGCAGGTGCTTGCCCAATGAATGCGAAGTTGGGAACGTACTGGATCAGCGGGGCCGTTCTCTGCCGCACATGCATCTCTTCGTAGGATCCGAAGCACTGCGTCCGGCTTTGCGTCCACGGTCGAAGCTTGAAGGAGAGGGGCATGCCCAGGGAGCCGCCTACGTCCTTCTGATCGTAGAAGAACGATTGCAGGGGGAGGGAGGCTGTCGTTCCGTTGTATCCTCCGAACCAGTCCGCGGCATCGAAATTGCTGTTGCGCAGATAGGCATACGCGCTGGCGTGAATCTGGTTCGTCCCCTGCCGGGTCAACAGGCTGAACTGCCCGCCTGGCGCGCTTCCATACTCGGCGGATGCGGTTGAAGCCACCACCCGGAACTCCTGCAATGCATCCAGAGCAACCAGCCCGTGCGTCGTTCCAAGCGACGTCACACTAGCGTATTGCCCTGCCGCCGGAGCCTTCAAGTCCGCGTCGAGGGGACCCGAGCCGAAGTTTGCCGAAATGCCATCGACCCAGTAGACGTTTGTGTCGGACGATTGGCCATTCACGCTGAAGCCGCTGGTGCGGGGCGCCTGCGGGCTCACCGATATGGAGCCGGGCGTCATGGCGATAAGGTCCTGAAAGCTTCTCCCGTTGAGGGGAAGATTATCGACCAAATGCGAGCCTACAACGGTCGACATCTGCACATCCTCTGTGCTCAAGCTCTGGCCGCTTGCATCCACGTCCACGGTCTGCTCCACCGAGCTCACACGCAGCGTGACCCGAAAGCGGCGCGACTCGCCGACTTTGAGGCTCAAACCAACCAGGTGCACTGCCGCGAATCCCTCGCGCTGCACCTGCATGCTGTACACCCCCGGCAAGATCCCCGGGAGAAGAAACTCTCCGGCTGCGTCTGTCGCAGCCACATTTTCGTTTCCAGTTTGAAGGTTGAGCAGTTTGAGCGAGACCGAAGGAAGGCGCGCGCCGGATGTATCTTCCACATCGCCAGATACGCTGGCGGTGCTCACCTGGGCGCAGGCGGGCAGGGTGGCAAGAAGAAGCACACTCAGAATGTACAGAGGCTTCTTTAGAAAGGAAATGCATGACTTGAAATTTTTCACCGCGGGGGCATCTCTCCCAGGTCGCTTTGCGACGGCGCATTTCGGCCTGCCAGCCGGTTCGCGAATGAACTCACTCGGCTTGCCTCGGCAAAAGGCAGCTCGGCTCGCATATGGGCAATCGACTGCTGGGCCTGCGCCGGAGGCAGGTTGGCTGCGCTGCCCGCAAACAACTCCACAACTTCGCGATTCACCGATTGCGTCCTCATGCGGAGTTCGGACGCGGCAAGAACGAATGCCGAAGCGTCCGCGATCCCACGCGTATCTCCTGACGGTATCTCAGCAAGGCCCGCGGAGATGGAGTCCAATTGCAGGTGCAAAGCCCGCAGTTCCGCCACGACCGCGGCAGAATGCCGGTCCACCATCTGCGCCCATTTCCCCCGCGCATCGGGATTCAGCGAGGACCGTCCTGCCTGTCTGAGAACCAGCCCAAGGCGGTCAAGGGCAGATGCGTGCTGCAGAGCTGCCTGCGCGTGCGTCAGAGCGGAAGCAGCAAACTCCTGTTCCGCGCTCTTCAGTGCTGCTCCCTTCAGCCCGCGCGCGATGAATGCATCCCGCACCAGCCCGGCAGCCGGCGCATCGCCGCCGGTTCCCACAAGCTCCTGGCTGGATTGCTTCCCGCGATGAATTGCCGATGCGGCTTCTTTCACGGATCTGACCTCAAAATCCACGCGGTTTCCGTATGGAAGAGCAGCGGCACTCTCTCGTATCTTTGCAAGCAGTTGCGCGTCGGTGACCGTTCCCGTCAGGCGAATGCGGCCACCTTGGATCGGACTCACTTCAATCGGCTGTCCGATATCCGCTTTCAGTTGGAACAATGCGAAGAGCACGGCGACTTGGAGGTTGGCGCTGTTGGCGTCTCCACTCAAGCTCGCACCGGGCACAATCGGAAGATTGCTTTCGCCGTGCATCCCTGGAGCTTTCATCTCTTCCGGTCGCGGAAAGGTCGAAGCGGGAACATCCCTATTGGGAACCCTGCGCAGCAGAGTCTGTACCAGACGAACCTCTGAAACTCCGTTCGCAGTCCTGAAGCGAACTCTCTCTGCCTCGACCCGATAGTTGCGGTCCATTACGAGTGTCCGCGACAGAATCCCGCTGTGCCCGTCTTCGCGCTGTGTGACCTCAAATCCACTTGAGCCGCGGAAAGCTTCTGCCACCGCTCCTTGGCGCGTGTCCAAGGCAGCGCTTGACACGTCGCTCTGCCACACTCCGCTCTCCAGGATGTGACGGTCCTTTTCGGTCAACGGCGCATTCCCCTCAACATGCTCTTGGAACTCACCGTCGCCGGATTCACTCGAAGTGGCGATCAGTTGCTGCCGTGAATTGTAGATCCGCCGGACAACTCTTCCATCGCCGCTGCGCCAAATATCGATTGCGCCAAGAACGGCGCCGTTCTCCGGGCCCGCTGCTTCTTCGATGCGAAGGACCTGGTGAATTGTCTGGGTTGGCAATGGAACCTCGGCGGCCGCCTGCGACCGTGCGACGACATCGCGCCAACCGGGGTGCATGTACCGATAGCCGGCAATTCCGGCACTGACAGCAAGCAATATCGAAGCAAACGCAATCATGCCCCATGGAGCGAACGGGATCTGCGCGGGCCGCGACAGGCGCGTCCACAAAGACGCCGCTGCTTTGGGCGAGTCGGGCGGAACCTCCATCGCCGCACTCGGCGCAAGGAATGGATCGATGTAGTCCGCCTGGGCATGGATGCCAAGGCCGTCAAAGCGGATATCGAGCCGGAGCCTGCGATTGTCGCTGAGCAGAATCTGCTGCGAGAACGCATCCATTGGCGAATGCGCGGAAGCCTCGTCGAGTGGAATGTGGGCCAACCGGTCGCCGAATTCGTCGAAGACTTCGATGAAGCGCACCGTGGATGCGAGCTCCACTCGCGACGAAAGAGAATTGTGCGAACTTTCGACCGCATGAAACGCAACAACGCGGCCGTCCACCGCGATTGCCAGCAGGGCAGGACGCCGCTCGAACAATTGCTCGCGCCGCCGATGGACCAGACGCATGGTCGCATCGAAGCTTCTTCGCCCCTCTGCCTTCGGCGCGCGATCGGCCTCCAAACCGTCCAGCGGGCCTTCGCGGTCGTCCAAGCGCAGGGCGCGCTCGAGAATTCCGAGGCAGCGTTCGCATCCTGCAAGGTGCGCGAGTTCGCGGCAGCCGACGGGAGGAGCGCCAGGCTGCTTGTACGGATTCACCAGGCTCTCCTCGTTGACGCACTCGGTTGAGTCCGCATTGAGGACGATCGAGCGCAGTTCCTTCATGAAGCTGTCGCTGGAGAGAGCGGTGCGGAGCAATTCTCTCTCCGGCGGTGTGCCGCGCGGAACAATGCGGATGCTCGCCGTTGAAGACAGGGTCTCTCGCAGCTCGCTGCGAATACCTTTCAGCTTGTTGTAGATAGCGGCAATTGGCAAACGCGCGAGCAGAGCGACATCGCTCCTTCGATAGCCAAAGAAGAAATGCAAGATGAAATGGCTGGCGCTCTTCGACGAGTACTTTCTGGATAACACGTAATCGCAGATGCGGATCAGATCGTTCTGAACGTCCACACTGTCCGCTCCGCTGCCGGAGACGGCCATGCCAACTTCATCGTAGTCTTCTACTTGAATCACGCGCAGCCGCTCGCGCGAAACTTGCGCCAGGCGGGATATATACATGTTGCGGAGGCAGGTATAGAGATAGGCGTCGAGATCGCTCACGGCGCTCAAATCGGGCCGAGCAACCGTCAGATGCAGGCACAAATCCTGAACGATCTCTTCCGCGGCGGTATGGACGCCTCGCGTGAGAATCCCGCTCCATTCAACAAGTCGCGCGTAGTAGCGGCTCAATATCCGCTCGATCGAGCCGGTTGAGAATGGAGAACGAACAGGTTTGAAAACGGACCTCATCTACTGCTAAAGAGCACCATTTGCCGGAAATCTACCCTGCAATCGAGAGAATAGTTCCTCTCTATCTTATGTTATGAGACGCGGAACCGCGGCTTGCGCAATTTCCCTGTCCCAGAAGACATTCGCTGCAATCTCAGGGTAGATTCCAGGCCCTGCGCTCTCTTTAGAAGTGAAGTCCTCAGAAGGAGAGATTCTCATGCCACTCAAATGCCGTTCTTTCAGCACTCATAGATTCTCAACGCTCCTCGCCCTCTCCATGCTCTTGCCGGCCGGCTTGCTGTTTGCTCAGGCGCCGGAAGAACACAAAGACCGCAACTTTACGCCTGGAACCGACGTCTCGCTTGGCTTTCTTGGACAAATGACCTTTGCCAGAGATCCGGTCACATTTGTTTCATATCCAACTGGAATCGGATACAGCCAGAAATCGCAGTCCGAATCGCCCTCGGCTGGCGCCCTGGTTACTTTTCACGGCGCCATGAAGCCCTATATTGGCTACAACGTCAATTTCAGTTACACCCGATTCACGCAGACGGACTCGGAGGGAGCGGGTTTCACGCCGACGCCGGGTACCAATCCACCCCCTGTGTCTGGCAACTACACTGCGGGCTCTCTGGATTCGCACATGTACGAACTGACGCTGGCCTATGCATTCGATGGGCCGCGCGCCAAGCGATTCCGGACCTTTGGACAACTGGGCGGCGGCGGCCTTTTCTTTGAACCGATCCATGCCCCGTTTGCCAAGCCGCAGACGCGGCCGGCGATGGTTTTCGGCGTTGGCATGGAATACAACGTCAGCCGCTATTTCTCCGTCCGCGCGGAGTATCGAGGATTGTTCTACAAAGGACCTGATTTTGCCATCGATTCCGGCGGCTTCCCTCAGCAGAGACTCTTCACTGTCACAAATACTCCGGCAATCAGCCTGGTCTACCGCTTCAAGTCGCAACCGATCAAACCCAGCAAGGAGTATCTCGCGCGACTCCGGTAATGCGCTATCCGGTCCCATTTCAGTTGAGCTCCGGGCAGGACTGAAATGGGGCATCGCGTTGCATGGTTGCACATGCGGCCCAGCACGGGCAAAAAAGGTGTACGCTCGATGGAACTCATTGCCAGTTTTCACAACACAGCACGGCGAATTCGAAGGGCGATCTCTGTGCCGTCCCCAAGCGCTTTGACTTTTCAAGCGATCCGGGTTGAACAAGCGGACGCTTGCGCAAATCCGTCGAAGATGCGGCTTCAAGTGCTGCGCCGCGACCACTTCAGATGCCGGGGCTGTGGCCGGCAGGGAGATGAGATCACTCTCGAAGTCATGCGAATACTGCCAGAGGCTTCAACGATGGAGGAGATGCTCACCCTGTGCGCTCACTGCCGAAGCCTCGTCGAACGGTGGAACAGGACAGAGAGCAATGTTCTCGAGATCTTGCGGCGTCTCTGGCGTCAAATCGGCTCCGCGACGGGAACGCAATCTGAGTTTTCCTCAAACACGGAGAGATCCGCGCTGGGCAGAAGCTGCCCGTGAGGAATGCAAGCTGCACATCCGCGGCCGGCCCCCGGATCGCCGACTCATCCTCGCGGAGTCGAGAACCCGGAAACCTATTTGCGACCCTAAACCTGAACCCGCTGGACTCGGGGGCCGATCCGGGTGAAGACTTCCCACGGGATGGTGCCGGTGGCCTCAGCGTGGTCGAAGGCGGTGATGGTTTGATTGCCCTGCGAGCCGAGAATCACCACCTCGTCGCCGGCCGCGACGCCAGGAATCTCGGTCACGTCCAGCACTGCCTGATCCATGCTGACGCGGCCCACCAGGGGCGCTCGCTCTCCGCCTACCAGCAGGCTGAAGCGGTTGCCCAACCGGCGGTCGAGCCCGTCGGCATAGCCTGCGGCCACCAAGGCCAGCCGCATGGGCTCGGTGGCCACAAATGTACCGTTATAGCCCACTACTGCGCCCGCAGGAACCGCGCGCACGCCGGTTACCCTGGTCTTCCAACTCAACACCGGTTGCAGCCGCGCGCGCGCCGCCTTGAGGGTAGCTGGTTCCTCCGCATCAAAACTGGGGTCGAACTGAGGCGCCAGCCCATAAAGAGCCAGGCCGGGCCGCATCATGGCTTTCATACCATGGCGAGCGGCCAATTCGGCAATCTTGCCCGCCTGGCCGGCCAGGAGAGCTGCCGAACTGCCGACGTTGAGCCAGTCGGCATAGAGTCCATACGCCTCAACCCTGCCCAGCACCTCGAGCATCCGTTCGAGTTGCGCTTCGGTTACCGCGCCATCGGCCTCGTCGGCGGCGAAGAGGTGGGTCATCACGGCTTCCAGTTTGAGCGGAGATCCCGGGGAGAATCGTGCCAGAGCCTGGGTCAGGCCTTGCGCATCCACGCCCTGGCGGCTCATGCCGGTATCGATTTCCAGATGAACCGGGACCGAACCGGCTCGGGCACCCGCGGCGTTCGCGGCCGATTCCAACTCGTCCAATTGCCAGCGCTCCCAGGCCACGGCGGTCAGTTTGTGGCGCACCACGTCCGGGCCCTGGCCAGGAAAGAGGCCGCCAATGATCAGAATCCGAGCCTCGGGGCATAGCGTGCGCGCAGCCACGCCCTCCTCGACCGAGGTCACGCCGAGCCACTTGGCCCCGGCACGCACCGCCGCCGGAGCGCAAATATCGAGCGCGTGGCCGTAAGCGTCGGCCTTGACGATGGCCAGAAGCTCGGCATGGGGCTCGGCCAGACTCTGGAGGAAGCGAAAGTTCTCTTCAAGGAAGTGGGCGCGAATCTCAACCCAGCAGGGGCGATTTGGCATCGGGTTATCCAAACCTCAGTTTAGCGCGGATGGCTTGCGCCCCTGCCACTCTTTGGGACTGCGGTGTTTCTCTCTCTCCACCGGTGGGCCCCCATCCGGCGGAAAGAACTTCGCCGGTTTCCCTATGCCTCGTTCTTGTATGAGCGCGTAAGCTGCCACACGATTACGCCGACAATCGCCAGAGGCACGAGCATGAACAGAGAGGCGCCGCCGCGGCCAAACCCGAAGCGAATCAGCGTAAGAGCAATCAATTCCGTGGTCAACATGGAAACCCTCCAGGGGCCGGCTTCAATTGGCCAGCCGCCGTATTGGTAACGACCCGGAAATGGCGGGCAAGTTGTTGCGGTCCCGTCTGGAGTGCGAACAAGTTCCGGCCGCGCTTTGGGCCGAAAAGAGAAGATTACGTGAAGTTCACCGCGTGCCGGTGCTGCATGTGTTCGAGAAGCGGGCTGGAAGTGGGCCGGCAACGACGACAATGGCAATTCCGCGATTCTGCACAAGTTCGCGCGCGAATCTAAAAAGCGCATCGACACGCCGGAGGCGTCTCCTGACGCAGGACAACTACAGCGGTTTCGATTCAGCTCTTTAAAGAAAGCTCGATGCCGAGTGGCATCTTTCTCAAGAAAAGGGCCTTTTGCCCGATTTCAAAAGGTCAACTCTTGAACCGAAACCGCTCTAGCGCCAGTCGTCCTGCGGATTCGCCAGTCCCTGGTTCATCACCGCGTCGAAACCGGTGTGCTTTTTGATGAAGATTTCGCTGAAGGCACGGTCCTGGCGCAGCAGGATGGCCTGCAGCCGGACCAGCTCGAGCATGGCTAAAAACATGGCAATCAGCGACCGCTCGGACCGCGTGTGGCTGAGCAGGCGGCGCAGCGCAATCGGCTTGTCTTCCATATTCAGCCGCCGGGAAAGATACTGGATCATCTGACCCACGGTCACTTGATCGTCGTCCACGTTGAAGACCGGGCGCTTGCGGGCGCGTTCCAAAATGTCCCGGAAGATGCGCACCAGGTCCACGGTGTCAGCGGCGATCTCCGGCTCGGCGGCGGCATCGCCCTTGAACTCGCGCACACCGGGATTGGTCCACGTAGCGGCTTCCAGCATCTGCTTCTGTTGCAGCATCTGGGCGGCGTTCTTGAAGCGCTCGTGTTCCAGCAGCCGTTCCACCAATTCGCGGCGCGGGTCTTCGGCGGCATCGTCCGGACCTGCCGGGGCGCGCGGCAGCAGCATCTTGCTCTTGATATGAATCAACAGCGAGGCGATGTAGATGAACTCGCCGGCCACATCCACGTCGCCGGCTTTGAGCTGATTCACATAGGCCAGGAACTGCGCCGTGATCTTGGCGATGGGAATGTCGTAGATGTCGATGTCCTGCTTGCGGATAAGGTCCAGCAACAGGTCCAGCGGGCCGTCGTATACCTGGTCCACAATCACCGAAAATGGCGACAGATCGGCCTCGTTGTCCCGCGACTTGATGACGATCTGCGGCTTGGCGTGCACGGCCGCCGGGGGCGCGGCCTCGACAGGCTGAACCGGCTCGGGAGCGGCGGCAGCAACCGGGGCTGCTTCGCTGGCTGTATCGGCACCTGTCTCTGCGGCAGGAATCATCGCCGGACCAGCGCCCGCCGCAGTCTCCGGCTCGGTCTCAGGGGCGAGCTCCGTGCGCTCCTCTGCTGCCACGGCAGTTTCCGGTTCAAGTTGCGGAACAATCTCGGAAGCAGGGAGCGGCTCCGTCGCAAGGGCTGTCTCGGATGCTTGTTCCTCCGCATCGACGGCCGCGCCCGCTTCCGGCTCGGAGAGTGCTTCATGGGCAGAAGCACCTTCGGAAACTGGGAGGGGCTCAACGTCGCAGGCAGCCTCGGCGGGGAGATTTTCACTCAATGGAAGCTCCACGGCCATCTCAGTATCCATCGCCGATTCGGCGGTCGGCTCTGCTTCAGAACCTGCCTCTGCCGTAATCGCCCCGGAATCTGCACTTGGTTCCACCACGGTCAGTGGTTCGGCGGGAGCTTCAGCCTCAACGGGCGATTCCTGGGCGGGAACCGCGATGGCTTCCGGCTCCAGGACAGTGCCGGTTGGCAGCGCCTGGCCTAGTGGCGGCTCCATGGTGCCAAGGGGCTCGACGGCTGCCTCGGTTTCCATGGCCAAATCGGCAACTGGCGCAGCTGCGAGAACAGCAATACTGGCTGCGGGAAGACTCGCTGCGCCATGCGTTGCCCCGGCAGACTCCACATCGACTTCAGCCTCGGAAACTTGCTCTTCAGCGGCCCTGCTCAACCCCATCTCGTCTGGCGCAACTTCGGAAACGGCCACGGCCTCAGGGGCTGGCGCTGGCTCAGATTCGGCCTGCGGCTCGACTGGGGCTTCGGCCTCGACCTCCGTCTCAGCCTCAGAAACAGCTTCTGCTTGGGGCAGTGTGCTCAACGGAGGCACAACAGTGTCAAGAGGCTCAGAGGTTTCTTCCGTACGGTCTCCTGGATCGATGCATGTTTCCGCTGCTGGAACGGGGTCAACGGGCGTGGAGGAAGCCGCCACGGTAAAGGCCGCCTGCCTTCTGCCATACGCAACCCCTGCGAAATCGGCCCGGTCCTCAACTCCAACGATGGGCTTGTCGGCATCCGTGCTCACAATCAGGGCGTCTTCCGCAGCCTTGGCAGCCGGAACGGACTCAGTAACCGGACCTGGCTCAGATTCGGTCTGAGTCTCAACAATTCTGTTCGCCTCAGCTTCCAGTTCCTCGTCCGGCTGCTCCAATGGAGCCGTCTCGGCGGGTAGCTCCGAAAAGGCTGCCTCGGGAGCAGGTTCACTCCCGATATCGGGTGTAATTGGCAGCACTTCGACGGTCACCACCGGCTCTTCAGCAGAGAGATCCTCTGCGGGCTCTTCCAAAACAGGCAGGGGAACAAGCTCGTGCAGATCGGCCTCCACCGCCATCGCCGGTTCAGGCAGAGCCTCCGGCAAAGGCGCGACCCCGGCATCGGGCGTGGCGGCAGCGGTGCTCTCTTCAGGCAACACCGTCTGTTCCGCCAGGACCTCTTCCGGCTGTTCCTCCGGGACCGGCTCCGCAGCGTGTTCTGGAACCGGAGCGGCTTCGGCCACTGCAATCGGCTCGGAGACTTGGAGTTCTGGCTGCTCCGGCTGCTCTTCGATGTCCGGGAAAGCGGACTCAACCACCGGGGCTTCCGTCGCTGCTTCGAGGTACCCATTTGCGTCCTGAATCTCCAATGGCACCGCTTCTTCAGGAGCCGGCAAACCGCCGGAATCGCTCGCAGACTCTTGCGGGCCGGACACGTCCCGGTCTGGAACATTTGCCGCCGGAGCCTCAAGATGGACGGGCTCGGGCGATTCGATGGCCGGTTCGGCGGCAAGCGCGGTTTCAGACACGGATGCAGCCTCCGCATCTACGGCGGGCACGACCGTAGCTATCGTCTCGGTTGCCGCAGTCTCTGAATTGGGGAAATCTTCTATCAAACTTGCTTCTTCTTCCGGATTCTCCGCGGGGCCTTCGGCAATCCCAGGCTCCGCCGCGGCTTCGGGTTTTGCCAGCCGGGCAAGCAGGCCAAATCCCGTGCGGATTCCGCCCAATGCGAAATTCAAGGCCTTGCGCCACCACGGGACTGTCTTTTCAGCCATTTGCGTTCCTTCGGCGGCTTAGTCCGCGCTCGCACTCAACTTCTCACGCCCCGCCCTTTGCAGCCGCCGGCTCGGTTCATTTTTCAGAGCTGTAGCTCAATTGCATGGCGGAGCGCACCTGGCGCATGGTCTCTTCGGCGCGAACGCGCGCGCGATCGGACCCGTCCTTCAGGATTTCGATCGCCTGGGCTTCAGTAAAGCTGGCGCGGCGCTCTTGAATCGGCTGCAGCACCTTCACCAGCCCGTCTGCCGCCCAGCCTTTGCACTCGATGCAGCCAATGCCTGCCGAGCGGCAGCCGTCGTACACCTTGGCAAGGGTCTCGGGCGTGGAGAAGACCTTATGCAAATCGCCCACCGGGCACTTGTCCGGGTCGCCTGCGTCGGTGCGGCGGATGCGGGCCGGGTCGGTGACCATGGTCTTGAGCTTCTTGCGCACCTCGGGCTCCGGGTCGCAGAGCTGGATGGTGTTGCCGTAGCTCTTCGACATCTTGCGTCCGTCGGTGCCGGGCAGCTTGGGCGAAGGAGTCAGCAATACCTTGGGCTCAGGCAGAACCTCTTCGCCGTTGAGCTTGTAGAACTGGTTGAAGCGCCGCGCGATCTCGCGGGTCAGCTCGACGTGCGCCTGCTGGTCCTGGCCAACGGGTACGAAATCGGGCTGGTAGAGCAGGATGTCCGCGGCCATCAGCACCGGGTAGCCGAGGAAGCCGTAGGTGGTCAGATCCTTGGTGGCGAGGTTCTCCTGCATGTCCTTGTAGGTAGGCACGCGCTCCAGCCAGCCCAGCGGCGTGCTCATTCCCAAAAGGAGACTGAGTTCGGCGTGCTGCAAGATTCTGCTTTGCAAAAAAAGGACGCTTTTCTCCGGATCGAGGCCCGCGCCCAGGTAGTCCAGCAGCACCCCCAGCGTATTGGGCGCAATCTGCGAGGGGTCGGAGTAGTCCGAGGTCAGCGCGTGCCAGTCGGCGATGAAGAAGTAGCACTCGTACTGGTCCTGCAACTTGACCCAGTTGGCCAGAGCTCCCATGTAGTTGCCCAGATGGAGCTTGCCGGTGGGACGCATGCCGCTCAAAACACGCGGACGAGACGATAAAACTGCGGATTCTGCCATTTTGCTTATCGATTCCGGGGTGCTGCCAGGAGAATGAAGCCCTGTCTGACGAATCCGTCAAAATGGGCTCGTTCCATTGTAGCGGGAGGCGGCGCGCCCCGGCCTCAGGAACCTATATCTGGCTGAGGCCGAAGTAAACCAGCCGGAGTGCGGGACCCAGCAGCGCCATCAGCAGATAGCGGCCGACGAAGATCATCAGCAGGTAGCTGCCCCAAATCGGAATCCGGTCGTAGACCTGGACAGCATTGTAGGGCAACAGATTGCGCACCACCCGGCTACCGTCCAATGGAGGAACAGGCAGCAGGTTGAAGAAGCAGAGCGAGAGGTTGATCTCGATGGCCAGAATGGCGAGCAGAACAAGCGCCTGAAGGCCCGATGGAACCCCGAGGGCGAGCCCCCCGCCGAAGGTGGAAAGAACCAGCAGGCGGCCATCGGGAACAGCAACACTAATGGCTGCCAGCGCCAAAAAGGCGACCAGCACAATCAGCAGGTTAGAGGCCGGTCCAGCCAGTGTCGTGAGGTTGTCGTCGCGGACAATCTTGCGGAAGTTGCGGGTGATCACCGGGGTGGGCTTGGCCCAGCCCACCAGCATGCCGCCAAACATGCTGAACCCAATGAACGGCCCAAAGATCATCAGCGCCGGGAACAGCAGCGTGCCAATGGGGTCCACGTGGTACATGGGGTTGAGCGTGATGCGCCCTTGCAGACGGGCGGTTTGGTCGCCCAGCCGAGAGGCCATCCAGGCGTGCGCGCACTCATGCACGCTCAGCGAAAAAATCAGCAAAACGAATTCGAAGACGGCGATCAGGAAAGCGCTGGATGACAAAGAATTCTCCAAAGGCTGGAAAACTCAGGTTAGCATGGAGGGTCCTTGCGATTCGACTACGGCTGGGGAACAAAGCACCCACCAGCCGTGTCTAACCAGGCAAATAGGCCAAAATTCTCTGGAGGATGAGGAACGGCATGAGGAGATGGAAGAGGGGAACAGCCATTTGTGTGGCGTTTTTGGGCTTGGCGCTTGGTTCGGCCTCGGCCCAGGGCGACGAGGCGGCCAGGGCGAATGCCCTGTTCACGGCGGGCAAGCGCATCGACGCGCTGCCCCTCTATGAAGATTTGGCCAAAGCCCATCCCAATGAAATGCTCTACGCCGAACGGCTGGGCGACTGCCTGGGCGCCCAAGCCGCCCAGGTCAGCGACCCGGCCGAACTGAAGGCCGTGCTGACCAGGGAACGCGACGCGGCCAAGCACGCCGTCGAGTTGGGCGATACCGCGGAATACATCCGTATGATGGCCAATATCGATCCCAACCAGCCGCTCTATGCGGGCGTCGTCAGCCCCGGCAAGGCCTTGTTGGCCGAGGCGGAAAAGGCCTACACGGCAGGAGATTTCTCAACCGCCATGGCCAAGTACACGGCTGCGGCGGAGGCCGACCCGCAACTCTACGAGGCCCGGCTCTACGCCGGCGACACCGCCTACGTGCAAAGGGACCTGGCCAGCGCGGCCAAGTGGTTCGCGCGGGCGATTGCCGTGGACCCCAATCGCGAGACCGCCTACCGCTACTGGGGCGATGCAATCCTCAAGTACGGCAGCGATCCCGCGGCAGCCAGGGGGAAGTTTATCGACGCTATCGTGGCTGAACCCTACAACCGGCTGGCCTGGCAGGGCCTCAAACAGTGGGCGCAGATCGAGAAGGCGGTGCTGCTGGCGCCCAAGATCGACCGGCCCGCGCCTCCGGTTGTGGATGCCAAAAAGCCCAACAATATCGACATCACCATCGACGCCAACGCAACCGACGACAAGCAGCATCCGGGCGCTTCCGCTTGGATGATGTACTCCCTGATTCGCGCCGGCTACCGGGGCGATGAGTTCAAGAAGAATTTGCCCAACGAGAAGCAGTACCGGCACTCCCTGCTGGAGGAAAGCGCGGCTCTGAGCGGCGTCGTCGAGAGCATCAAGAACCAGGGCATCAAGAGAGACTCTCTGGACGAAAGCCTGCGCAACCTCCTCGATCTGAACGACGCCGGAATGCTCGATTGCTGGATTCTCATCAGCGGAGCAGACCAAGGCATCGCCCAGGACTACGATGCCTACCGCAAAGCCCACCGCCAGCTCTTGCGCGACTATCTCTCCCGCTTTGTTGTCCATGGGGGGCCGAACTAGGAAACCCGTCCCGGCTAGTTTCTCCCCTTGCTTCAGGGGTTCGCGCCGGGCAATCGCATGAATGCTGAACGAACCCGGAAATGCATTCACACCGCTCCTCCAGGGCGAAAGACCTTGAATGGGAGGTCATCCCAGGACTGCGCTTCGCTTGTTCTGGGATGGCCTTGGACCGTCTCTACGGGACGAAAAGCGAAACATCGGCCGTCGAAGCCGATTGGTGAAACTTCCGAGACTACCGACGTGTATTCATGCGAACGCCGTGGGGATTCGCGCCGGAACGGAGCCTGTAGTTTCCCTTGCCGGTACAATGAAGGCGTGATGGACTTGGTGCAGATCGAGCCGGCGCGCAAGGCCGCGGCGCCCAAACCGGAGTGGCTGAAGGCGCGCGCCCCGGTGGGGGAGAACTACCACGAACTGAAGCGGTTGGCCCGCTCGATGGGGCTCAACACGGTGTGCGAGAGCGCGCACTGCCCCAACATTGGCGAGTGCTGGCACCACAAAACCGCTACTTTCATGATGCTGGGCAACCTGTGCACCCGGCGGTGCGGCTTCTGCGCCGTGCCCAAAGGCCGGCCCGAGCCCATCGACTTCGACGAGCCGCGCCGGGTGGCCGAAGCCGTGGCCACGCTGGGGCTGGAGTACGCCGTCATTACGAGTGTGAACCGCGACGACGACCTGCTCGGCGGAGCGCGGATCTTCGCCATGGTCATCGAGGCGATTCGCCGCCAGGCGCCCGGCTGCCAGACCGAGGTGCTGATTCCCGACTTCCAGGGCGACGAAGAGGCAATCCGCACGGTCGTCGAGGCCCGGCCTGCCGTGCTGAACCACAACACCGAGTCGGTGCCCCGGCTCTACCGGGTAGTGCGCTCCGGGGCGCGCTACGAGCGGAGCCTCCGGCTGCTGGAATACGCCAAGGAGATTGCGCCGGGGGGAGTGACCAAGTCCGGCGTCATGGTCGGCTTGGGCGAGGAGACGTTCGAGCTGCTCGAGGTCTTCCGCGACCTGGCCGCCGTCCACTGCGACATCCTGACCATCGGGCAGTATCTGCGCCCATCGCGGGATCATTTGCCCATGGCCCGGCTCTACACGCCGCGGGAATTCGCAGGGTTGAAGGTCGAAGCGCTCAAGATGGGCTTCCGGCACGTGGAGTCGGGGCCACTGGTGCGCTCCAGCTACCACGCGCATGAGCAAGCGGCATCCACCGGGCTTACCGCGTTGACATAACAAGATTTAATCGAATCCAATGAGTTTCTTTACCTGTAATCTTTACCGATAGATTTGAGGTAAAGAGAGCAAGGGCGGTTCGGAATGAGCTCACTTCGCAATGAAAAGACCCGCAACGGCCTGATTCAGCGGTTGCATGCCCTGACACCCGAGACCCGGCCCCAATGGGGCAAGCTGGACGCGCCGCGACTGCTTTGCCACCTGGGAGACAGCTTGGCCATGGCTCTGGGCGACCTTCCCACGCAATCGGTCAACCGCAGGGCGTTTCAGCACTTCCCCATGAAGCATCTGATTCTCTATGTTTTGCCCTTTCCCAAGAATGTCCCCACCGTCCCGGAACTGCTTTCCAGCGCGCCCGGAGACTTCGAACGCGACCGGCAGCGGGTGATCGACTCGATTGGCCGCCTCGCGTCCGCGCCCCAGGGAATGGGGGCCGAGCATCCGTTTTTTGGGCCTTTGACCAGCGCGGAATGGAGCGCCTTACAATGCAAGCACCTCAGCCACCACCTCCAGCAGTTTGGCCTCTGACAGCGTTCTCCGGCGCCAAGAAAAAATGCTCCGCGCCCCACCCATTTCGCGTTCTTTGCGAAATGGGTGGGAGGCCAATCCCTCATTGCTCGCCTGCGGATCGCAGTTCCGGCAACACTTTCCGCAGTTAAGCTATACTGCGGACTTGGTTTTAGTAAAATAGCCGTTGGTAATTGCTTCAGCGAGGATGAAACCCTATGGCAGTCTCGATCATGGCCGGGATACCGGCGCTCAAAGAACTCAACGCCGACCTCAGGCGGCGGATGGATGGGGCGGTGGCCACGTTTCAGGCCAACCTAGCCTCGACGCGCACCGGCCGGGCCAGCGTGCACATGCTCGACCAGGTGAAGGTGGACTACTACGGCACCAACACCCCCATCAGCCAACTGGCGCAGGTTTCGGCGCCGGAGGCGCAGTTGATTCTGATTGCGCCCTGGGACCCCACCATCCTGAAGGACATCGAAAAGGCGGTGCGCACCGCCGACCTGGGCTTCAATCCGCAGTCGGACGGCAAGGTGTTGCGCATCCCGGTTCCACCGATGACCGAGGAGCGGCGCCGCGATGTGTGCAAGCACCTCAACAAAGTGCTCGAAGAGCATCGCACCGCCGTGCGCAATGTCCGCCGCGACGGCAACGATGCCCTCAAGAAGCTGGCCAAGGAAAAGAAGATCAGCGAGGACGAGGAGAAGCGCGCTCTCGAAGAGATCCAGAAGATGACCGACGAGGAAATTCGCCGCATGGAAGAGCTTTCCTACAAAAAGGAAGCCGAAGTGATGCAGGTGTGACGAGGTTTTTTCCCGTTTTCCCAACAAAAATGGTTGCCCCACCCTCGCCGCGTTCTTGCGTTCGCGGCAGGGTGGGAGCCCCCTACTTTTTCGCCCGCTTGTAGAACGGCATGGGCACCTGCTTGGCCCTGACCTGATTGGCGCGGACCTGTACCAGCACATCTTCGCCGCTAGCTGCCACGGCCGCCGGCACCAGGGCGAAGGCGATGTTGGATTTCAAGAACGGCGCTGGCGAGCCAGTGGTAATCTCGCCAATGCGCTCTCCGTCCGAGGCCAGTACGGCGTACCCGTCGCGGGCGATGCCCCGGTCCACCATCTCCAGGGCCACAACCCTGCGCTTGGGGCCGCCCGCGGCTTGTACCGCCAGCAAGGCGTCGCGTCCAATAAAAGCCCCCTTGTCGAGTTTGAGCCAGCGTGAAACGAAGGACTCCCAGACGTTGATCTGGTCGGAGATTTCGTGCCCGTAGAGCGGCATGCCGGCCTCCAGGCGCAGGGTGTTGCGCGCTCCCAGGCCGCAGGGGCGGATGGCGAACTCCTGGCCTGCGTCCATCAGCGCGTTCCACACCTTGACGGTGGTCGCCTCGTCGGCGGGGATGTAGACTTCGAAGCCGTCCTCGCCGGAGTAGCCGGTGCGGGCGATCATGGTGTTGGGCACACCGGCCACCTCGCCCCAGGCGAACCAGTAGTTCTTGATGGCCGCCAAATCGACTTTCGTCAGCTTTTGCAGGGTTTCCAGGGCGCGGGGGCCCTGTACTGCCAGTTGCGAGTAATAGGCCGAGTAGTCGCTTAGGTGGATCGACGGGAAGCCGGCCACCTGCTGGCGAATCCAGGCATAGTCCTTATCCTTCGTACCAGCGTTGACAACCAGGAGAAAATCGTTTTCGCTGAGCCGGTGAACCAGAATGTCGTCGACAAAGGTGCCTTCGGGAGTGAGCAGGGCAGAGTAGTGGGCCTGCCCGTCCTTGAGCTTCGAGGCGTCGTTCATGGTGATGTGCTGCACGGCGGCCAGCGAACCGGGCCCGCGGAACTGGATTTCGCCCATGTGGCTCACGTCAAAGAGGCCTACTCCAGTGCGCACGGCCAGGTGCTCGGCCATCAGGCCGCCACCTGCCCCAGGGTACTCGACGGGCATATCCCAACCGCCAAAGTCCACCATTTTGGCCTTGAGCGCGCGGTGAGTGGCATTCAGGGCGGTCTTCTTCAGTTCGGGTGCGGCGGGAGTCGTCATAGGATTTCCTTTCAGATGGTGCTGCCGTACCCTGCAACGATAGGCAGTGACCGCCCCTGGGGTCAAACCGGCCCGCGCTCTCTTAAAATCGAAAGAACCACATCTCAAGAACGAGGAAGGCCATGAATCACCTTCGCGGGATATTGCTGCTGATTGCCGGGAGCTTTGCGCTGTACCGGGGCTGGAAGATCCATACCGGCCACAACGCGCTTTGGGCTTACGGGCTGGGGGCACTAGCCATCGCCGTGGGTGTCTGGCGGCTGACGCACAAGGAGCCGCGGCGGCTGGGGTAAGCGCGCGCCGAATTGGCCCGGCGGCCTCACGCCGAGGTCGATTCAAGGCGGGGCGCAAGGGACACAACTGAGCAGGAGTGCCCTTGAGGCGTCCGGCGGATTTCTGTGATCCTTTGGTCGAAGCCTTCTCTTCCCGGAGGGAATGTCCCATTTTTCACCGTCTTGTCACCGAAGCGGTGTAGAATCGAAGAAGCAGAGCCAAATCCTTGGCTCACCGAGCAAACAACTGCGCAGAAATGTGGTTGTTGGGGTTTTATGGACGCCTATTTATCCGGCTTTAAACTTTGTTCCCGCAATTCATCCCCTTGCTATTCCCTAGGAAATCCCGTTGTTGAGTCTCAACCTTGGAGGCCCAGGCGTCCCCGGAATGAATCCGGCCGCTTTGGTGACATCTAATGGCCGATTTGGCAACGATGGTTGAAGAGCTTCCGGCGAGCGCACCGCTCTCAGCCAGCCCGTCGCTTCTTGACCAGAAGCTGAAGAAGTCCCCCAGTCGCCGCGGCATGGCGATCTTCGTAGTGGCCCTGTTGAGCGGCCTGGGCTACATTGGCTTTCATCTGGCCGAGGATCTTGACGCAGTCACCATCACCAGTATTTGGCCGTACCTGCTGCTGGGGCTGGCGCTGGTAATTGCTCTCGGATTTGAATTTGTAAATGGCTTCCACGATACGGCCAATGCTGTGGCCACGGTGATCTACACCCACTCGCTGGAGCCAAACGTTGCGGTGGTCTGGTCGGGGCTTTGCAACCTGGCCGGCGTGCTTGCTTCTACCGGAACGGTGGCCTTTGCCGTCATCACGCTTCTGCCAGTTGAACTCATCCTGCAGGTCAGTTCCGGGGCGGGTTTCGCCATGGTTTTCGCGCTGCTGATTGCTGCGATTCTGTGGAACCTGGGGACTTGGTGGTTCGGCCTGCCAGCTTCCAGCTCGCATACCATGGTGGGCTCGATCATCGGCGTTGGGTTGGCCAACCAATTGTTCAACCCCCACATTGGGACTTCCGGCGTGGATTGGGAGCAAGCCCTGAAGGTGCTCAAGGTTCTGCTGATTTCGCCCATTGTGGGTTTTGGATGCGCGGCCCTGCTTCTGCTCCTTTTCAAGGCCGTGACCAACACCTACTGGGCAAGGAATCTCGCACTCAACTATCTAGACAAATGCAAGAAGCCGCTGTGGGCGTTTCTCTGGGCAGTGCCTGTGGGCATTATCGGGACGCTTCTCCTGAACCTGTTTGCATGGCTTTTGGACCCGATCTACCACTCCATATGGTTCCATATCAGGGCTTTTGAGTCCTGGGAGCTTCCTTTGGGGCTGATCGCGGTTGTGCTTTTGGCCAGCATTGCTGCGCACTTTGTGCTGGCCTTGTTCTCCAAGTTCGTATTGAATTATGGCCGAGTGCTCTTCGAGGCCCCGAAGGACCATCAGCCTCCGCCATGGCCGATTCGCATTCTGATGGTCCTTACTTGCACAGGCGTCAGCTTCTTTCATGGTTCGAACGACGGCCAGAAGGGCATGGGGCTGATCATGCTGATTCTGATTGGCACGGTGCCCACGGCCTACGCGCTGAACCATGCCGTCACCGCTCACGATGTTCAGGATTTCATAGCCGCGTCGGATCAGGCAGGGCACATCCTTGACCGGCATGTGGACAAGAACGGTATCCTGGGCCCCGATGCGCGCGGCGAAGTGACCGACTACATTCGCACCAAGCAAATTCAGCCGGATACCATCCTGGCGCTGCGCGAGCTGGTCGAAGACCTGAACCACGAGGTCGCGCTCTACAAGGTCTTCAAATCGGTTCCCGCGCAGGACCAGACCAACGTTCGCAACGATATGTACGTGGCCAGCGAAGCCATTCGCCTGATGCAGAAGAACAATACGCCCGGCTTCACTGCCGAGGAGAACACGGCGCTCAAGAACTACAAGAGCAAGGTGGACAAAGCCACCAAGTTCATCCCCGACTGGGTGAAGGTGGCTGTGGCGCTGGCCCTGGGATTGGGCACCATGGTGGGCTGGAAGCGCGTGGTGATCACGGTGGGCGAAAAGATCGGCAAGGACGACCTGACCTATGCGCAGGGCGCAAGCGCCGGGCTGATCGCGATGGCCACCATCTTTGCGGCCGACAACTTTGGGCTGCCTGTGAGCACCACGCATATTCTCAGCTCCGGGGTGGCGGGCACCATGACCGCCAACGGGAGTGGATTGCGTTTCTCGACGGTGCGCAACATTGCTGCGGGATGGGTGTTCACGCTGCCTGCCGCGGCGCTGCTCTCCGGAGTGCTGTTCTGGCTCTTCCGCACCATCTCCTGAGCGGCTTTCCGATTGGTGTTACCCCGCCTGCCGGACGGTGCGAGCCACTCTGCTCCTCAAATGGGCTGATTCTAGAGCGGAACCAGAGTGAGCGCGCCCTTGCCAAGAATCCTCCAGGTGGCTTTTCTTGGAGAAAAAAGCCGCTGAGCGGGCGTGCCTTCCGGGTTCATCTACTCTGATTCCGCTGTAGCCGGCGGTATTCCTGCTTGGCGCTAAGGCGATTGCGCGCCGAGGATGGGATGCGAGTTTTTCCTGGCAATTCCGGTGTGCGGTTCCTTTTCGGGACTGACGGTTCCATTTCAGGAACTTTGTCAACGGAGCGTCGCGGTAGGGAGACAGCTAAACGATTGAAAGCAGTGGAGAACCGTGAAGCCGTAGGAGTTGCATGGAATTCGGCAGGTTTTGGTTAAGCTAAGAGCAGCCTACGGGAAAAGAGGCAATCGAGGAGAGCGAATGCGGCTCTCCTATTTTTTTGGCGCAGGCTTTGCAGGCGGGTGTGTCGGGAGGCAACAAAGAGCATCTTCAGAGTTGGCACGAACCGATTGGCTTTGGCAAATGGCGGAAACGGGCGGGGGCGATTGCATTGAGCAATCGCCTTTTTTCTGCGGCTGCGCCACCCGTGCGGATTGGTGGAACGGAATGGCGGGCGAAGGGGCCGCGCCGGCTGGCTTGGGGATTGACATGGCGGGGATCGCGGTAAGGAGAAAGAGGAGAACTTTGCTGCGTTTCCAGGAAGAAAAGAGATGCGGATGAAGCTCACGAAAAACGAGTGGTTGTGCGCCGGTATTTGGATAGGAATCTTGTCGATTGCAGCGGGCCCGGTGGGGACGGCGACTGGATGGGTGGCCAACGCCCAGACGCTCAGCACGACGACGGTTCAGGGGACGGTGTATTTGGCGAATGGGCAGCCCGGCGCGGGAACCATCGACGTGAGCTGGCCGTCGTTTACGACGGCGAATGGCCTGGCGGTGGCGGCGGGCAGGATGACGGTGACGATTGCTCCGGATGGGTTCATGAGCGTGAATCTTGCGCCGAATCAGGGAGCCACTCCGGCGGGGCTTTACTACACCGCGGTCTACCACCGGAGCGACGGCACAACCAGCACCGAGTACTGGGTGGTGCCGTCGGCGGCGCAGGCCGCACTGGGGCAAGTGCGGGCGCAACTGATGCCGGCGGCGCAGGCCGTTCAGACGGTGAGCAAGGCGTATGTCGATCAATCGATCGCGGAGTTGACGCAGAGTCTGCTGACGGCGTCGGGCGGCACACTGAGCGGGCCGCTGTATTTGAACGGCGACCCGACGCAGCCCTTGCAGGCAGCGGACAAGCATTACGTGGACGCCGAATTCGGCACCGCGGTTCCTTTGTCGGGCGGAAGCATGACGGGAGCGTTGACCGACTCCTCCGGTTTTGTTGGACCTTTGACCGGCAACGTTACGGGCAATGTTTCAGGCACGTCCACAAACGTCACCGGAGTCGTGCAACCTGGGAACGGGGGCACGGGGGCGGCCACTGCAGCAGCCGCGCTGGCGAACCTGGGCGGGCTGCCTCTGGCAGGCGGCACATTGACGGGGGCGCTGACTGGCCCAAACATCACGGCAACGCAGCTAGGCGGAACGTATCAGGTGGACCGGTTCCCGGGCGTGGATTTCGGCGCCCAGTTGCAAGCGTGTCTGAGCGCGGTGAGCGCCACCTTTGGTGGGATATGCGACGCGCGAAACTTCACGGGGAGCCTGTCGATGGGATCGAACCTGACGATATCGACAGCCAATGCTACGGTACTGCTGCCGTGCGCGACCATCTCGACGGCAAACCAGGTCGTAGTCACGGCCGGAACCAGAAATGTGGCACTCAAGGGCTGTGCCTTGCGCGGGGCCAGCACGGCCAGCGGCAGTCAGGGCGGAACGGTGTTCCTCTATTCCGGCGCAGGCGCAATGGTGCAGGTGGGAGATCCAGCGTACGCAGCGGATACGAACGGCTTTCACTTGGACAATGTGGCGATCAACACGACAGCGGCCAGCAACGCGACCGCGCAAGGTTTGGTGGCCTATCGCACGCAGGAGATGGATCTGGAAAGCCTGTATTTTCTGGGCAACTCGAACCAAACCGGCATGACGCTGGACGGTACGGGGAACTATACGGGCGGGACCTTCCTGGACAACGCATTGAATGGGTTCCAGACGGCGGTGAACGCGATCGGCCATCAGGTATCGAACCCGGCAACGACCGACTGGATGAACGCCAGCACGTTTGCGCGCCTGCATATCGATTGTCCAACCAGCGGTGGCAACCCGATCGCCGGGACCTATGGGATCAACCTGCAGCAGGGGGATGGGAACACCTTTACCGGCGGCGATGTGGAGGGATGTTCGACGGCGCTGCACCTGGGGGTCAACGCGCAGAACAACACCATCGTGGGGCTGCGGAATGAGAACTCGACCAGCCAGGTAGTGGCGGACGCGGGCAGCGCGTACAACAACTGGATGACGGGTGGAACGATGTTCACCGGGAAGTTGACGGACAATGGGACGCGCAACAGCTTCCTGGACACCTTCCATCGCAGCTTCAACGGAATGAACGGCGATTGGTACGGTAGCCAGTTCGATGGCACGGTGACCAATCATTATCGGGTGGGAATCGGCACTGGGAACGAGCGCGGGCTGCTGAACCGGTATCAGACGGATTACGGCTACCGGTGGACGATCGGTTTGAGCGACGCTACGGCGGGTGAACAGTACTATCAAGTTCTGGACGAGCTGAACAGCGTCTACCGGTTGTCAATCGGACAGTACAACCATGGGCAGTCGAGCACCAACAATCAGACGGTGATCAATGCGGCCGGAACGGGCGCCGTTGTGCTGAACGGATCGAACAACTCGGGGACAGGCGGTGTGGTCTTCGGGTCTGGCGGGGCAACCGAGTCCACTGTAGCGACGGTCAGCAACGCTGGAAATGCGCAGTTCAACGGAACGCTGCTGGTGGGCGGGACCTCACAGTCGACAGGCACGATGACGGTGCGCAATAACGCCGACGCGGAGGTGGACTACTATCTGTGGCCGGGGCTGACCGCCAGCCAGAAGGGGTCGTTCACCTATAAGGACTGGAACGGCAACAGCCAATGGTACATGGTCAAGGACGCCAGCAACAACTGGGCGCTGAACTCGGCGACCGGCGGGCTGGACAGCTTCAAGGCGTACCAAAGCTCGAACAGCGGCGACACCTACATCAACGCGTCGAATTCGTCGGGAGTGGTGCGGGTAAATTACGAGACCGGCTCGGGGGCGGGATTCAACATTTACGGTGGCGGGAGCAGCACGCTGTATGCGAGTTTTACAGGAGCCGCCGCGATCAAGTTTCCAGGGCTGGCGGCGGGCAGCGGTCATAACTGCCTGCAGATCGACACCTCGGGCTATATCACCAATACCGGTTCAGCCTGCGGCACGGGCAGCGGCGGCGGTACCGGAACAGTGAGTTCGGGAACGGCCGGGCAGATTGCCTACTACACCGGCAACGGTACCTCGATCGGCGGCATCAGCGCGGTTCCAGTTTCGGCGGGGGGTACGGGTGCAAGCACTTCTGCGGGCGCATTGGCGAATCTGGGGGCACAGGCCTCCATTCCGGGTCTTGCGGGAGACGGAGCGGCTACTCCCGGCATCCTCGTATCGGGCAACGTCGCGGCGGCTACAGCAACCTCCAAGGTCATCAATGCAACCCGGTACGCATCGCAGTATGCGACCGGCGGCAGCGGTACGAGCGCTTCGCCTTGGACGGGATGGGAGACGGCGGTCACCACGGCCCCGGCCAATTCGCATATCCATTTCCCAGCGGGCTATTACAGCACGGCAACGGGCATCTCTCCGGCCGCCAACGGGTTGCTCTTGACCGGAGACGGCAGTATCGCGACTGTCATCACAGCCACAGCAGCAATGCCTTATGTGGTGGGCCTTCCCTCGAACGGCAGTGTGCGGCAACTGAGCATTCGGGATATGTATTTTGAGGCAAACAACCTTGCCACCTACGGGATTTTCGACTTCGACAATACGAACTACGACCGGAGCATGATTGAGAACGTGGGCACAAGTGACGCCGTGAGCCACGGAGTGGTAGTGCGGCGCTGCCAGATGTGCACTCTGCGCAACGTAAGTTCCTGGACCAACGGTGGACACGGCTTCTCCTTTGAGGGTGCAAACGCTTCGGTCGGTATCGGGTTGACAGCTTCTGGAAGTGCTCGCGATGGGTTCGCGCTACGGCAATGCACGGACACAACGGGCAACAGCGATTGCGGACTTGTTGGAATGACCTTGCAAGCTGCGGTTACCGCTACGAGTACCACGATGACGGTGGATGACGCGAGTTATTTGCCGGTACTGCCGGCAACCTTCAACATGGCTTACACGGAACAGGTAACCATCACGGCAGCGACGGGAAACGTACTGACAGTGACGCGCGGCGCAAACAGCACCACCCCGACAGCATGGCCAGCGGGCACGCAAATGACCGGCGTAGGGGGAGCCACTTTCAGCGGTGCCATGACACTTGTGCAAACGCAGTCCGAGGCAAACGCCAACAACGGCGCAAGCATCAACACGGGCGCTCCGGTCGTGTTTACCGGCGGCTGGTTTGAAGGGAACGGCGCTGGGAGCACGACCGCGGGCGATGGATTCCGCATCAGCGGACCGAATGTCGTAATCAACGGCCTGCGGGTAACAGCGGGCCGGAATAGTAATGCCAGCCCTTCCATTTGGGCGGTACATTTGCTACCGGGCGCACAGAACGCGCAGATCGGTTCGATGATGGTGGGCTCCGGGGGCGGCACGGGAGACAGCCAATACTACGCTCCCAACATCGACGCATCGCTGTCGAGTGGTACTATCGGTCCGTTTGCAAACAACAATGGCAACGTCGTGTCTCCCCTGGTGAACATAGGAGTGCCGGTTGGGACGATCACGGAGAATGTGGTCAACGCACAGCAGCTCAACATGACGAGCGCCGGTTACTCGATCAACGCCCCCTATGGGGTGAGCATCAATGGGAGCAATGCCGCAAACCGTTTTGCATTCGACAGTTCAGGCAATCCGGCGCTTTATGTGGGTGCGGTTGCTCAGATAGATTGCTCGGCGGGCCGATGCAACCTTCCCCCGGCGTCGTCCTATGGGTACACCGCTTCGCCTCGTCTCGGTTTCCCGGACGATGCGAGCACAACCGGCTGGGCGCATCCCGCAGTCGATTCGTTGGCCTATTATTCGGCCGGCACTCAGTTGTTATCGATGGGGCCGGGCGGGGTGCTGGTGGCTGGTCAGACTCCCGAAACGCAGAACAATAAAGGCGCGGTCAACGGCTATGCTCCGCTCAATTCCAGCGGCCAAGTTCCGGCTGCCAACCTGCCAGTTTCCGCAACCAGCAATTATTTGATGACCTGGTCATCGCCAGCGATTAACAGCACTCTGAGCGGATCAGCCAGTTGGTCGATCATGCGCACGATACAGCCGATCACGTTCAAGGAGTTCTCGCTCCTGATCACGAGTTCATCTGCATCTGGCACCTGGACGACGCAACCCAACATTGAGGTGAGCGATGGAACGAACACCTGCATATTGACGATCCCGAACAGCACATATTCAGTGTATGGCGCACCGACCGGCACGGCGGGTACTGGATGCTCCTTTGCTTCCGGCGTCACGCTTACTATGTACGCCAATGCGGGATCGGGCGGTACCAATCCAAATCCGGGTAGAGGAAACTTCGTGGCCACGTATTGCATGACGGGAGCCACCGGATGTTAGAGCATTTTCGGAATACATGTAGGCCTTTTGTGGAACGCGCAAGGTGCCATTGGCGCTAGACAAAAGCTGCCGGAGTGCCTGCTCTCGGCCTACACCAATCCCGCAAATGCTATCGGCAATCTCGCAAAGCGAACTACACTGCCTGAAGTTTTCAGTCTTCCGGGGCGGTCTGAACAAAGCGCCCCGGTTTGAAGCGAAGACAGCGCTTGGCAGGGGTGGGGGCTCATCGGCTTGGACAAACCGGAGGGCAGGCAGCCTGATCTGGGGAAGATAGAAACATGCGGCGCGGCTCCAGGAGGGATCGATGAGCCGTCGCTTGGTGGAGCGGCCAAGCCGGACCTTTGGCGAACGAAGTCTGGGTGACGGTATCAGAGTGCGGCCTCAGAGCTTTTTGGGCGGCACTGCCCAGGCAGGGCAATACGAAGGGGGAAGCCGTGGTAGAAACAGAAGCCCGGGATGCGGCCGGGACGACGGAGAGTGCCTCCAGCGAGGAGCAACGAGATCGCGAAGAACTGGTACGGCGTGGTGAAACACTGGACCGGTGGATCGCGGACCCACCCGGTTGGACGGAAGGGATGGCGCTGGCTGAGGATTGGTTGAAGGTCAGGACGCGCGGCGGACGGTCAGCGCCGCTCACGGCCAATGCGGTGCAGCAGGCCTTCGAGAGACGGCGAGGCGAGCGGAACATCGTTTTGAAGGCGCGGCAGATGGGGCTGACGACCTGGGCGGCTGGACGACTCTTTTTGAAAACCATCACCCGCCCCGGAACTTTGACCCTGGAGGTGGCGCACACGCAGGAGGCGGCGGAAGATATCTTTCGCATTGTGCACCGCTTCCTGGACCATTTGCCAGAGAAGTTGCGCAAGGGCTCGCTGAAGACTTCGCGGGCCAACGTGCGGCAGATTGTGTTTCCGAAGATCGACTCTCAATATCGGGTGGTCACGGCCGGCGACCGGAATGCGGGACGGGGACTGACCGTGCAGAACCTGCACTGCTCGGAGCTGGCGCGCTGGCCGGGCGACCCGGCGGAAACGCTGGCGGGATTGCGCGCGGCGATGACACCGGGAGCGGAGCTGATTCTGGAGTCGACCCCCAACGGAGTAGGCGGCTGCTTCCACGAGGAGTGGCAGAAAGCCGACGAGACGGGCATGGTGCGGCACTTTTTCCCCTGGTGGATGGAGCCCCGCTACCGAGCCCAGGCCGTGGACCACGAGAGCCTGAGCGAAGAGGAGCGGGAGCTGTGGGCGCGGGGCATTCTCGATTTGGGGCAGATCGCATTCCGGCGGCAGATTCGCGCGGATTTCCGCGGCCTGGCCCGGCAGGAATATGCCGAAGACCCGGAGAGCTGTTTTTTGGCCACTGGGGAATCCGTCTTTGAGCTGGCCCCGATCGAAGCGCGCCTGAAGACGGCTCCGGCGCCGGTGGAACTCAGGCGTAATGGAGAGCTGGAGATATGGCTGCCGCCGCTGACGGACAAGGAGTACCTGGTTGCGGTGGATCCGGCGGGCGGCGGGACC
>Ga0181529_10001506_pt1 | contig 29690 bp, 25 predicted proteins | sample PEATcosm2014_Bin_36_FD_119763 | JGI IMG/M metagenome (GOLD analysis project Ga0181529, IMG submission 119763) | Peatland microbial communities from MTU Mesocosm Facility, Houghton, MI, USA - PEATcosm2014_Bin10_30_metaG | ecosystem: Environmental > Terrestrial > Soil > Wetlands > Peat | place... | reverse complement strand
TCGGCGGCGCGCGCCAGCAGCAGGTTGGCTACGTTGACGCAGGCGATGAGCAGCACCAGGCCGGAGATGATCATCAGCACTTCGCCGGAATTCACCACCACGCCGCGGGTTTTGGCGGACATCGCCGCTTCCGCGGCGGGGACCAGCTTGAGCCGCTGTCCCTGATTGTCCCGCGGCCATTGGCGTTGCAGATCTTGCGCGATCGCCTGCATGGAAGCTTCCGCCCGCCCCATGCCGACGCCCGGCTTCAGCCGACCGGCCACCGAGAAATACAGCGCGCGGCGCTGGTTGACGATGCCCGGCGTCGGGAACACTTGCGGGTACATCATCAGCGGCACCCAGACATCGGCGCCGAACAGCGTGTTGAGTCCCTGGAAACCGTCGGGGGCGACGCCGATAATCTGGAAATCGTGGCCGTTCAGCCGGATCGCCCGCTCGGTCACGCGGGGATCGGAGTTGTAGAGCCGGTTCCACAGGCCGTGGCTGATGACGGCTACCGGGTTGGCGCCGGGGCTGACGTCCTCCTCGGGGCGGAAAGCGCGTCCCAGCGCGGGCTCCACTCCCAGCGTCGAAAAATAGTTACCGCTCACGATGGCGCCCATCAGCAGGCGGGCATCGCCCTGGCCGGTGAGGTTCAGGGTGATGGGCGCGTACAGCAGCAGTGACGAGAATACCGGATTGCGGTCGCGATAATCGACGTAGTTCGGGTACGAGCAGCCCAGCAGGCCGGCGTTGTGCGGATCGACGGTGTAGATGGCGGCCAGGCGGTCCGGCTCCCGCACCGGCAGGGAGCGCAACAGCATGGCGTTCATCATGGTGACCACGGTGGTGTTGGCGCCCACGCCCAACGCCAGAGACACGATAGCCACCACCGCGGAAGCGCGGTTTTTGGTTAAAGCCCGAAGGCCGTGCTGCAGATCCTCCCAGAGCCCTATCATCCGTCAGTAGTAATGTGCAGTATAGCACTGGGTTTACATTTCGACCGCGCTCGCGCTATCGTGCCCCTTGGTGAAACACTGCCTGCTGCTGGCGCTGCTCTCGGTCCTGTCCTACGCGCCGTTTGTCCCCATTCCGCTGGTGGAAGACGATTACCCCATTCTCACGGAGGGCCAGACCTACGGATCGCCCGCCGCCTTGCCGGTGCTGTGGCATACGCCGGTATTCCGCCAGCGCGCCGTCCGCCACTGGACGGCGTTCGCGCTGTGGCAGGCATTTCGCCTGACGCCGACGGCCTATCATGCCGCCAGTCTGGCGCTGCACATCGTCAACTGCTGGCTGCTGTACTGGCTGGCGATGTTGTGGCCGCGGATGCGTCCGGGGGCGCTGTGGGCGGCCATCTTCTTCGCCGTCGCCGAGGGCCACCAGGAAGCCGTGGCCTGGTTCAGCGCGGTCGACGAACTGTGGAAGTTTCTGTTCGGCATCGGCGCGCTCATCCTCTTCCTGTTGGCGGAGCGCGGCGGACGCTTCCGCTGGTGGCTGCGGGCGGCGTCGCTGCTGGCGTTTGCCTTGGCCCTGGTGTCGAAGGAATCCGCGGTGATCCTGCCGGGCCTGTTTCTGCTGGTGATCCCGCCGGCGGACTGGCGCCAAGCGATTCCGCGGATCTTGCCCTACGCCGTGCTGGCGGCCCTGGCGGCGATGGCGATCTTCGGCGCCGCGGCCTCGTCGTTCCGCTTCAGCGACGGCAGTTTCTCGCTGCATGCGCCTTTCTGGATCACCTGGCCGAAGGGAATGGTGCGCCTGCTGTGGTTCTGGGGATGGCCGGCCTTGTTGCTGGTGCGGCGCGACTGCTGGGCGCCGCTGGCCTGGATGGGGCTGGGCTTGATCCCGTACTCGTTCCTGCTGTACTCCACGGAAATTCCCAGCCGGCAGACGTATCTCGCCAGCGCGGGACTGGCTTTACTGGTCGGGCTGGCGGTGTCGCGCATTGGCTCGCGGAAACTAGCGGTGGCCGTGCTGGTGGTCATGGTGCTGCAAAACGGGGCCTATCTGTGGACCAGGAAGCGCAGCCAGTTTTTGCGGCGCGCCGAGCCCACCGAGCAGCTCATCCGCTTCGCGCGGCAGACCGCGGGTCCCATCTGGATCCGCTGTTTTCCGCGGAACGGCTTCATCGCGGAGCAGGCCGTGCGGTTGGGCGCAGGCAAGCCGGTCTCCGATGTCGTGTGGAACGCCGACGAAGCCGCCCGGCGCGATGCGGCGGCGTTCTGCTATCGGGCACCGGGGCGATAGGCGGGTCTGGCTCGGCGCGCGCTACCCTGTTCTTATGCGAAGAGGGGCAATTGTCCTGCTAGGCCTGTGGTGCGGCGTCGCCGGGGCGCAGGGCGTCCATCCGGTTACCGGGCGCGTATATGCCGGCGTGATGTGCGCCGATGGCGCGGACTGGCTCACCAGGCCGGAGCGCGAAGCCGAGGAGCAGCCGGACGAAGCGCTGCGCGTTCTCCACATCGTCAAGGGGTCGACCGTGGCCGATATCGGCGCGGGCTCCGGCTACCTCACTTGGCGTCTGGCCCATCTGGTGGGACCGGGCGGCAAAGTCTATGCCAACGACATCCAGCCCAAAATGATCGCCCTGCTGCAACAGAACATGGCGAAACGCAAAATCGTCAATGTCGAGCCGGTGCTGGGAGCGGTGGACGATCCCAAATTGCCGCGCGCGGCCATCGACCTGGCGCTGCTGGCCGACGTGTACCACGAATTCTCCGAGCCGCGGAAGATGCTGCGCCACATTCGCGAGTCGCTGAAACCCGACGGACGGCTGGTGCTGCTGGAATATCGCGGCGAAGATCCCTCGGTGCCCATCCGGCCGGAACATAAAATGACGGTGGCTCAAGTGAAGGCGGAAGTGGAGCCCGAGGGGTATCGTCTGGACCGCGTGCTGGAGAACCTGCCGCGCCAGCACATTCTCATCTTCCGCTTACAGTAGCGCCGACGCCAGCACTCGGGCGATTTCGTCGAACGAGAGGTACGCCGTCACCGTGCACCGTGGATGGGTGTTGCCGGTGATGAGCAAGGAAATGCGCTCGGCTGCATCCACGCGGTGAAACAGCAGCACCCGCTTCTGCGATCCGCCCAACACCAGTCCGGCTTCGAAGCCCATGCCGAACGACGACCCCGACACTTCGCCGATGAACACGTCGCACTCCGCCAGCCAGCGCATGTCGCGTTCATAGACGGCGCGCGGGGTGAGCTGGCGGTCGGCCGTGCGGGCATCGTCGCGTACCAGGTGGCGCGTCAGCACGTCGTGGCCGGCGTTTTCCAGCCACTGAACGATTTGCCGGGCGGTGTCCACCGTGGAACGATCGCCGGCGACGGTGAATCCGAAATAAATTTTCACTCCAGACCAGCCCTCCGCAGGAATTGGCGCAGCATCTCCTCGCCGCCCGCGCCTTTCTGTTCACCGGCGATCTGTCCATCCTTGTCGATCAGGATATACAGCGGGACCAGTTTGGCGCCGAACATCGCGGGCAGGTTGCTGTCTTCGTTGGCGACGATGTTGCAACTGCGCGGCGAGCGCGCCAGGTAACTCTTCACGGTTCTCTTCGATTCGCCCACGTCCACCGCCAGCACCACCAGTCCCTGACCGGCATAGTCGCGCGTGATGGCGTCCACCGCCGATTGGTCGCCGCGGCACTTGGGGCACCAGGTGGCCCAGAATTGGATCAATACGGGATGACCGGCAAGCGACGCGTTGGTGTAGCGTTCGCCGTCCAACGTTTTGGCCGAGAAGCGCGGCGCGGCTTCCCCGTCGCCCGCGGCAACCAGGATTCCGGTAACCATGGCAGACGCCATGAGGATACCGGCTGCCGTCCGAAGAGCGGACCTCGACAGTTCCATGGCTGGAATGGTAACAGGCATCGAGCGCCGCCGCCAGCCTGATAGACTATGGCCGTGAGCTTACGAAATCAGGTAGCCCTGGTGGTGGGCGCGTCCAGCGGCATCGGACGCGAAACTGCCGTTCTGCTGGCCCGCGAGGGCGTCCGGGTGATGGCCTCGGCGCGCCGCGAAGACCGCCTGCGCGAGCTGCGCACATCGCTGCAGGGAGAAGGCTTCGCGCTCGATTACCACGTGGCCGACGCGTCCGATGCGGCGGCCATGGAGACCCTGGCACACGGGACGCGCGAGCGCTTGGGCGAGATCGACATTCTGGTCTACGCCACCGGCAACAACATTCCCGACCGCGCTCTCACGCGGCTGCAGCGCGAATCGTGGGACCAGTTGATTTCCGTCAACCTGAGCGGCGCGTACTACATCACGCGCGCCGTGCTGCCCGCCATGCGGGAACGCGGCCGCGGCCATCTGATCTACATCGCGTCGATTTCGGGCAAAGTGCCCGACGTCTCGGGTGCCGCCTACCAGGCGTCCAAGCGCGGCATGATCGGCCTGGCGCACGCCATCCGCGTGGAAGAGAAAGAGCACGGCATCCGCACCTGCGCGATCTTGCCGGGGCTGGTGGATACCGAAATTCTGGATCGCCGTCCGGTGAAGCCGCCGCCGGAGATGCTGGCGAAAGCGCTGCGTCCCGAGGATGTCGCCGAAGCCGTGCTGGCAGTGGCGCGCCTGCCGGAACGGGTCACCGTTCCCGAGATGGAAATTCTGCCGACCCTGCTGTAGGCTTCAGTTCGCTGTCGGCACGCGTTCCATGTGGTCGACGATGATGCGGTCCACCGGCGCTTTCCGCTGCTCCAACTTCAGCCCCAGTTGATCCTGCAGGGCATCGAACAGGGAGACTCCCGGAGGCTCCACAGCGTCCTCCGCCCGGTTGGTGGGAGTCCAGGTGAGGCTGAAGTCGTACTTGCCGGGAAGGCCGGTCTGGTCGACGATAGGCATGCCGAACCAATCCTGGGAGCTCCATCGCGGCAAGTTGCGTACCAGGTCCGCCATGGTGGATTGACAGCTCCGGCAGGTGAACTGTCTCCCGTCGCGCGCGCAGACGCCTTCGCGATCGCAGGTGGGGTCCAGCTTGGCGTCCGTCGGCGATTGGCGGAGGCCGGTCGATTTCCTGGCCGCCACCAGCGCATACACCGATGCCGGGGTTTGATCGCGATGAACCGACAGGTGGAATCGCTCGATCAGGAGGTTTTGCATCATCAGCCACAGGTTCGCCTCGGTGGTGTCGGGGGCGAGCTTGGCGACGATATCGAAACCGTCGGTATCCAGCCACGCCGGTCCGATGACGCGGTCGTTGGTCACGCGATACGAAAGGGCGATGATCACTTTCATCGGCATATTGGTCAGCGTGAGCCGGTCGCCCTTGGTATCTCCGTCAGGGCGGCCGCCGGTAGTATTTACCTTGACCGACGCCACCTCGAAGGATGGAGTGGCCGGAGCGGCGGTCTGGCAGTAAGCGACGCTGGAACACACGAGGGCGATGGCGAGAACTCGGATCATATCTGCGAATACGCGATTCGGCGCAGGAATGTTTAGAAAAAGTGAATCGGCTCCGATTTCAGGCAAAATGACGCGCCTGGGCCGCGGTATATCCTGTTAGACGAAGCATGCCCGAGGCCCCGGACAATTCGACCACACGGCGCGGCTGGATCGCCAAAACCGTCGTCGCGGGTGGGGTACTGGCGGCATCGGCGGGAGGCATGGAGTGGTGCCGCTGGCGGCGCGCCGCCGCGGAGCATCCGTTTCAGGGCGGCACGTTGTTGGGGACGATTCCCTTCGAGGGCGAAGGCCGCGCGCCGCTCGATACTCCCAACGGGGACGAACTCGACGGCCGGCAGTTTCTCGATCTCTCGCATCTCGAGGGATCGCCGCTGGTCACGCCTACCGATCTCTTCTATATCCGCACGCGCGCCTCGCACTTGCTGGATATCAGCCGGCCGTGGTCTATCCGGGTGGCCGGTCCAGCCGGCGCCGCGCGCATCGCCATGGACGAACTGCGGCGCCAGGCGACGCCGCAAGGGCTGCACTTGATGGAATGCGCCGGCAATACCCGGGCCGTCTGTTTCGGCATGATCAGCGTGGCGTCCTGGGACGGTGTGCCTCTCGCCGGATTGCTCGACCGCATGGGCTTTGACCAGCGGAACGGAATCCTGGTCTCCGGCTTCGATGAGTACGCCGCCCCGCCGCGGACGCCGTCGGTGCCGGGCGCCAGTTGGATCTTCCGCCGCGACGAGATCGCGAAGTCCCGCGCGTTTCTGGCGACCGCCATGAATGGCCAGCCGCTGACGCCGGACCATGGCGCGCCCGTCCGCCTGGTTCTGCCCGGCTGGTATGGGTGCGCCTGTATCAAATGGGTCAACCAGATCGCGACTGTCGACGAAGATGCTGAAGCTACCTCGCAGATGCGGGAGTATGCCGCGCGTACCATGCAGCGCGGGATGCCGCGGCTGGCAAGCGAGTACTTTCCCGCCACCATCGATCCCGCCGCCATGGCGATTCGCGTCGAGAAATGGCGGGTGGCGGGCAAGATCCGGTATCGAGTGGTTGGCATCGTTTGGGGTGGATCGCAGCCTGCCGGCCGCCTGGAAATTCGCTTTGCGCAGGCGGAGCCGTTCTTTCCGGTATCCCGCGTACTGCCTGCTGAACAAAGACCTTGGACGCTGTGGTCCCACCTGTGGAGGCCCCCCGAAGCGGGAATCTACCAGATCCGGCTGCGGCTGGCGGACCGCAGGGTCCGCACCCGGCGGCTCGATCAGGGATTCTACGTGCGGCAGGTGCGAATTGACGAGATTTGATCGCCAGATTGTCTCGTCCGGACGAGGAACGGCTACCGTCGCTTTTTCAATAAACTAGTCCTTATGAGGGATTGCTCGCTTAGGGCAGGGAGGCTATCTTTGATGTGGGATCGGATAGAATCGATCCCAAAAGCCCTGTTCCAAAGGGAGGGTGCGATGAACAAAACCGTGAGATTGGCGGCACTTGCCGTGGTTGCCCTGACGCTCACCTGTCTCTGTCTGGCGCGACCGGGTTCTCCGCACAAAGTCGGCCATTCTAATTGCGTTCAATATTGCCGATCGCTCGGCATGATGACGCATCAGACCTGCGACTCCTGCTATTGCTACTCGCCCGCTGCCCCCCCGGTCTATGCCTGTAGCGGCGGCTGCTATGGCGACACCGGCACCGGGTACAGCGGCTGCGATAGCGGGTGCGGCGGCTGCTACGGCGGTTGCGGCGGTTACGGCGGGGGCTGTGGCGGCGGAGGAGGCTGTGGCGGCGGTGGTTGCGGAGGCTGCTGAAGCCGCTGAGGTCGCGCGGCAACCCGGATTATGACCAAGCTGGAAACGGCCACTCACATTTCGCTCATCGCCCTCTGCTGTCTGGCCGGCGGACTGCTCATTGAGCAGCGATTCTTCCGCGCGCCCGAGACCCAGCCGGGGCCGGCGCGCACCCTAGTGGGCCGCGAAGTCCAATTGCCCGGCGCGGACTGGCACGCGGCGCCCATCTCCGTGCTGCTGCAAATCAGCTCCACGTGTCCTTATTGCAACGCCAGCATGCCGTTCTATCAGCAGTTGATGGCCGTCCGGCAGGCCCGGACGGCCAAGGTCCCGGTGATCGTCGCTTCCACCGACGCCGTTGCCATCATGCGGAAACATCTGGAGGACGAGCAGGTGACGGTCGACAAAGTCCTGCACTCCCGCCCGGACGTGTTCGCCGCCGTCACGCCGACTGTCTACATCGTGGACTCGCACGGCGTGGTGCAGCGCGCGTTCGTCGGCAAGCTGGATGCCGCCGGTGAAAAGGAATTGCTGGCCATCGTAGAGCGGGGCCGGGTATAGGACGCTCACGCAGCCTGATCCGTATTCTACTTCCCTTGTACTGGCTCGCTGTGTGCGCGTGCCATCGCGGGACGGACGGCGTGCCCGCCGTCCATGCCAGGCTCTTTGAAGGGATGGGCGCCATCCATCACCCCATCGCGACGGCCAACCCGCGGGCGCAGAAGTTCTTCGACCAGGGCCTGGCGCTGGTGTACGCCTTCAACTTCGGCGAGGCGATCCGTTCTTTCCAGCGCGCCGCCGAACTGGACCGCAACGCGCCCATGCCGTACTGGGGCATCGCGCTCGCGTACGCGCCGAATTACAACGCCTCGGTGGTGGGTCCCGATCGCGAACGGGCCGGTTTCGACGCCATCCAGACGGCCGCGGGTCTGGCGCCGGGCGCCGCGGAACCGGAGCGGGCCTACATCGACGCGCTGGCTCGCCTCTTCACCGACCAGCCGGATCCCGACGAGGCCGCGCTGGCGCGCGACTATTCGGGCGCCATGCGCGAGGTCCATCGGCGATATCCCGACGATCCGGACGCGGCCGCGCTCTTCGCCGCCAGCCTGATGAACCAGAATCCCTGGCACTTGTGGACGGTGGATGGCCAACCGGGCGCCGACACCCCGGAACTGGTCGCGGTGCTGGAGGAGGCGCTCGGCCGTTGGCCGGAACATACCGGCGTGGACCATTTTTATATCCACGCGATGGAGGCCTCGGGCAATCCCGAGCGTGCGCTGCCGAGCGCGCATCGTCTGGCGGCGCTGGCTCCCGCGGCCGGCCACCTGGTCCACATGCCGTCGCACATTTACCTGCGGGTGGGCGACTATGCGGCGGCCGTCCGGGCCAACCAGCAGGCCATCGCGGCCGACCGGGAGTATCAACGTCTGGAGCCCGCCGCGCCGCCCGGCGCCATGGGGTATGCCAATCACAACCAGCACTTTCTGGCGGTCGCCGCCGGCATGGATGGCGAGTTCACAATCGCCCGCGACGCCGCAGCCGAGCTGCAATCGCATGCGCACAACGAGGCGATGGCCGCCATGTCGACGCTGGTTCTCTTGCGCTTCGCCCGCTGGGACGAACTGCTTGCCGCGCCCGCGCCGGATCCGAAACTGCCGGGAGTCGCCTTCTTCTGGCGTCTGGCGCGCGGCTGCGCCTATGCCGCCCGGCGCAATGTGCGACAGGCCGTGGACGAGCAGGCCGCCATGGAACAGGCGTTCTCGCGCCTTCCCGCGGGCCGCGCCTTCGGGACCTTTTTCAACGATTGGAGCACGCTGCATTCGCTGGCCAAGGATACGCTGGCGGCGCGCATCGCGGCGGCTCGCGGCGACTTCGGCGCGGCCATCGCTCGCTGGCGTCACGCCGTCGCCACCGAGGACGCCATGAACTTCGACGACGTCCCGGACTGGTACTGTCCGGTCCGCGAGTCATTGGGGGCGGCGCTCCTGGCGAACCATCAGGCGAACGAGGCGGAGCAGGTGTTTCGCGACGATCTGCGGCGGAATCCGCGCAATCCGCGGTCGCTGTTCGGATTGTGGCACGCGCTCCTCGCGCAGCAGAAAGCCTACGCTGCGGAGTTCGTGCGGCAGTCGTTTGCAGCGGCGTGGAAGGGCGCCGAGCCGCCGCGACTCGAGGATTTCTAGCTGCTCAGGATTCGGCTGCGCGCTCGAGCTCCGCGATTTCCAGCTTCTTCATCCGTAGCATGGCCTGCATGGCCTTGGGATGTTTGATGAGATCGGGCAGGCAGGCGGGCACGATCTGCCAGGAGAGACCGAACTTGTCCTTGAGCCAGCCGCACTGAACCTCTTTGCCGCCGGCCGAGAGCTTCGACCAATACTCATCCACCTCTGCTTGCGTGTCGCACCGCACCACGAAGGACACCGCTTCGGTGAACGGGAATCCCGGCCCGCCATTGAGCGCTGTAAACGTCTGGCCGTCGATCTCGAACGCGATGGTGAGCACGCCGCCCTTCGGTCCGTGTCCACCCTCGACGGTGGGAAGTTCGCTCAGACGGCGCGAATTCTTGAATACGGAGAGATAGAACTCGACGGCCTCTTCGGCGTTCGAATCGAACCAGAGAAACGGTGTAATGCGAGGAAAGTCCTGGAGAGCGCTCATGAAATTTCTCCGGTACGCAAGATATCGGTCGCCCGCGCAACCGTTGCCCCTCCGGGCCGGCGGACATCCTCTGGAGATCGTATCACGACCAACCGCCGCCGCAGCTTGCGCAGGCAGCGCCTGCCCTTATCATTGGCATCCGTGAGCCGCGCCGGAGGCGGAATAACGATCGCGCCACTGGTTCATCAACGCGGCGAGATCCTGTGCGCTGACACCGCAGCCATCGGGCAACAATGCCGCCTCGCCGCCGGCCAGCAAGCGATTGAAGCGCCGCAGGCGTGTCTGCGGCGTACCGGGCTCGTCGTAGACCACCATTTGGGTCATTGACGGCGGCAAGCGCTCCACGCGGAACTCGCTGACGTCGCTCCAACGGACCAGCGGCCCTTGGCGAAATAGCGAACGAGTCTGGAAACCGTCGGCGGTGAGCCGCAGATAGGTGGATCGCGGCGCAAGCTGCAGCGCGAAGACGATCGCACACAGACCAAAGAAGATCGCGACGTAGAACCCTTTTACCCCCTCGCCGGCGACGATCATAGCGACGCCGCCTCCTGTCAACGCCAGGCTGATGAGCAGTTGCGCGAGCTTCGTCACCTTCCGCGGGCGGAGCGTGAGCGGCGTCTCAGGGGGCATCCAGTACCCCGTTTACACTTCCAGTTTCCACGGCGCCCGATAATGCGGCTGCAGGAACGGACGCACGTTTTTCTGCTGCACCGTCCAGTTGGCCTCGTCCCAATCGAGCACTTCGCCGTGCCGCATCGCCAGGTTCCCCAGCAGGCACACCGTCGAGGAACGCACGCAGGTCTCGATGTCGCTGGTGGGCTTCTGCCGGCTCTTGATGCACTCCAGAAAATTCTTCCAGTGCGGAACGTTCATCTGGCCCATGGCGGTGTCCTTCTCGAACGTGGCCGCGGCCAGTTTGGATTTTTCGTTGGGAATCACCCAGCAGCCGCTGCGCGTCAGCATGATCATGCCCTCGGTGCCGTGAATGGTAGTGCCCGAGCCCTGGTTGGCGAACATCGGCGTGGGATTGCAGGTGCGGCTTTCGTAGCTGGTCAGGAACTTCGGATAGCGGAACGTGGCCAGCATGGTGTCCGGCGTGTCGCAGTTATCGGTCACGTAGAACTTGCTGCCCTGGGCGGAGATCCGTGTGGGCATCGCTTCGCCGAAACATTGATGCAGCGGGTCGATCAGGTGGACGCCCCAATCCGTCATGGCCCCGCCGGCGTAATCCCAGAAGTAGCGGAAGGTCGGATAGGTGGCCGATTTCACCCCCCACCGGTTGGCGTTGAACGGCACTTTGCGCGCCGGTCCCAGCCACATATCCCAATCCAGGCCTTCGGGCGGATCGCTGTCCGGAGGATTCCCGTAGCGCTCCTGCTTGGTGCTGCCGCTCTGGTAGGTGTGACAGAAGGTGATGTCGCCCAGCGCGCCCGACGCCACAATTTCCTTGGCCTTCAGGAAGTAGCCGCCAGAGCGCTGCATGGTGCCGGCCTGCATTACGCGGTTGTATTTGCGCGCCGCCTTCACCATCAGCGCGCCCTCCTCGACATAGGTGCAGGCGGGCTTCTCCACGTACACGTCCTTGCCGGCTTTGCAGGCTTCCACCGCCATATAGGCATGCCAGTGGTCGGGCGTGGAAATGCACACCGCGTCGATGGACTTGTCGGCCAGAATCTCGCGGAAGTCGTGCACCAGTTTGACCTGGACGTCCTTCTTGGCGGCGGTATCGCGCGCCCGTTCCAGGTGCGGTTTGTAGACGTCGCAGACCGCGACCACGGAAAATCCCGGAATCCCCAGCGCATATCCCAGGTTGGCGGAGCCCATGGCGCCTACGCCGATGAAGCCCAGCGTCACCCGATCGTTGGCGCCGCGCACGCGGCCCGGGAACAGCGCGCAGGTGAGTCCTACGCCGGCTCCCAGCAGAAGATCTCGTCGCAACATGGCAGTCTCCCTGTCGGACTAATACTATAACTGGGTGGCCGCTGGAGCGGGGGCGCGGGCCGTGCTGATGCCGCTGCTTTCTTCGTCCGCGGCGATCGTCTAGCGCCCGCTTTGTTGAATCCGGTTCAGTTCGGCGCGGGCGACATCGCTATACCTGGCGTTCGCGTAGGGCCGATCGTCTTTCAGCAGAATCTCCAGAACGGGACGCTCCCGATGGCTTTCCGGCCAGATGAGATTTGGCCAAAGTTGGTCGTAATGCCGCTGGTCGCGATACTGACTGGAGCGCACCTCCTGGAGCAGCCGGCCGAACTGCTCGTCGGTTCCGAAGTCGCCAATGGTCCAACAGGCCTCCTGCAATTCCGAAGGATTGGCATCGCGCATCGCAAGGTAGTGGAAACTCAGACCTAACGCCTCCGGCCAGATTTCCCTTTGGCCCGTCGCCAGGACGGCGTGCGCGATCTCGAGCGCCCCGGGCGACCTGGCCGCCAGCATGGCGCGAAGCTCGCGGATCAGGCTCGGCTCCTGGGCGAACTCCCGGAGCGTCACCGCAACGCTCCAGCTCGCGATATCGGAGTTCTCCAGAAGGTGGTGAATCAACGCTTCCTTGGCTGGTTGCGACGGGCCGAGCTTCTGTAGCACCCGGGTCACCAGGGAGCCGGAATAGCCGTCACCGCCGTTCGTGTCCTTGCCGGCACGCAAATCCTCCACGCTGGGCCGCGGCACTCCCATGGAACTGAAGAGCGCGGCGGCAATCCGCGCCCACTGGTCATCGTCCGGTTTCAAGCTGGATTCCAACAGCTTCAGGAGATCGGGAACGATCGCGCGCTGCCGGTTGAGGTAAGATGCCTCGGCCAGCATTTCCTGGCGCGTTCCGGCGATCAATCCCGACGCAATCTCGGACAGCAGGAAATCTCTGCCGCTGGTGGGCGGTTCGGCAAATTGCGGGTTGCGCGCGATGGCCGGAATCACCAGCCACAGTCCGTCATCTCCGATCAGCCGCCACGGCGCGGACAGGACAGCCGAGTGCCGCTTGAGGGGGAATGCGAAGTTGTCACCCGGTTTGAGTCGCGGGGCGGTCTCGTTGATGCCGGAATCGTATTTCCCAGCCGCTTCATAGGCGAGGACAATCCGCTCTCCCGGAGCCAATTCGGATGGCGGAAAACTCCGCAGCACGATGAGCACCGCACGCGCCCCCAGCACGTCGCGCTGATCCGCACTGGTCGGCGGTGAAATGACACTCGTCGTCTGCACCATGCAGGTGGCGATTACGGGAGCCTGGGCCAGCATCTCGAATGGCCAAATGGAAGCGAGGCCCGCGCGCATGGGCGGCGCGAACCAGAGGCAGAGGCAAAGGCCGGCGACGTAGGAGCAGCCGCGCGCGGTCATGAGTCCAGGATACAGCGGGGCGGTCGTGCGGCGCTGGTGGCATCCGCCTTGCCTGTGCCCTCCGTCAGGATTGCCTGCGACCAAAATCGGTCTCGCGGCGCTTTGGAACCGCGACCGGAAGAGAGCGGCCCGGCCGTTCTCTACGGTTCCAACATATGAGACCGCATCTCTTCGTCGGGCGCTCCCTCCGGTCGCGGTTCTAAACCGGCTGTAACCTTTTCGGGAGCGCGAGTCCGGCTTATAGTTGCAAACGGGAGCGGACGGGCTTGCGTTTTCCCGAGCGGCCGCGTTTGCGCAGCAGTTTCTCCTGCGCGCACACCGGGTGTTTGCTGTCGTCCTTCTTGCGAATGTAGGTGCCGTCGGACTGCATCTGGCGTGCATTGGAGGTATCGGCAAGATACACCGCCAGCACGTCGTCGCGAATGGTGCGGATGATGCGTTCGTCGCGCACGGGCATGAGCACCTCCACCCGGTGGTCGATGTTGCGCGGCATCAGGTCGGCGCTGCCGAGGTACATCTCTTCGTTGCCGCCGTTGTGAAAATAATAGACCCGGCTGTGCTCCAGGAAGCGCCCCACGATGCTGGTGACTTCGATGTTGTCGCTGATCCCGGGCACTCCCGGACGCAGGCAGCAGATGCCGCGCACCAGCAGTTCCAGCTTCACCCCGGCGCGCGACGCGCGGTACAGCGAGCGGATGATCCTGGGGTCCACCAGCGAGTTCATCTTGAAAATCAGATGGCCCTTGCCGCCGCCTTTGGCGTGCTCGATCTCCCGCGCGATCAAAGCCTCCAGGCGCGACCGCAGATTCACCGGCGCCACCAGCAGCCGGCGGTAATCCGATTTCACCGAGTAGCCGGTCAGGTAGTTGAACAGGTCGCTGGCGTCGTCGGCAATCTCCTCGTCGGCCGTCAGGATGCCCATGTCGGTGTAAAGATGCGCCGTCACGGCGTTGTAGTTGCCGGTCGAAATATGGACATAGCGCGCAATGCGGTCCTGTTCGCGCCGCACCACCAGCGCCACTTTGCTGTGGATCTTCAGCCCGATGAGCCCGTACACCACGTGCACGCCGCGACTTTCCAGCGCTCGCGCCCACTCGATGTTGCTCTCTTCGTCGAAACGCGCCTTCAATTCCACCAGCGCGGCCACCTGTTTGTCTTCCTCGATGGCCTCCAGCAGCGCTTCGACTACCGGCGAGTTGCGCCCCACGCGATAGAGACAGATCTTGATGGCCAGCACCGCCGGGTCGCGCGCCGCCTTGCGCAGGAATTCGACCACCGGCTGGAACGAGTCGAAGGGATGGTGCAGCAGAATGTCGTGGCGGCGGATCAGCGCAAAGATGTCCTCGTCCTCGCCGTTCTCCATCAGATTCTGCGGCGTCGCCGGCACGAACGGCACAAACTTCAGATCCGGACGGTCGATGCCTACCAGACCGGAGAGCCGGCTCAAGGAGAGCGGCCGCGTGGTGCGGTAGACTTCGCTCGCATCCACCTCCAGGTTGTTCATCAGGATGGAGAGGATGGGCGCCGGCATGTCCTCGGTCACCATCAGGCGCATCACGTTGCGGAATCGCCGCTGGCGGACGCCTTCTTCGATGGTCTCCAGCAGGTCCTCGGCTTCCAGTTCCTTGATTTCGATATCGGCGTCGCGCGTCACATGGAACGGGTACGAGTCCATAACCTCCATCCCCGGGAACAGCGCCGGCAGGTTGGCCTGAATCACCTGTTCCAGCCACACCAGGTCGACGCGTTTGGTGCGGCCGTGTTTGGCTTCGGAGCTGGATTGCGGATTCAGTCGGACCAGTTGCGGCAGGGAATCCGGCACTTTGACGCGCGCAAAGCGCTCTTTTCCCGCCTGGTCGCGGATGAGCACCGCCAGATTCAGGCTCAGGTTGGAGATGTGCGGAAACGGGCGGCCGGGGTCGAAGGCCAGCGGCGTCAGCACCGGGAATACGGTATCGCTGAAATAGCGCGTGGCCCGCTCCAGTTGGGCCTGGCTGAGCGCCGCGTAATCGTGAACGTGGATAGCCTCCGCGCTAAGCTCGCTCATGAGCTTGTCCAGGCAGCGGCGGGATTCGTTCTGCAGCTTCTTGGTTTCGCGGCGAATGGCCACCAGTTGCGCGCGGGGACCCATGCCGTCGGGCCCCGGGTCCAGGGAGCCGGCTTCTACCTGCGCCGCCAGGCCGGCCGCGCGCACCATGAAGAACTCATCCAGGTTGGAACCGAGAATGGACAGAAACTTGACGCGCTCAAGCAGCGGGTTGCGCGGATCCTCGGCTTCCTCCAGCACGCGGTGCTGAAACGCCAGCAGGCTGAGCTCGCGATTCAGATAGAGCGCGGTATCCTTGAGATCCGGCTCTACGCTCGCATCGCGTGCCGCCATCGCAACCACGGCGGCGGGAGACTTCGCGGGACGCTTCGGCTTGCGCGGTTGTTCCTTTTTCGGCATACTGGTCCGGAATCTGCGGCGTTGCCGTTATCCACTGTCGCACAAGTTGGCCCTGCCGTGCTCAAGACTTCGCGTGGAAAGCAGGCGGAAACAACGGACACAGCTACAGACCTCTAACCGTGGGAAGCGAGGAATCCACAATTCCGCGCGGTGAAGCCGGCCTTACCAGCCGGCGGCGATCGCCTTTTCGACGGGCTCCGGAAGAGCCACCCCGATGCGTGCCGCCTTGTCCAGGGAATGCTCCCGGCAATAAGCGGAAATCGGGCCGCCCCCCGTGCGGAACAAATATCCTGCGGGGCTTTCACAGCCATGGTGCTCACAAATGATGGTGAGACCATTCAGCACTTTGACTTTTGTTGGATGTTCACGAACTGAAAAGCTCGATGTTGCCATACAACTCCATTTCGGACGTCTGACTAGCTGTTAAACCCTATTTTACGACAGAAATGAGGAGACAGACAATGCAAAATCGGCCAGCGGAAATACCGTACTGGCGTCGGTTTCGTCATCAATTCGTAACGCAAAAACAGTTGACAGTTCGCAGTCGTCAGCTTTCAGTAAAGGCCGCCGCGCGGCTGACGAATCCAACTGTGAACTGTTTACTGTTTACTGTTTACTGTCTTCTCTTCCACCGCGGTCGCGCCTTCCGGCTGCGGCGGACCCCAGAAGACCGTACAGTCGTCCATAGGCGTCTTGTGACCGTATATTTTATTGAGACCGAGCGACTCGATGTCATCGTCGTCACAGGTGAACACCGTGTCGAACAGGTGCGATTTCACCCGCCGATTCACCTCGTCCTCGGGGACGATGTGTAGCAGTTTCATCTTCGCCTCCGGCAGTTTGACTTTGTGCGAGTAACCAAACTCCAGACCCGGCGAAGGCAGTTTGTGAGTCACGAAGTACATCTGTTCATCGGCCCAGATGGTGCCGTTCTTGGGAGTTACCTGCATCACCTTCCGCGCCATGGTTTCGTAGTCGCCCCAGGTACGCATATCGCGCCGGTCGTAGAGCGTTCGTCCCAGTCCCATCGCTGCCAGGAACGCCAGCAACAGAACCGGCCACAGGGGACGGCCGGAGTCGAGCAGCCGGCTGCCGGCGGCATACAGACCCACCGCCGCCAGCGCGCCCACGAACGGCACGGCCAGCACGAAGTAGCGCTGAAACGTGGGGTGAGCCGTGGCCAATTCCACCATGATGCCCAGGCTCAACCACCCGCAGAGATAAAACTCCGATCGCACCGTCCGCGGCCACTGGCTGCGTTTCGCCAGGAATACGATGGCGCCGGCGGCCAGCAGCCCCAGAATCAGGGCCTGTCCGCTATTGATCCAGTCGGTCATCACTTCGAAATCGTGTTCGGTGGTTTCGGGCCAGTACAGCTTGCGAAAAAACACGTGGTACTGAACCAGGTTGAACCACACCTGCGTGGGACCCTGGGCGAACAGCCGGATCATCTGCGCGAAGGGAATCGCGGTCGCCACGATCGCCGCCGCGGTCTTCCCCCAGCGATTGCCCGCGCGATTGCGGACCAACATCCAGAGCAGCAGCACCGGCGCTACCGCCGCGCTCAGCAGCGAGGAAGCCGCCGCCACTCCGCCGAAGAATCCGGCCGCCATCGCCAGCCACGGCCATCGGCGGTCCACCGCCAGGATGGCGCAGCGGAAGCCCGCCACCGTAGCGAACAGACACATGCCGTACGCTTGGCCTAGCGGGCCGTACACCACCACCACTTCGTTCAGTCCGGTAGCCGCGACCAGCGCCAGCGCGGCCGCCAGCCGCCATCGCTCCACCGGAAATCGGCGGAACACGAAATCGGCCATCAACAGCACGGCTGCCGCCGCCAGTACCGCGGTGATGGCGTGGATGGCGCGCCAGCTCTCCCCGAAAACGCCCATCCACAGGGCGTTCCAGTAATTGTTGAACGACGCCTGGGGATAACAGAAGTCCAGGTAGGGCCGCATGCCGAGGCGGATCAAATGGTCGGTGAGAAAATGAAATCCCTCATCGCCGGTGTAGGCGCGCGTTTGGGAGTAGACCAGCAGGCCAGCCAGATAGAGTCCCATGGCGCCCAACAGCCACCGGTATCCGCCGCGCGGCACGGGCGCCGGGTCCGGTATCGGGGCTGGCGCCGGCTCCATGGATTCCGCAAATTCGTCCATCGAGGTGCATTCTAACATTCCGGGCTTGGATGACAAGTAGCCAGGCTATCGCGGCCGGCGGTTCGCGCGGGTGGCGCCGCTTCTGGTTGCGGCTCCGCGACGATGCTAGCCTACTAGGGATACCCATGGATCCCCTTCTTTCCTGGCGCGCCGAGTTTCCCATTCTCGCCAACACCACCTACCTGATCAGCCATTCGCTGGGCGCCATGCCGCGGCGCGCCGCCGCCTGCCTGCGGGAGTATGCCGACACCTGGGCCACGCGCGGCATTCGCGCCTGGGAAGAAGGCTGGTGGGACATGCCCATTACTATCGGCAACCTCATCGCCTCTATCATCGGCGCGTGCGCGGGCGAAGTGGTGATGCACCAGAACGTCTCCGTCTGCCAGGCCATCGTGGCGTCATCGCTCGATTGGTCGGGCCGCCGCAACAAACTGGTCACCGAAGGGCTCAACTTCCCCTCGAACGATTACATCTATCACGGCCTGGCGCGACTGGGCGCGCGTGTGGTGCCGGTTCCGTCGCCCGATGGCCGCAGCATGCCTCTCGACGCGCTCCTGGCCGCCGTCGACGACGAAACCCAACTGGTCTCGGTCTCGCATGTGGCGTTTCGCAGTTCCTACCTGCAGGATCTGGCCGCCATCACCGAACGGGCGCATGCTGTGGGCGCGCTGGTGATCGCCGATCTGTATCAGTCGGCCGGCACTGTCCCCGTGGATGTCCGCGCGCTCCATCTCGATTTCGCGACCGGCGGCTCGGTGAAGTGGTTGTGCGGCGGACCGGGCGCGGGATACCTGTATGTGCGGCGCGATCTCTGGGATCGCGTGGAGCCGGTCTTCACCGGGTGGGCGGCGCACGAGCGGCCGTTTCAGTTCGATGGCGGTCCCATTCGCTATGCCCCGGACATCTCGCGTTTCCTCAACGGCACGCCCAATGTTCCGGCGCTCTATGCGGCGCGCTCCGGTTACGAAATCGTGCAGCAGATCGGCGTGGCGGCCATCCGCGAGAAGTCCGTGCGCCAGACCACCAGGCTGATGGAGCTCGCCGACGAGGCCGGCATACCGGTGAACACGCGGCGCAACCCGGCCGAACGCGGAGGCGTGGTCACGCTGGACGTCCCCAACGGCCACGAAGTGACACGCGAGTTGATTCGCCGCGGAGTGCTGGTGGATTATCGTCCCGGCGCCGGCATCCGTCTCTCACCGCATTTCTACACCGCCGAGGAAGAGTTGGACCACGCGGTCGGCGAAATTCGCAAGATCGCCGCGCCGTGACCGGATCCCGGTCACAGAAAAACGATAAGTGGTTTAAATACAATAGACTTCCTGGGCGCGTGACCGGATCCAGGTCACGGCGCGGGCGTCAGCCGGTACAACCCTGCGCCGTGCGATGCCACGCGAAACGAGTACCCGGCATCGACCACGCCCAGATCGCGATGCTCCCAGAGATCGCGCAGCGCGCAGCGCCGGGGCATGCCCAGGGCGCCCCAGTCCACGGGAATCTCGACGGCGTTGGCGCCCAGGTTGAAGACGGCCACATATTTCGCCGGCGAGCCGATGGCATTGGCCGTCCAGACCACGCGGTCGCCGCTTTCGGAAACCGATTGGCCGGAGGCGGCCTTCTGGTTCACCCCCAGGACTTCGTCGTTGGTCAGCAGCGACAGCGTGAACTCGTCGTTGCTGGGAAGGTCGCCGCCGAACATCAGCGGCGATTGCGCAATCGACCAGAGACTCATCAGCGTGCGCTGTTCATCCTCGGTGAAACGCGTCATACGGTCGTTGCCGCGCTCGGCGCGAATGCCGATGCGGCCCAGCGGCAGCATGTCCGCGTCCGGCCAGGCGCCCGGACGTCCCACTCCGCCCCAGACCTGCATCAGCAGGAAGTTCTGCCGGAGGTAACGCCATTCGTCCCAGAAATCGTCGGAGATGCGCCACATGTTGGCGTTCGCCTGAAGGTCCGGCAGGCTGGCGAGCGTGGCCGGTCCCGGCGACAGGCTGAGCACCATGGGCCGGCCGGTTTTGACGATGGCCTGGTGCAGCGCGGCGATCTCCGCCAGGTGGAGGGGCCGCGCGATGTCGTCGGCTTTGATGTAATCGACGCCCCACGCCGCGTACAGTTTCAGCAGCGAGTCGTAATACGCCTGCGCGCCGGGACGGCGCATGTCCACGCCGTACATGTCGCTGTTCCAGGGGCAGGTGGAATGCACGTCCGCGATGTCCGCCGCGTGGACGCCGCTGCCCGGAACCGGCAGGTTGGCAGCCACCGCGCGGCGGGGAATGCCGCGCATGATGTGGATGCCGAATCGCAAGCCCTGTGCGTGGAGGAAATCGGCCAGCGGTTTGAAACCGCGGCCGCCGGCGGAGGACGGGAAGCGATTCTCCGCGGGGATCAGCCGGCCGTTCGCGTCCATGGAAAGTTCCGCGTCGGGCCGGTAGCCGTGCGGCCGGGCATGCGGATCGGACCATTGAATGTCCACCACTACGTATTGCCAGCCATGCGCCTTGAGGTTCTTCGCCATGTAGTCGGCATTGGCTTTCACCTCGCTCTCGGTGACGGTAGTCCCATAACAATCCCAACTGTTCCAGCCCATGGGCGGAGTGGCCGCGACCGGCGGCTCCGCGGCCTGCGCGGCGCACCACGCGCACAGGCTCAACAACGCGCCGAAAACCAGCGCACGTGCGATCATGGCCGATATTCTCCCACACGGCGCCGGGGTCAATTCGCCGAAAAGGCCCATATCCGGGACGTGAGCGTTAGAAATCGAGGTATTCTTTGAAGTGGCACCGCCACGTTGAGCGGACCCGCCGCCTGCCGGGTCCTCGTAAGCCAAAATTGACACGAACCGGAACATCTCGGAAGAAGCCATCGGTTGCGCCGCCGCTTCGTTGGGCGGATAGCGTGGTCGTCCTGGTCGCGCTGTTCATCGCTTCCAGCGTCTGGCTGACGCTATCGGAGAGATCCCTACAGCACCGCGTGGAACAGAACGTCTTCGAGCTGAAGAGTTTGAGTAAGATGGGTACCTTGCTCCGCGGGATGAACGAGCCGGCCGTACCACCCGGCGCCTGGCACGACCTGGAGTCGGAGTTTCGCGCCGCCGCGGAAACCATCAACGGCATTCCCGAAGGCGCCGATGTCCGAGGATTCGTGCGCCAGGCGGCCGGCGGCGTCGGTAAGATGGCCCAGATTCGGGCCGCGATGCAGCATCCCGGCGCAGCCCCGGAGACACCGGGAAGCCCCGCCGCAACCTCCGACACCCACGCTGACAACCACAGCGACTGGGTGGAGTTTCCGCCCGGCGCGCGGGAATCGTACGAGCGGGAATCGGACAGCGCCGCCTGGGCCATCGAGCAGGCGGTGATTGCGGTGCGCCTCGACGAGACCCGCACATCGGAGATCCTGGCCGGCAGATGGAGCCAGTTGACCTTGCTGGTGATCGCCTCCTGTTTCATGGCCACTTTGTTTGCGTTCCTGTGGCGCCGGCACCAGCAGGATCTGCTGGCGCAGCGCGCCGTGCGGGAGGAATTGGAGCGCAGCGAGGAGCAGTTCCGGACGCTCTTTGAAGACGCTCCGGTGGCCTACGACGAAGCGGACACGGAAGGGATTGTCCGCCGTGTCAATCGCGCGGAGTGCGATCTCTTGGGCAAGCCGCGGGCAGAGTTGTTGGGCAAACCGCTGTGGGACGCCATGTCCAGCGCATCGAAAGCGCACAGCCTGGAGGCGTTTCGCAAGAAGCTGGAATCGCGCCAGCCGCTGGCGCCCTTCGAACGCGAGTACGTCCGCCCCGACGGCCAGTTGCTGGTGCTGCTGGTCAACCAGAGCGTGATCCGCGATCATCACGGCGTGGCGACCGGCATTCGGTCCACTTCGCTCGATATCACGCAGCGCAAGAAGACCGAAGAGCAGTTGCTGCGCATCAAAGAGGAAGCCGAAGCCGCCAACCGCGCCAAAGGCGAGTTCCTGGCCAACATGAGCCACGAAATTCGTACGCCCATGGCGGGCGTGCTGGGCATGGTAGACCTGGTGCTGTCCACTCCCCTGACCGCGGAGCAGAAGGACCACCTGGCAATGGCCCGCACCTCGGCCGATTCCCTGCTGACGCTGCTCAACGACATTCTCGATCTCTCGAAGATCGAAGCCGGCCGCCTGGATCTCGCCGCCGCGCCGTTCTCCCTGCGCGATTCGGTGCTCGGGGCGGTCGGCATGTTCAGCGTGCGTGCCCGGGAAAAAGGGCTGGAGCTCAAGGCCGAAATCGCCGCCGACGCGCCGGTCGCTGTAGTGGGCGACGCGCTGCGCATGCGCCAGGTGCTTATCAACCTGATCGGCAACGCCATCAAGTTTACCGACCGCGGCAGCGTCACGCTGCGTGTCGCCGCGGAGAACCGTTCGGAGACGGCCGCCGTGCTGCGCGTGGAAGTGGCCGACACCGGCGTCGGCGTTCCCAAGCACATGCGGTCCGTGATCTTTGAACCGTTCCGCCAGGCCGATGGATCGACTACGCGCCGCTTCGAGGGCACTGGGCTCGGGTTGACCATTTCGGCGCGCCTGGTGGATCTGATGGGCGGCCGCATCGGCATGCAGAGCGAAGTGGGCACCGGCAGCACGTTCTTCTTCACGGTACCGGTGGGCATCGCATCCGCCGCGGACATTGCCGCCGCCCCGCCGGCGGTCGTCGCGCCTGTGTCTCCCAGTCCGACGAGGCCGCTGCGCATCCTTCTGGCCGAAGACAATCCCGTCAACCAGCGGCTGGCCACGGTGTTGTTGCAGCGCGAGGGTCACGAAGTGGTGGTGGTCGGCGACGGGCGGAAAGCTGTCGCAGCCGTGCAGGCGGGTATGTTCGACATCGTGCTGATGGACGTCCAGATGCCGTCGATGGACGGGCTGGAAGCGGCCATCGCCATCCGCCGGTCGGAAAAAGATAGCGGCCGCCGGATCCCCATCGTGGCCATGACCGCTCACGCCATGACTGGCGACCGCGACCGTTGTCTCGAAGCCGGCATGGACGATTACCTCAGCAAGCCGATCGTCCCCGCCGACCTGCGCGCGACCCTGTCGAAGTACACGTCGGAATCGTAACGCCGTTTATCCGGAGTTTCGAGGTTATGTAGCCTGTCACCGAAACCCTATTTCGGTGACAGGCTACGTAACTCCCAAACTCCCTGTCGGGAATTGCTACAGTATGGGCTGCATGCCTGACTGGAAATCGGACATCCTGGCCGCCTACGATCGCATTGCGCCGCTGCTGCGCGAAACTCCCGTCGACGACGCGCCGCTCGCTCCCGGCGTGGACCTGCTTCTCAAGCTCGAACACCTGCAGCGGACCGGCTCGTTCAAGTTTCGCGGCGCCTCGCACAAAATCGCGCTCCTCGGCGCGGAGGAGGCTCGCGGCGGCGTCATCGCCGCATCCAATGGCAATCATGGACTCGGTGTGGCTGCGGCGGCGCGGGCGCGCGGTATCCGCGCCGAAGTCTTCGTCTCGTCGCACGTGTCGCCCGCCAAAGCGCGGCGTATCGAGTCCCTGGGCGCGCGCATCCGCTATGCCGGCGCCGACCCCCTGGCGGCGGAACTGGCCGCCCGCCAGTCCGCCGAGGAGTCGGGACAAGTCTTCATCTCTCCCTATAACGACGCCGAAGTCATCGCCGGCCAGGGAACCATCGCCGTGGAACTCCTGCGGCAGATCGCCCAGCCCATCGACGCCGTATTCATCGCCGCGGGCGGCGGCGGGCTGATGGGCGGAATGGGCGCGTACTTGAAAGCCGTGTCGCCCTCGACCGAGATCGTGGGCTGCTGGCCCGCCAATTCGCCGGTCCTCTACCGATGCATGCAGGCCGGGCGCGTGGTCGACGTCGCCGAAAGTCCCACGCTGTCCGAGAGCACCTCCGGCGGACTGGAACCGGGCAGCATTACCGTGGACCTGTGCCGCCAGGTGATGGACCGGCCGTCCTTCGTCTCGGAAGAGCAGATTCTCGACGCCATGCGGCTCATGCTGGCAGCCGAGCATTGGGTGATCGAAGGCGCCGCCGCCGTGGCTCTGGCGGCCCTGCTGCAAGACGCCGCGCGCTATCGCGGTAAATGCGTGGTGGTGCTCCTCTGCGGCCGCAATGTGTCTCCCGAAGTCTGGAGCCGCGTATAAGTGGACGCGGCTCTACGGATCGAAATGCCGGTCCACGTACATCCAGATCACCCGCGACCACCGCGTCACCGCCGGAACCAGCGGCAGGTACGCCACGAAGGCGCAGACCATCACCAGGTTGAACGACAGGTGGCTCAGCCGCCAGATGGCGATCGAAATCAGCAGCGCAGGCGGCAGCGAAATCAGGTAGCTGAAGTACATCGCTCCGATGAAGTATCCCGGCTCCCGCTCGTACTTCAGCCCGCAGTGGGGACAGCGTTCGTGCATCGCCAGGATGCCGCGCCACAGCGGCCCCCGAAAGATAGCCCCTTCGCGGCACTGCGGACAGCGTTGGCGCCAGACGGCTTCCAGAGCGTTGATCAAGCTACCAGCATACCGCCGCTGGTGTAAGCTGGTGCTCTCAGTCGTCACCGTAGGAGGTGTCTTCATGCTGAAAGCGTTCGCAATCCTATCGCTGGCCGCCGCCGCCGCGGCGCAACCGCTGGTCCTCAAGACGTCGCTGCTGTTCGATGGCAAAGGGCAGGTGCTCCGCAACCAGGAGATCACCGTAGAGAACGGGCGCATCACCCACATCGCCAACGCCAGCCACAAGCCGGACATCGACCTGAGCGGACTGACCGTCACGCCCGGTTGGATCGACACCCATACCCATCCCGGCTGGTATTTCAATAAGGACAACCGCCTGGAACAGTGGCCCGGCGGGCGCGGCGCAAAAACCACGCCCTCGCAGGCCGCTTTGTTCACCGCGGCCAACGCCTACGCCACGCTGCTGGGCGGATTCACCACCGTGCAGTGCCTGGGCCAGGCTATCGACGGCGATATCCGCTACATGACCGAGACCGGCGCGCTGCCGGGACCGCGCGTCTTGTCGTCGCTGCGCACCATCGACGAGCGCACCGGCACTCCCGACCAGATCCGCGCCGTAGTGCGCAAGATGAAGGAGGACGGCTCGGACGTGGTCAAACTGTTCGCGACCGCCAGCATCCGCGACGGCGGGAAAATGACCATGTCGAAGGAGCAGATCGAGGCAGCCTGCGGCGAAGCCAAAGCCGTGGGATTGCGCTCCGCCGTCCACGCGCACGCTTCCGACGGGGCCGCGGCGTCGATCCTGGCGGGATGCACGTCCATCGAACATGGCACCTTCCTCGACGACGCCACGCTGAAGCTCATGGTGGAGCACGGCACGTATTTCGACCCCAATTTTCTGGTGCTGCACAATTACCTGGAGAACAAGGCGAAATTTATGGGTATCGGCAATTACAACGAAGAAGGCTTCGCGGCCATGGAGAAAGGCCTGCCGCTGGTGGCGGACGTGTACAAGCGCGCGCGCCGCTTGCACGTGAAAATTGTGCTGGGAACCGACGCCGTGGCCGGGTCGCACGGCCGCAACGCGGAAGAATTCATCTACCGTGTCCAGGATGGCGGCGATACGCCCAAGGACGCGCTGATCAGCGGCACCTCCATGGCCGCCGAATCGCTGGGCCTGGGCAACCAAATTGGAGCCATCGCGGTGGGCATGCAGGCGGACTTGGTCGCCGTGCAGGGCAATCCGCTGGAGGATATCACCGCGGTCCGCCGCGTTGTCTTCGTTATGAGGGGCGGCAAAGTCTACCGCAATGCGCGCTAGCCGCGGCGCGCCCATTACCGCTGCCCCATCCACTCCAGCATCGCCTGGTCCAGCCAGAATCGATGCGGCTGCCGTCCCAGAAATCCGAGATGGCCGCCGCCCTCGGTAGCGTGCAATTCCAGACAAGGATTCGACCGCACCGCCTCCGTCTCGAAGACGGAAAATGGCACCAGGGTATCGTCCCTGGACTGGATGAGCAGCGCCGGCACGCGAATCGCCCCCAGGTAGCCGATCGCCGATTGCGTCCGGTAATAGTTCTCCGCATTACCAAAGCCGAAAGACGGCGCGGTGATCTTGTCGTCGATCTGCAGAACGCTGCGGAGCCCCCGGAAATCCTCCGGCCGGTAGCGGCCGGTGGCGCAAAGCCGGCGGCGCATGCGGCGGACGAAGCGTCTTTCGTACAACTGGTTGGCGGGCAGGGCCAGACAGCGGGCGCAAGCCGCCAGATCGAGCGGCGTGGATGCCGCGCAGACCCCGCGCAGCAATTCCCCGCCACGGTCGCCCAGTTCGCCGGCCAGTTTCAGCGCCACATTGCCGCCCAGCGAGAACCCGGCGAGAAAGACCGGGGCGCGGCCTTCGCGCGCCAATTCGCGCAGCACCGCCAGCAGGTCGCTGGTGAGGCCGGCATGATACAAGGTGTGGCACAGCCGCTCGGTCCCGCCGCAGGTGCGCATATGGAACGAATGCACCGCAAAACCGGCGGGCAGCGCCGCGGCCGCCAGGCTGCGGATATATCCGGCATCGCCCGACCCTTCCAGTCCGTGGACCGTTACAATCTCACCGCGCGCCGTTCCCGCGGGCCGCTGCGACGTCACCAGCACCTGAACATCCGCCTCAGTGTGAAACAGCCGCGAGGTGAGCGGGTAACGGTCGCGGCTCTCCGGCCGCGGCCAAAAATGGCTGACAATGGTTTGCACGTGCGGATTGCGAAAAAGCGGATCGAAAGGCGCCATGTTTGAAAGATGGTTGAGCGAAAATGGTTGAGCGAAACTTGTATTGTATGCGGTTCCGGAAACTGGCCTGCTGCCTGACGGTCGCGTTGCTGTTCTCCGCCTGGGGCGCGGACGTGTCGCGACCCTCGCCGCCCTTCACCATTTTGCGCAAGGGCGCTCCCAATATCGAATTGAAGCAGTATCGCGGGAAAGTGGTGGCGCTGGCCTTCATCCATACTACCTGTCCGCACTGCCAGATGCTAACAGGGAGCCTCAATGCGGTTGCCAGGGAATTCGCCGGAAAGGACGTGCAGTTCCTGGAATGCGCGTTCAACTCCGACGCCGAGGCCACCATGCCGGAATTCCTGGCGCGGTTTCATCCGCCGTATCCGGTGGGCTGGAGTTATCAGGCGCAAGTCCGGGGGTATCTGAATGTCAGCATGTTGGACGGCCATTTCTTTGTGCCGCACCTGGTGTTCCTCGATCGCGCCGGCGTGATCCGCGTGGACGTCGATGGGCAAGACGATTTCTTCAAGGACACCGACGCCAACATCCGCGCCACAGTAAACCGGCTGCTGGCTCCGCCGAAGAAGTGAGCGGGGCCTGCCGCGGATTACGAAACCCGCAGCAGCGTGCGGCGGTGGAACGGAGCGATGTCGCTGCCCAGGTAGAACGGTACCCAGGGCATCACCAGCGAGCCGCCCGCCAGGTACAGCTTTCCGGCGTTGGCCGGCGCCAGGAAGGTCACCGATGTGTTCACCGATTCACCGGGACCGAGCGTCGTGTCGAGGGGAACGGCGGTCGCCTCCTGCATCACCGGGTAGCGGCGGCCCTGCTCATCGAGCACATAGAGGAATTCCTTATCACGGCGCGTGGGCACGCGGTTGGCGTCGCTGAAGAGGCGCACTTCGGCCGTGTACCGCAGGTTCGCGCCCTGGGGACTGGCGTGTACCTGCTGCACGCCGATGCACCACAGGTCATAGCAGTAGCCGTCTCCGACGCTGACAATGGTCCGCGGTGTCAACAGCGAGACCACGATCACGGCCGCGACATATCCGCCGAACGTCGCCGCGGAAATCCGCCAGACACGCCGCGCCTGACGGGAGTTCCCGGCGCTCCGCAGCACCGCGGAAACCAGAATGCCGATTCCCGCCGCCAGGCACAGCAGGAACCCGGCGGCCGCTCCGAGGTTGCTGGAATCCTGTCGTAGCACCAGGTGCGCGCCGGGTGACACCGTCGTCTGTTGTCCGGCGCGCCAGGCGGCGACCGCTAGCGACGCAACGGCCAGTAGAGCCAGCGAGACGGCAGTAGTCCAGGTTCGTATCTGCATGCGAATCGCTCCCAAGAGTATGTCGATCGCGGCGCTCGCGCCGGCGGGCGCGTCGTCCAGCAGGGCGTCGAACTCCTCACCGTAACGGTCGCGCCAGGGCCGCGGATAGAGCCTGGCAACCCAGCGGATAATCTGTTTCCTGCGCGGCATCCTATTACGTCTTGCGACATATCGTATCGCGTAATAAGGAACGTGTCAACCGCGGGCCGCGGCATCCTGCGCCCGGCCTTTCCACATGCCTCCCGTGCCGCGCCAGGAGTTCACCGCGGAATGAATGGTCGCCCCCGTGTAAAAGATCGCGACCAGCGGCAGCAGTGGCGCCCACAGGACCGAGCGGCGGTAGAAACGCAGGGCGGGGAAGTAACTCACGGCCATCACGACCCACGCCGCGGCGCCCATCGCTGCCGCTCGTGGCGGCGCGCAGACGGCCAGTGCCGGAGCCGGCAGGTACGTGATCGCCAGTCCCAACACCGTGCCGGCCAACAGCAGCCAGGAGTGCTTCAATTGCGTGAAGGCGGTGCGCGCGATCATGCTCTCGATCTCGGCGAAGGAGGCGTATTCACGGACGCTGGCGGTACTGTGGCTCAGTCCCAGCCAGACACGGCCTCCGGACTGTTTGACGGCGCGCGCCAGGGCGCAATCGTCGATCAGTTCGCCGCGAATGGCCGCGATGCCGCCGATGCGTTCCAGGGCTTCCCGGCGGATGAGCATGCACCCGCCGGCCGCTCCGGCGGTGGAGCGCCGCGGATTCCGAATCCACGCGGGCGGATACAGGGCCAGAAAAAAGTAGACGAAGGCCGGGACCAGAGCCCGCTCGGCCAGCGTTTGGCAGTGCAGCGTGGCCATGATGGAGACCAGATCGCAACCGCCCGATTCTGCGCGCTCGACCAGCGCCGCTACTGTGCCGGGGCCGTGGACTATGTCAGCGTCGGTCAGCAGCAGGTATTCCGGATGAAACTGTGCTGCGGAGCGGACGCCCTGGTTGACCGCCCAAAGCTTGCCGGTCCAGCCGGCGGGCACAGGCTCGCCGGAGATCACCGTGAGAACCGGCGCGGGCGCGGCCTGGCGGGCGATCTCCGCCGTGCCATCGGCGCTCGCATCGTCGACTACCACGATGTGCAACGGCCGTTGAGCCGTCAGAGACTCGATGGCCCGGGCAATGCCGGCGGCCTCGTTACGAGCCGGGATGACGACGGCGACACCTGTCGCGTCGCGCGGTTCGGGTGGCGGCGCGGGATGGAGGAATTCGCGCCAGAAGGCTCCGCGTCCGAGCAACAGGTAGAGCCAGACGGAGATCGCGACCGCGCCGGCAAGCTCGAGCAGCATCTCTGGTATTATCGCCGACGCGCGCTTAGGTGTTGCCCTGGAGAACAGGCAGAGCTCCCCGTCGCGGCGGTTTTGTGCCCCGGGCACAAAATTTCTCCTAAACAAAGGAGTTAGGTGCGATTTCTTGTGCCGCGGCACAAAAGTATCGCTGTCTGGAGGCAGCATCAACGAAGGTTCTCGATGATCGTCATGACCGGCCATACTAGTCTCCTTCAGCGATCGAAGCGACTCTGGCGCGCAGCATGGACCAGAAATTTGTGCTTCACAATGAAGCCGCTACAGCTTCCCTAGCACTTGCGACATATCGCGGTGCGCCAGGACGGCTTCTGGGTCGCGCTGCAGCACTTCGAAATAGCGGCGGGCGAAGCCGGAGCCCTCTTCGTTGGGCGAGAGCAGCTCGCGGGCCTCGCGGATCAAACGGTCGGCCGTGGCTTCGGTGGGCGGATCCTTAGGATCGAGAGCTTCATCCACCAGTACGATGAATTGCGATAGCTCGCGCAGCCAGGCAAACCACGGGTCGTTCATCACCAGGTTGAAGTATTGGCCGGTGGTGGTAATGCGGGCCACGTCGCGTTCGTAGACGGCGCGTTCGCTTTCCAGC
>Ga0181529_10001505_pt1 | contig 29714 bp, 24 predicted proteins | sample PEATcosm2014_Bin_36_FD_119763 | JGI IMG/M metagenome (GOLD analysis project Ga0181529, IMG submission 119763) | Peatland microbial communities from MTU Mesocosm Facility, Houghton, MI, USA - PEATcosm2014_Bin10_30_metaG | ecosystem: Environmental > Terrestrial > Soil > Wetlands > Peat | place... | reverse complement strand
CGACCAGCCCCGGCTCACGTTTCTCCCTAACTATGGCTATTGGATACGCGACTGCGTTGCCCTCACCTACCGCACACCGATTGCCGACATGCTCAACACCCATGAACTCAAACAATGCCAGGACAATGCCACGCGAACCAAGCAGAACCCCAACCAATGCCGGTTGCCCTAGGTCCTCGATTCTGAGACCTGAGGTCTTTGTCGTTGTCTTCCGGAGGGAGCAGAGGGTTTCATCCATCTAAACAAAGTCAATAGAATCAAATAATTTTAGCCAATGACCTTGCCGTCGTCCTTGCCGTCGCCTGTGCTTCACTCACAACTTGAACCGGAGATATAGCTGACACTGCACAAGTCCATGGGCGTTTGATTACAACGTCTTGATGGGCTGGAGAGTGAGCACTATGAATAACCGCCGAATAACCGGATGTTGCCGACTTCTTTACAATCATTGATATGGAAGAGTCGGCACAGAGCACGAGTGAGCAGCAGCGCTACAACCCCGCGGAACTTGAACCCAGATGGCAGGCGCGCTGGGACGCCGATACGGCGCTCTATGCGGCCGAGGGCCACGACTGCGGCAAGCCGAAGTTCTATTGCCTGGAGATGCTGCCCTATCCCAGCGGCCAGTTGCACATGGGCCATGTGCGCAACTACGCCATCGGCGACGCGCTCGCCCGCTTTATGTGGATGCGCGGCTCGAATGTGCTGCATCCGATGGGGTGGGACTCCTTTGGCCTTCCCGCCGAAAACGCCGCGCTGAAGAACAACACGCCGCCAGCAGAGTGGACGCTGGCCAACATCGCTGCAATGCGGCGGCAGATGCGGCGCATGGGGCTGAGCTACGACTGGGCCACCGAAGTCACCACCTGCCTGCCCGAGTACTACCGCTGGAACCAGTGGTTCTTTTTGAAGATGTTCAACGCGGGGTTGGCGTATCGCAAGAAGAGCAAGGTTAACTGGTGTTCCCAGTGCCAGACCGTACTGGCCAACGAGCAGGTGGTCGAGGGCCGCTGTTGGCGGCACGACGACACGCTGGTGGAGCAGCGAGATCTGACGCAGTGGTTCCTGCGCATCACGAAGTACGCGGACGAGCTGCTCGACGGCCTCGACAAGATGGACGGTTGGCCGGAAAAAGTCCGCACCATGCAGCGCAACTGGATCGGACGCAGCGAAGGCGCGCTGGTCGATTTCCCCGTTGCAGCAAGTCAGCAGGCCGCGGAGAAGATCACCGTCTTCACCACGCGCATCGACACCATCTTCGGTGCCACCAGCGTGCAGCTTGCGCCGGAGCACGCGCTGGCGAAGAGCTTTGCCGAGAGCAATCCGGTCCTGGCCGCGCAGATCGACGAGATGTTGGCGCAGCAGAAGGCCGCGCGCGAGGCGGGCGATCTCGGCGCCATCGAGAAACATGGCGTAGATACAGGCCGGTTCGCAATCAATCCCTTCAACGGCGAACTTGTGCCGGTATGGGTTGCAAACTATATTTTGGCCGACTACGGCACCGGCGCCATCATGAGCGTTCCCGCCCACGACGAGCGCGACTTCGAATTCGCCAATAAATACGGCCTTCCCGTGCGCCGCGTAATTGTTCCCAATAAAGTTACAGATGATTCGCAGGCGTTGCCCTTTGTCGTCGAAGACGACGCCACGCTGACCGGTTCCGGCCAATGGACCGGCGAATCCTGTGCCGAAGCGCAGCGGCAGATGGCCGCATTCGCTAAGGCAAAAGGATTTGGCGCCGCAACAGTTACATATCGCCTGAAGGACTGGGGCGTAAGCCGCCAGCGCTACTGGGGCACACCCATCCCCATGGTCTACTGCATCAACGGACATGCAGGTGTGGAAGGCCATGCAGCCGTGGAACCAGGCGGCGTGGTTCCGCTGCCCGAGAGTGCGCTTCCCGTCCTGCTTCCCGCGCAGGTGGAGATCACCCAGCAGGGCGGTTCGCCGCTGGGCCGCGTCGCGGAGTTCGTCAACACCACCTGCCCGGTCTGCGGTGGCCCGGCCCGACGCGAGACCGACACCATGGACACCTTCGTCGACTCCAGTTGGTACTTCTACCGCTACACCGACGCGAAGAACTCCGCCGCGCCCTTCGACTCTGCGAAGGCAAATTACTGGTTCCCCATCGACCAGTACATCGGCGGCGTGGAGCACGCCATCCTGCACCTGATCTACTCGCGCTTCTGGACCAAGGTGATGCGCGATCTCGGCCTCATCCAGAACGACGAGCCCGCCGCGCGCCTGTTTACGCAGGGAATGGTGATTAAAGACGGCGCGAAGATGTCGAAGTCGAAGGGCAACGTCGTCTCGCCCGACCTGATGATCGAGCGTTACGGAGCGGACGCGACGCGCATGTATGCGCTTTTCGCCGCGCCTCCCGACCGCGACCTGGAGTGGCAGGAGGAAGGCGTCGCCGGCATCAGCCGCTTCCTCGGCCGCGTCTATCGCCTGACCACGAAGTACAGCAAGTCAGCGAGTCAGCAGGTCAGCGAGACAGCTTCGCAAGCCGCTCCGAGTGCTGCGGAGGCCAGACTTCTTCGCACGCTGCATCAGACCATCGCCAAGATCACCGGCGACTTCAACGGGCGTTGGCACTTCAACACATGTATCGCCGCCATCATGATTTTGGTCAATGAAATTGCAGCGGAAGAGCCATTGATGGATGAGGGCAATATCTCCATCTCCATCATTGCGGATGTCTTCCGCACACTCACGTTGCTTCTCGCGCCGTTTGCGCCATTCATCGCAGCCGAACTTTGGGAGCAACTCGGCGGAGAGGGCGCGGTCTTCCGTACCGCCTGGCCCATCGCCGATCCAGAGCTTGCACGCGAGGCCGAGATCGAAATCCCTGTCCAGGTCAACGGCAAGCTCGCGAATGTTGTCACGGTGCCCGCGGGCAGCGATGAGGCAACCATCCAGGCTGCGGCGCAGGTTGACGCGAAGGTTGCCGCACGGATGGCGGGCAAGACCGTGGTCAAGGTGATAGTGGTGCCGGGCAAGCTCGTCAATATTGTGGTGAGGTAGATGGCAGCCGACCGCGCCGCGCAGGTGCGTGGAACGCAATCGTTTGTGCATACGCTCGCGGCGTGCTGGAACCGGCCTTCGCTGACTGCGTTGGAGATTCTCTGGCGCTGGGCGTATGGTGCGCCTGCATTGGCGTTGATCACCTACGAGTTGCTCGGCGTGTGGCGCAAAGCGCAGATCGATACAACGGCGTTCCGGCAGATCTCGCTGCTCGACCCGATGAACGCTGCCGCGACGCTGACGCAGGTTAGCATGCAGTTGCTGCCGCCGCTCCTGCGCGTGGCCCAGTGGCTGGCCCCGCTGCTTCTGGTCGCGTGGATCGTCGTCTCCTCGTTTGGACGCGTCGCTGTGCTGCGCCGCTTCGATGCGCAGCTTCATGCGCGTCCCATCACGCTGATGCTGCTACAGGCGGCACGCATGGCGGCGTTGCTGGGCAGCTTTGCGCTGTGGTTTGTGTCGCTGCAGGCGGCGGCGATGGTCGCGTTGAATGGTCCGATCGCCGCGGGCCACGATCCGAACCTGGTGCTCTACTGTGCAATCGTCATCATTGCGACGCTGGGAATGTTTACCCTGTGGGCCATCGTCAGTTGGGTGTTCTCGGTCGCACCGCTGCTTGCGATGCTCGGCAACCTCGGTGCGGCTGCCAGCCTGACCGCCGCGTTTCGCCTTGGGCCGCTGCGCTCCCGGCTGATCGAGATCAACCTGGTGATGGGCATCGTTAAGATCGCGCTGATCGTGTTGGCAATGGTGTTTTCTGCCTGCCCTCTGCCCTTCGAGAGTGTGGCGACGCAGCAGTTCATGGCCTGGTGGTATGCCGCGATCACCGTCCTCTATCTCATTGCATCGGACCTCTTCCACGTCGTGCGCCTGGTGGCGTACCTCGAACTCTGGAAGTCCCGCGACCACGCCGCTCTGTAGCCTCATCCCTGATGAAGGTTTCCCGCCGGAAATGTTTTCAACCGTCCATCGCCTCTGCTAGCATGGCGGGCGATATGAAAACCTTCGATTCCGCTCGCCGCGATCTTTTGAGACTAAGCAGCATGGGTCTTGCCGCCTCAGCCGTCACCGTCATCCCCGCGTTTGCTGCGTCCAAAAAACCAGCCGCTGCACCGGCTCTCTCGCCACTCCTCTTCGACGTGCGCACCTTCGGCGCCACGGGCGACGGCAAGACCGTCGATTCGCCCGCCATCAACAAGGCCATCGAAGCCGCTGCTGCCGCTGGCGGTGGCACCGTCTTCTTTCCCGGCGGGAATTACATCTGCTTCTCCATCCGGCTGAAGAGCCACGTCGATCTGTATCTATCGCAAGGCTGCGCCATCATCGCCGCCGACTCGCCCAAACCCGGCGAGACCACCGGCTACATGGGTGGCACCTACGATGCGGCCGAGCCCAAGACTGCCTACGACGCCTATCAGGACTACGGCCACAACCACTGGCACAACTCGCTGCTCTGGGGCGAAGGCATCAGCGACTTCTCCATCACCGGGCCCGGCCTCATCTGGGGCAAAGGGTTGAGCTTCGGCGCTGGCCCTGGACGCGCCCCCGCCGGTGCAGGCGCTTCTGGCCCAGGCTTTGGCCCTGGCAGACCTGACGCACCCACAACACCCGGAGCGGCCGCCGCCGCCGCAGGCCGACCCGCCGGAGCAGCAACCGCACAGGGCGGAGCAGCCGCACCCGGCGCAGCTGGTGCTGTAGCAGGCGCTGCCAGACCCGGTGGAGCGGGCGGCGGCGGGGCGCGTCCCGGCCGCGGCAACTACACCCAGTTCCAGGCAGAGCAGCCCGGCGTCGGCAACAAGGCCATCGGCCTCAAGAACTGCCGCAACGTCACGCTGCGCGACTTCTCCATGCTCAAGGGCGGCCACTTCGCGATCTTGGTCACCGGCGTCGACAACCTCACCATCGACAACCTCAAGATCGACACCGACCGCGATGGCATGGACATTGACTGCTGCAAGAACGTCCGCGTCTCCAACTGCACGGTCAACTCCCCGTGGGACGACGCCATCGTTCCCAAGTCCAGCTTCGCCCTCGGCTACAACCGAGCCTGCGAGAACATGAACATTACCAACTGCTTCGTCAGCGGTTGCTACCAGCTTGGCACGGTCCTCGACGGCACATGGAAGAAGTTCACGATGGAGGCCGACCGCAAGGTCGGAGGCACCGGGCGCATCAAGTGCGGCACCGAGTCCAACGGCGGATTCAAGAACATCACCATCTCAAACTGCGTCTTTGAGGGCTGCCAGGGACTCGCTCTCGAAACGGTCGACGGCGCGTTGCTCGAAGATGTCGCCGTCACCAACATCACCATGCGCGACATCATCAGTTGCCCCATCTTCCTTCGCCTCGGCGCGCGCCTGCGTGGGCCCAAGGGCACGGGCGATCAGAGCACCGTCGTCGGCACGCTGCGCCGCGTCCTTCTCTCCAACATCACCTGTTACAATTCTGCCGCCCGCTACGGCTCCAACATCACGGGCATTCCCGGCTACGCCGTCGAAGACCTCAAAATCTCCGATGTGTATGTCCAGCACGCCGGCGGAGGCACCGCCGACCAGATGAAGATCGAGGTTCCCGAGGATGAGAACAAGTATCCCGAGCCGGGAATGCTTGGTCCGCTGCCCGCGCATGGCTTCTACTTCCGCCACGTCAACCGCCTGGAGATGAGCCACGTCGAGGTCGCACCCGTAGCAGCCGACGCCCGCGCCGCTATCTACCTCGACGACGTGCACCGTGCGGATTTCTTCGCCATCACCGCGCCCAGCACGCCGTCCGCCTTCTCTATCAACAAGTCCACCGACGTTCGCGTCCTGATGAGCCGTGCCGCGCCGGATTCCACCACGCCGTAATTCACCGGGTTTCCGCAGAGCCTGTTAACATAGCCATGTGTGCAAAGCGCGGGCCGCGATGGCCTGCGCTCTAAAAGGCGGGCGCGGATTGCTCTATTGGCTGCTCTATCAGAAGCTGTTTCCATACTTCAGGGTCTTCCGGATCTTCCGGTATCTGACCTTTCGCACGGTCTTTGCCAGCCTCACGGCGCTGCTGATCGGCATGTTGATCGGCCCCTATGTGATTGACAAGCTGCGCGAGTTCCAGATCGGCCAGTATGTGCGCGACGACGGCCCGCAGTCCCACCTCAAGAAGGGGGGCACGCCCACCATGGGCGGCGTGCTCATCTCGATCTCGATCCTTGTCCCCACACTGCTCTGGGCCGATCTTTCCAACCCCTTTGTATGGGTTGTGGTGCTCTCCACGCTTGCGTTCGGCGGCATTGGCTTTGCCGACGACTACATCAAGGTGGTGCGCAAGCAGAGCAAGGGCCTCACCTTCTGGCAGAAGATCGGCCTGCAATTCGCGGCCAGCGCCGCGGTCGCCGCCACTCTGGTCCGCCTGGACATACGCGGCAGCTACTCCACCAAGCTGATGGTCCCCTTCATCAAGAACTTCCGCCCAGACCTGGTCTGGCAGTGGATGGGCCACATCCCGCACGCCCACTGGATCGCGTACCTGCCCTTCGTCATCTTCGTGATGCTGGTCATCACGCTCACCAGCAACGCGGTCAACCTCACCGACGGCCTCGACGGCCTGGCCATCGGATGCACCATCATTGCCGCCGGAGCGCTGGCCGTGCTCACCTACGTCTCCGGCCACGTCGTCTTCGCGGACTACCTCGAGCTGCAACGCATGCCCATGGTCAGCGAGCTCACCGTCTTTTGCGGGGCCATGGTCGGCGCTTCCATCGGCTTCCTCTGGTACAACGCCCATCCCGCCGAGATATTCATGGGCGACGTCGGCTCGCTCGCCTTGGGCGGGGCCATCGGCACCGTCGCCGTCATCATCAAGCAGGAGCTGCTGCTGCCCTTCATTGGCGGCGTCTTCATCCTGGAGGCCGCCAGCGTCATCCTCCAGGTAGGCAGCTACAAGCTGCGCGGTGGCAAGCGCATCTTCAGGATGGCCCCGCTGCACCACCACTTCGAGCTGCTTGGCTGGAGCGAGTCCAAGGTCATCACCCGCTTCTGGATCATGGCGCTGGTCTTCGCCCTCTTCGCATTGACCACGCTTAAACTGAGATAACGGCAAAACAGGGAACAGGAAGTGCGGGGTAGTTGCAATATGGAACTGAAAAATAAGCGCGTATTGGTGGTTGGCCTGGGCAAGTCCGGGAAGTCCGCGGCGCTCTTTTTGCGCGCGCTCGGAGCGCAGGTCACGGTTTCGGACTCGCGCAGCGCGGAGGCTCTGGCCGGCGAGATTCCCGCGCTGCTCGATGCGGGCGTCATGGTGGAGACGGGCGGCCACGGCCTGCTCACCTTCCGCCGCCAGGACCTCATCGTCGTCTCGCCCGGCGTCCCCTACGACACGCCGGAGCTGAAGCAGGTGCGCGCCTTCGGGTCTGCCGGGCCTTTGATTATCGGCGAACTGGAGCTGGCCAGCCGCTTCCTCCAGGGCCAGATTGTCGCCATCACCGGCTCCAACGGCAAGACCACCACGACCTCCCTGTTGGGCAAGATCTTCGCCGATGCGGGCGGCCCGACGCTGGTCGGCGGCAACATCGGCACGCCGGTCATCGACCTCATTGCGCAGAGCACGCCGCAGACAACCAGCGTGCTCGAGGTCTCCAGCTTCCAGTTGGAGACGGTGGTGGAGTTCCGCCCGCACATCGCCGTGGTGCTGAACATTACGCAGGACCACCTCGATCGCCATGGCACCTTCGAGAACTACGCCGCCATGAAGGCGCGCATCACGGTGCAACAGACCGCGGAAGACTTCTTCGTCCTCAACGCCGAGGACAAGCCAACCCAGATGCTTGCCGTGCGGACCAAGGCCCAGGTCTTCTGGTTCAGCGGGCGGCGCGCGATCAAGCAGGGCGCGTTCGTGCATGGCGAGAGCATCGTCTTCCTTCCGCGCGAGGGCGCGAAGCCGGAGCCGGTGATGCCGTTGGCGGAGATTCCGCTCAAGGGCGCGCACAATGTGGAGAACGTTCTCGCGGCGGTCTGCGCGGCCCGGCTGGGCGGCGTCTCTGCCGAGTCGATTCGCGCCTCGGTCGCCGGCTTCAAGGCCGTCGAGCACCGCCTGGAGTTTGTGGCTACCGTGCGCGGCGTCGCCTTCTATAACGACTCCAAGGCCACCAACGTGGACGCGACCAAGAAGGCGCTGGAGGCCTTCCCCGGCGGCGTGCATCTGATTCTTGGGGGAAAGGACAAGAACTCCGACTACACGGAGCTTGCCGATCTGCTCCGCGCCCGCGTCAAAACTGTTTACACAATTGGTTCGGCGGCGGAGAAGATCGAGCGCCACCTGGCGGGAGTCGTCAAGATAGTCTCAGCGGGCACGCTGGACGCAGCCGTGCGCCAGGCCGCGCAGTCCGCCGTCGCCGGCGATGTGGTCTTGCTTGCGCCAGCCTGTTCGAGCTTCGACCAGTTCACCAGTTATGAGCATCGCGGGCGCGTCTTCAAGGAACTGGTCAAGGGGCTGGCGGGCGCTTCGGCCTAATCCGGGTGCTTCGGTTTAATTAGAGAGCAGGGAAGCGGGTGGAATGGCAAAGCGCGTAGGCGTCGACAAATGGCTTTTCGGCACTGTGCTGCTGCTGGTGCTCTTCGGGCTGGTGATGGTCTTCTCGGCTTCGGCCGTGATGTCGCAGGCGGAGTCGGGCTCGCCGTATAAGTACGTCGCCAAACAGGGAATGTACGCCATCTTCGGGATGGTTGCGCTCTTCGCTCTGATGCGTGTGGACTACCGCCGCTACAACAGCTATCCATTTGTCGGCTCTGCGGTTGCGCTCACCACAATGCTTTTGGTGGCTGTCTTCGCCATGCCCGCGCTGAACCACACCCACCGCTGGTTCCGTCTTGGCAGCTTCTTCACCTTCCAGCCCTCGGAGCTGGCAAAGCCTGTGCTGGTGCTCTTTCTCGCGTACTTCCTACAGACACGCATCCACACCATGGACGACTGGAAGGGAACCATTCTGCGCGCCACTCTGCCTCCCATCGTCTTCATCGGCCTCATCCTGAAGGAGCCGGACCTGGGCACCGCGCTGGTCTGCGCCGCCGTCACCATGGCCATGCTCTATCTTGCCGGAATGCAGGTGAAGTGGATCGGCGTGGGCCTGCTTGCCTCATCGCCCGTGCTCTACTACATGCTCTGGATGGTGCCCTTCCGCCGTGCGCGCATGGAGATCTTCTTCCATCCCGAACTCGACCCGCTGGGCAAGGGCTTCCACATCACGCAGTCGCTGATCGCGGTGGGCACGGGCGGGGTCACCGGGCTGGGACTGATGGAGGGCCGGCAGAAGCTCTACTTCCTGCCCGAGGCCTGGACCGACTTCATCTTCGCCAACATCTCCGAAGAGCTGGGCCTGCTGGGCGCTCTGGCTCTGGTCGCGCTCTTCTGCTACTTCGGCTATCGCGGTCTGCGCGCGGCGTTCCTCTCCACCGATCCCTTCGCGCGCTTTCTGGCCTTTGGGCTTACCAGTGCAGTGTTGATCCAGGCCTTCTTCAACATCAGCGTTGCCATCGCGCTGGTTCCCACCAAGGGGATCACGCTTCCGTTTATCTCCTTCGGCGGGACCTCGCTCTTCTTCACCCTGGCCGGAATGGGTGTGCTGTTGAATATTACGCGTGAGATCGATTAATGACAGAGCGAGTCAGCGAGTCAGCGAGTCAGCGAGTCGGTGGTAAGGCACTGCGTGTTCTGATTGCCGGCGGAGGCACCGGCGGCCATGTGATTCCCGCGCTGGCAATAGCGCGCGAGCTGCGCGACGCGCACGACGCTGAGGTGCGCTTCGTAGGCACGGCGCGCGGGCTGGAGACGCGCCTGGTCCCCGAGGCGGGCTTCCGGCTCGATCTGGTGCGCTCCGGCCAATTGAAAGATGTCAGCCTGGCCACGCGCCTGCGCACCGCCATCGATCTTCCACTGGGCGTGATGGAATGCATAAGCCTGCTGCGCCAGTTCCGCCCGCAGGTCGTCGTTGGCGTGGGTGGATACGCCAGCGGCCCGGGAATGCTCGCTGCAATTCTCTTGCGTCTTCCCACGCTGGCCTTTGAGCCCAACGCCGTTCCAGGGTTGGCGAACCGGCTGGTAGGGCGATGGGTGAGCGGGGCCGCGGTGAACTTTGCGCAGACCCAGTGCTACTTCCGCAATGCGCGCGTCACCGGCATTCCCGTGCGCGCGGAGTTCTTTGCGATTGCGCCGAAATCCTCCACCGAGCCACCGCGGCTGCTGGTTTTCGGCGGAAGTCAGGGCGCGCGCGTCCTAAATGAAGCAATGCCGAAGATCGCGCAACGGCTGCTCGTTCAGTTTGCAAATCTGGAGATTGTGCATCAGGCAGGCGCGCGCCACACAGAGTCGACCACCGAGGCCTACGCGCGCGCCGGTTTGTCTGGCCAGCAGCGCGTCCGCGTGCAGCCGTATCTGGACCAGATGCCGCGCGAGTTCGCCGCCGCCGATCTGCTCCTCTGCCGCAGCGGTGCCAGCACCATGGCGGAGCTTGGCGCGGCCGGCAGGGCCTCGCTTCTGGTCCCCTTTGCACTGGCTGCCGACGACCACCAGCGCCGCAACGCGGAGGTCTTCCTCCAGGCCGGCGCGGCCCGCATGTTGACCGAGGCGGAGCTGGCCGATCCCGAACGCCTGCTGAATGAGCTTTCGCGCCTGCTCGCGGATCCGGCTGCGTTGCGCGCAATGGGCGAGCGCGCTCGATCGCTGGCCCGGCCAGACGCCGCGCACGAGATCGCATCGATGGTGGTGGGCCTCGCGCGTTAGGGTTGAATTGCACATTTCCGGTAGCTGCTGTGAGCTTTCGACCTTCAGCAAAAAAATCAAAGGGCTGAGGATTGTTTGCCTCAGCCCTTTGATTAATTCGATTGATCGGTTTGTTTGCTTACCGGCGTCCGCCTCCACCGCTGCGTCCGCCTCCACCGCCACCTGCGCGAGCGCCACCGCCGGAGTAGGAGCGAGCGCCTCCGCCGTAGCTACCGCGTGCGGCTCCACCATAGCTTCCGCCGCCGTAGCTACCGCGTGCAACTGGAGCGCCAGAGTAACCGCGTGCAACTGGTGCGCCAGAGTAGCCGCGTGCTCCGCTGTTATAGGTCGCGCGAGGCGTTGCTGTGGCTCCGCGGTTGGCGATACTGTTGCCGTTGATGCCAGAGCCGCGGTTCTCCGCAACAGGTCTGCCGTTCAACCCTGCAACTGTGCCGCGCGCGAAGCCCGCGCCGCCGGGCCGTCCGTCGAATCCCGCCACGGGGTGGTTGTAGACCGTGCCGTCGTGGAAGCCCAGGTGGTTGTACGCGCCGTTATAGAAGAACCGTCCGCCCCTCCAGTAACCGCCCCAGAAGCCGGTGCCGAAGTAGCCGAAGCCGTAGTTGATGCCGCCGTAGTAGCCTACTCTGCGACCCCAGTAGCCAGCGTTCCAGAAGTACACGCCGCCACCCCAGCCCCAGTAGCCGGGCGTCCACAGCGCGCCCTCGTAGGGCGGGTAGACCCACGCGCCGTCCACCCAGTAGTAGCCGTCGTCGCCATAGGCCCAGTAGCCCGGCGTCCAGATGTATCCGTAGCCGGGCGCGATGGGCTGCGCGTAGACGGGGATCAGCGGAGGCGCAAAGCCGACCGAGACGAACACCCGTGCGTTGGCCGCGGCCGGTGTGAACAGAAGCGCTCCGGCGATCGCAACCGCCAGAATCGTGCTCATCAAGACTCGTGTGATCTTCATCGTCATGTCCTTGTTCTGCCGGTCCTTCGCTTGCCCGATGCAGCTTTCAAACGGCGGGTTGCGCGGACTGCACAGCCGCTCGAGTTCATCCGGCCCGCTTGCGTCATTCTCGCCGCCGCTGCCCTATGTACTCCTGCTGAATTAGACCCAAGATACGCCATTTGGTTGCGCTCCGCGAGTGCGGTTTCTCCATGGGACGGAAGCGCAAGGCTCCCCCAGCTTGATAAAGTAAAGGGATGAATGATGATGCGGAGTTGACGGCGTCCCAGCTGCCGGCCGGGTTCCAATGGGGAGCGGTGCGCGCGGGAATTAAGGCCAGCGGAAACCTGGATCTGGCGGTGGCGATTGCGCACGGCGCGGGTTCGGGCGCGGCGGTTGGCGCGGCCATGTTTACCACCAACCGCGTGGTCGCGGCTCCCGTAACGGTTGGGCGTCGGCATCTCGCGTCTACCGGAGGACGCGTCGCAGCGGTGCTGGTCAACTCCGGCAACGCCAACTGCGCCACCGGAGAGCCGGGCATCGAGGGCTGCGTCGCCACCTGCGTGGCCGCGGCAGAGAGCTTCGGCTGCATCTTCGACGAGGTCTTTCCCTCGTCCACCGGAATCATCGGCGTCCCCTTTCCCGCCGAGAAAGTCGTCGCCGCAATACCCGAGTTGAAGGCCTCGCTGGGCAGTACCGGGCAGCACGCCGAGTCTTTTGTGCGCGCCATAATGACCACCGACACACGGGTCAAGACGGCCCACGCAACGGTCTCGGTCGATCCCGCGCAGGACGCCGGCAAGGACGCCGTGGTGCGCATCTGGGGCGCGGCCAAGGGCGCGGGAATGATCCATCCCCAACTGGGCGCGCCGCCCGCACCGCCGCACGCCACCATGCTGGTCTATCTCTTCACCGATGTCGCAGCCTGCGCAGAGCATCTGCAGGCGGTGCTTGCCGCAGCGGTCGAACCCAGCTTCAACTCCATCTCCATCGACGGCGACACCTCGACCAACGACACCGTTCTGCTGCTCGCCAGCGGAGCCAGCGGCGTGCGCCTCAGCCGCGAGCTGTCTCCTGCATTTGAAGCGGCCCTGGGCGAGGTCTGTCGCTCGCTTGCCCGCCAGATCGTAGCCGATGGCGAGGGCGCAAGCCACGCCGTCACCCTCGACATTCGCGGCGCGGCGACTGCGGCAGATGCCAAGTTGGTAGCCAAGGCCATCGCGCACAGCCCGCTCTGCAAGACGGCCTGGTCCAGCGCCGACCCTAACTGGGGACGTCTGCTGGCCGCCGCCGGATACAGCGGCGCCACCTTCGATCCCGCGCGCGCGCGCATCTGGATCGCCGACCAGCCCGTCTTCGAGTACGGTGTCCGCGCGCCCACCTTCGACGAGGCCGCCGCGCACCTCGCCATAATGCAGCCCGAGTACACCATCACCATCGACCTGGGCGCGGGCAAGGGCGAGTGCCTCTTCCTCACCTGCGACCTCACCGCCGAGTACGTCCGCATCAACGCCGACTACTCAACGTAGAGAAGGCCTAACACCGATCTGCACAGACAGGCACAGATCAAAGACAAAGACGACCACGGATTTCGCGGATGAACGCGGATCAAAATAAGAAGACAGCTCGGATGCTCAACGTTAGCAGCTTGATACCGCTTGCTTATTTTCTGGAATCTCGTCGTCCTGTCTGTGATGGAGCTGTCTTGAATCCTTCGCCCATTTTATAAATATAATACTTGGTAAATCCGTTAGGATCGCCATCACCATACCCGTACAGGCGACAGAGAATTGCACCATGCCCCAGCCAGCGTTCTGCATCAAAATATACATGGATATTGTTTTGAATGTGCTTGGTGGACTCTTGGTTACTAAGCGAAGGTAACAGTTTTTCAAATAAATCTAACGGGTGTACCGTCCACGGTTTTGTAAACAAAACCGGGTGAGACATGTTGCTCCCTTCGTGATCATTCACAATAAATGCGTCGGAATTTGGAGACCAAAGTATATCGACGGATCGACCATATTGGTAGATCTTTGTTACCTCATTGTTCTTGGTGTCGATCACACTGAGTGAATGCGATAGCTCTCTGGTTTCGTCATCTGTGTTCTTGATCATGTAATGGCCATCAGGCGATTTTATTTCTGACCTTGTACCGGGGAATGTAATTTTCTGGGCGGAGAGTTGAACCAACGCGACGCTACAGACGAGAACGAAGATCAGATGTTTATTTTGTGCAGTCATAACTGAAGATTATCTCCCTAATTCATCTTTTATTAGTTCGCAGCTAACTCAGAACTCATTACTCGTTACTTACTGCTTGAACCGTGCGTGCACCGGCGAACAGCAGCGCCGTTGCCGCCAGCATCGATACCAGCGTCAGTCCGAGGCCGGTGCTCAGCGTCGTGTGGTCGCTCACCATTCCGATCAGCCGCGGCGATGGCGTGTCGCCCAGCGCGTGAATCAGGAACAGCTCAATAGCGATGGCCGTCGCGCGCACCTGCGCGGGCACGGCGTTCACAATCGCCGCGTTCAGCGGGCCAGTGCTGAGGAAGATCGAGAACATCGCCAGCGCCAGCGCGGGCAGCATCGTCGCGCGCGGGCCGAAGAAGCAGACCACGCCAAACGGCACCGTGATCAGCGCGGACCACGCGGAGACCAGGTACAGCGCGCGATGGTTTGTGCGCAACCAGCGTTGCGCCAGCCATCCGCCCGCCGCCGTTCCACCCAGTCCCGCGCCCGCCGTAATCCCGCCCAGCGTCAGCCCCACCGTGGAGTGCGAAAAGCCCGCGCGCTCCAGAAAGCTCGGCATCCACGCCGAAATTCCGCCCATCGAAAACGTCGTCATCGCCATGCCCAGCGTCGCGAAGAGGTATGGCGCGTTGCGCGCCAGCGAGAAAGCGTGCGCCCTGTGCTCGCGCCCTGTAGGCTTCGCGTCCGATGCGCCGCGGCGCGGCTCGTGCAGGAAGATCAGGATCAGCGCCGCAATCAGCAGCCCCGGAACGGCGGAGACGTAGAACGGCATCCGCCAGCCCCAGCGCCCGCCCACCATCTCGCCGATGAGGTAGCCGATCGCCGCGCCCACCGGGATCGCGGTGTAGAAGATCGTGAGGATGCGGTTGCGATCCTCTTCCGGGTAGAAATCGGCCAGCAGCGCGGGCGCGTAGATGCCCAGGCTTGCCTCGCCGATGCCCAGCACGGCGTGGCGCAGCAGCAGTGAATCGAACGCATGGACCGTGCCGGTCAGAACATTCACCGCGGAGATCATCAGCGCGCAGAGCACGATCAGCGGCTTGCGCGGCAGCCGGTCGCCCAGCCATCCGGTCAGCGGCGCGGCCAGCATGTAGGTGACGAAGAACCAGAAGGTGATCGAGCCCAGCGCCGCATCCGAGACATGGAACTCGCGCTTCACCTGCTCCTGCACACCGGGCAGGATGTAGCGGTCGATGTAGTTGACGAAGTTCAGCGCGGTCAGCAGCGCCAGCGCGGTCGCGGCTCCCGCCACCGAGGGCAGGCGGCGCGCGGCGTGTGTCAGATTGGGCGGCGGCGCAGTCATCTCTGGCGAGGATAGCAGGCGGCAACTCAGTTCGCCGCGCCTACTTCCCCTTCGGCCTCGGGTAGCTGGCTTCCACCACCGTCGAAATCCCGCCGCGAGGGCGGAAGTCGCCGGTGACCCTGGCCCACACCGGGTTGCAGGCCTTCACCACGTCGTCCAGAACCTGGTTCACCACGTTTTCCTGGAAGATGCCGAGGTTGCGGTAGGTGAAGAGATACTCCTTCAGGCTCTTCAGCTCCAGGCAGAGCTTGCGCGGCATGTAGCGGATGGTGAGGTGGCCGAAGTCGGGCAGTCCGGTCTTGGGGCAGACGGAGGTGAACTCCGGGTCGTCCACCACGATCTCGTAGCCGCGAAACTGGTTGGCCCAGGTGTCGATGGAGGGGAAGTTCGCGTCCAGCCCTGCGGCGGCGTGCGTGTCGGTGTATCCGGTCTTCTGCGTGTGCATGGAGAGATTGTAGTGGTTCCGAGGACGCAGCGGAAACGGTCAAGCCGTTCCTCAGGGCACTTGCATGAATTGTTAACCAGGTAGTATCTACCCCCCCTCCCCCCCATTTTCGCGTGCTTCCTAAAGTATTTAGAAACAGCAAGATGTGAGTTTGCACATGCAAAGATTTGATTGCAGGCTACTTATAGCTATCAATAAGAAAATAAATGGTTTCCTCCGTACTTCGGTTATAGATCTGATCTCCTGAAGGTGTAGAGGCGCTACAAGCACAATACTGAGATTCTGGCTGCGCCAGAATGACGATACGTGGGTGCTGCGCCAGAATGACGGCTTGAGGGTTTCGGCTCTAAGGAAGGTCTGCACAAGTATTCGAGATTCCCTCAGCGGCTAAAGCCGCATTGGAAATAGGCCGCTTGCGGCGGGACTGAAGTCCCGCCCTTTCAAAACGGGGACTTATTCAGAGATTCCCTAACCCAACAAGAGAAGTACTATAGGCACGAAAAACCCCGGCGCGCTGCCGGGGTTTCCCTTGTTTTCTCTACTAGTTCTATTTTACCGGATGGAGCATAACTACCATGCCAACTATTTTTCGGAGGTAAGTGGTTGATGGGGGGCGTGTTAGTGGAATTTTTCGGGGTCGAGGGGCTTGACACGGAGAATCCGCCCGAAAAACGGGAAAAAGATTTTCAATTGTTGCGATTGCCTCGCTCTAGTCGCGGCGGCCGAGGGTTGGGCGGTCGCTGCCGTCGGTGGTGGAGGTTCCGGTGGTGGAGTTGGGGTCGTTGTTGGTGCCGCCGGTGCGGCGCAGGGTGGGCGCGTTGGGGTTTCCCTTGTCGTTGAGCTTGCGCCGGTTCTCGATGCGCGCCAGTCGCCCCTTGATGTCGTCGAACTCGCTGGTGGTCACCATGTAGTCCGGCCGCGCGGGCAAGATGGTGGCAATCTCTTCCTCGGAGTGGGCGATCCGGTCCGGCGTCTGCGGATGGTCGGCGAAGACCTTGGCCAGCGTTCCCGGCTTGTGCTTCTCCAGCGCGTCCAGCTTCTCGAAGATCTGGATGAAGGCCTGCGGATCGTAGCCTGCCCGGTACATATACTGCACGCCGAGCCAGTCTGCCTCCGCCTCGTACTCGCGGCTGAACTCCAGCAGTCCCATGGGGATGGCGAGCTGCGAGGCCTCGTAGACGCCGTAGCCGGTCCAGCTTCCCTGGGCGAGGATCATGATCGGGATGGAGGCAATCTCGGCGAAGTTCACCTTGGTCTGCCCGCGCGCGGCGTGGTGGGCGCAGACGTGGGCGGTCTCGTGGGCCATGACGCCGGCCAGTTCGGCCTCCTCGTCGGCGGCCAGGATCAGGCCGGAGTTGACGTAGAAAAATCCGCCCGGCAGGGCCATCGCGTTGATCTCGTCCGAGTCGATGATCTTGATGGTGAACGGCACCTTGCAGTCGGAGTTCTTCACGATGTTCTGGCCGACGCGGTTGACGTATTCGACCACCACCGGGTCGGTGATGAGGTGGGCGGACTTCTCGATCTCCATGGAGTACTGCTTGCCGGTGCTGATCTCCCAGTTGGTGGAGTACCAGTTGGTGACGCCTCGCCCGCCGATGTTGCGCGTGCCGATGGAGTCCACATCGTCCTCGCTGCCCTTCTTGATGTGCGGGTCAAGCGCCTCGCCGGGGGAGGGAAGAACATCGGTCTTTGCAGCCTCGGTGCTCTTGGCGGCCGGCGGCTTGGATGCGGTGTCTGGCTGCGCTGCGGCCGGAGTGGCCGCCGCCGGCTGGGCCGTTGTCGAATCCGGGGAAGTGGTCGTCGATGGGGTGGTCGCAGGGGTCGTCGAGGAAGGCGCAGGTTGCTGCGCGTTGACGCCGCCGACGGCGGCAAGCAGGGCTGCGGCCAGCAGGATGGCGAGACTGATGTGGGTTCCAGGACGCATAAGGTTCTCCGCGGGGCCGCGCTGCCTGCAAACGGACGCATCCCCTCATTTGTTAAACGTAGTATGCGCCATTTTGTTGTGCCTCGCTTGGGATTGGCGGGCGCGCGCCTTCTACCATGTGTTGTAGGAGCTGCCGTCGGTCGCCGTCACCTGCGCGCCGGAGTGTACGTCGTCGATGCCGCCGGAGTCGGTCTGGTCGATGGTGCTCAGCGCGTCCGACTGGGCGGTGATCCAGCTGTCGGTGCGGTCCGTGATGGGGTCTTTGGGGATGGCCTTCAAGTAGCCGCCGCTGACCAGGTCCTCCAGCGACTGCGGCGCCTTTTGCTTGTCCACCGTATACGATCCGATGGCCGTGCGCATCACCTGCAGGTCTTCGCGCAGAACGGCCTCCTTGGCGGCCTGAACATTGCGGGTGTAGACGGGGATGGCCATGGTGGCGAGAACGCCGATGATCAGCATCACGATCATCAGCTCCATCAACGTGAAGCCGGAGTCCGGGGCTGCAGCTTCCAGCTTTGAGGCGCAGGGGGCGCCGTCCCCGTTGTGTGGCGCTGGGGCCACGGGGCGGGTCGGACGCGATCGAGTTGGGCGGAGACCTACCATGTGCTGTACTTTGTCCCGTCTAGCGCGGTGCCGTCGCTCTTCGAGTAGACGTCAAATACGTTCTGGCCGCCCCAGGAGGTGGAGTCGGCGTCGTCCTGGTTGGAACGCAGGCCCCACTCGGTGGTTTTGGTCATGGGATCGACCGGGATCTCGCGCAGGAAGCGCACCTTCTTCTCCTGGACCTCGACCCCGTCGACCATTGTCTGTAGATCGGGAGGATAGCCTTGGCTGTCCACCTTGGCCTGGATGCCACCGCGATCATAGGCGTCCTTGTACTTGTCGATGGCGTCGCGCATCTCCCACAGGTCGCGGCGCAGTTCGCGCTCCCGCTGCCGTTTCACCTGGAAGCGCGCCACCGGCAGCGCGGCGCAGGCCAGAATGCTGATAATAGTCACGCAGATGATCAGTTCGACCAGGGTGAGACCGGAGTCAGGTCCGAGGTTCGAGGTTCGAGGTTCGAGGCAACAGCCTCGCAACCAGCGTCTCGGACCCTGCACCTCGAACCTAGCACCTCGAGCTTTCACCGGGCACCTCACAGTTTGCACCTCGAACCTTGAACTGGCCCCTTGAACCTCACTTTACATGGACCACAGCCTGGGAGCCGACCGCGGGCAGGCTGGCCTGCAGGCTGTTCCGGGCGCCAACCTTGACCAGGGCGATATTGCTGTCGCCCACCGCGAGCGCCTTGAAGGTAAAGATGCACACCTGCCCATCGCCGTTGACGCCATTGACGCCGGGCGGCCGCGAGGCGGAGACCGTGACGTGACCGTTGCCTTCGTCGCGGTGTACCAGCGCGACAGCCTGGCCGTCGCCGCCCAGCAGTCCTCCGGTGTCTACGTTCACCAGTTGCAGGATCTTGGGATCGAACTGGATCTCCAGCGGCACGCTGAAGACATCGTGCGCGTTGGAGAGTATCACCGAGGCCCGGAAGGTGCTGCCCACCGTCTGCGTGGAGTTGGCCGGAACCATGGAAAGCGTCACCGCCGGGCCGGCGGCCGGGGTCTTCGCGGCTGGCGGTTTGCCTCCTGCCCTGGGCGGCATGGCTTGCTGCTTCATCTGCTGCACCATGGCGGTTGCCGCGTTGGCTGCTGTGGTATTCGTCGAGGCCGGAGCGGCGCTGGCCTGGTCCGTGCTCTCCGCCAGGATCTCGTCGATGGGCGCGTGGCGCAGTTCGATGGTGGAACCTGTGCCCGTGTCGATGGAGCGCGTGTTCAGCCGCGTCAGCACCGACTCGCGGACGATGTGCGGGATCAGGATGAAGACCACCTCGTCATCCTGCACCTCCTTATTGATGGAGCCAAAGAGGTATTTGACCAGGGGAATGCTGGACAGCCCCGGCGTTCCGCTGTTGCTGTAGTTGTCCAGCTTGGTGAGAATCCCGGCCAGCAGGCATGGCTCTCCGTCCTTGAGCTGAATCGTCGTCTTGTCCGAGCGCTGCCCGATGATCGGCTCCGTGACGCCAGAGATCGTCACCGAGCCGCTCTCCGTCGAGACCTCGACCGAGAGCTTGAGCGAGACCTCGCGGTCCAGATGGATGGTCGGCGTCATGTCGATGTTGACCCCGATATCGATGTATGTGAACTGGGTCTGAACGCCAATGCCCGCCGTGATTCCCGTGGCCGCGCCCGCCGAGTAGCTGCCCGTGGCCACCGGGATCTTGGAGCCGATCTTCATCGTGGCCGTCTGCCCGTCGGTGGCGCGGATGCTGGGGTTCTGCAGCACCTTGGTGTCGGTGTCGCTCAGCAGCGCATTCAGCGTGCCTCCGCCGATGGTCACCGCGAAGTTGGTGGCGTTCATGTTGGCCAGCGTGTTCAGCGTGAAGGCCGAATTACTGGTGGTCGTGGTGGTGGAGGAGGAGCTGGTGCTGCTGTTGTTGGCCTGCGGAGTGATGCCGAACGACTGCGGCAGACTGATGCCCAGGTTGCGCATCTTGTCCTTGTTCACCTCCAGGATGGCGACATCGACCACCACCTCGGCCTTGGTGCGGTCCAGGTCGTTGAGCAGCTTCTCGGCCAGCACAAGGTGCTCCTGCGGGGCGCGCATGATAATCGCATTCTGCGACGCAATCAGATATATCTTGTCGTCGGCGGGCAGCACGTTGCGCAGCGCGGTCACAATCTCGTTGCCATCGTTTTGCTGGCTGACATTGGTCAGGTAGAAGGTCTGCACCGCCAGATCGTCCAGGTCTTTATGCTTGGTGGTGTTGTTCTGCGCAACGAAGATGGTGTCCGCGGTCACCGGCTTATAGAAGGTGCCCGAGACGGTGCCCACGATGCGCAGCGCGTCGGTGAGGCTGACGTTGGTCAGATTGACCGGGATGCGCTTGGGGGGCAGATCTGGATCGAAGATTACGTTGAGCCCGGCCATCTTGCCGAGGGTCTGATAGATGTTCTTGACATCCTCCACCATGGTCAGCGTGATGGGGTCCTCGGAGACGGGCTTCAGCTCCAGCGGGGCCGAGATGTTGGCGATCTCTTTCAGCGCGGCACTGTCATCGGTGGCTCCCGGCGGTGTGTTGGAGGCGCCCGGTGTCTGGTCCTGGTGCTGTGTGATCTGCACCTCCTGCGCCGCCGCCTCGTTGCCGGGATCGATCTGCAAAGCGCGCGTGAACTGGTTCAGCGCCCCCGCAAGGTCTCCGTTCTGCCGCAGCACGCGGCCGCGGTCCACATGCACGGCCGCCGCCTCGAAGCGCATCCGGTCCAGCCGCGCCTGGTAGCGCATGTCGCCGGGGTTCTTCTGGTGGGCGTGCAGGTAATCCTCGTATGCCGCGTCGTAGTCCTGGCGCAGCTCGGCTGCCTGGCCGCGCCGGTTCCACGTACTCGCCATCTGGGCCTCGGCCGATGGGCTGAAAACTGAAGCCGCGAAGAGCGCCGTGAACAGGACCGTCAGCGCGGCGGCGCATCCGCGATGCAAGAAGAATGAGAGTCGGGGGAGCAAGAATGGGTGCCTGCGAGTCATGCCGATGCTGTCTGCTTCCTTTGCGCCAATGTTCTGTGTTGAGCCGTAGTTAAGTCTCCGTTGGATCGCCCCGCTGGATGAGGCGCTGTTCCGGATGGCGAGACCACTCGCCCCCAACCGCCAAAACTGAAATGCGGCAGGAATAGAGCTGCGCTCTGGGTTGCCGGTTGCCAGAAGGCCGCACTCCTTGGACTTGTGGAACTGTGGCGAGTATAACATTCGCATCGCGATGGGCCTCTTCAAGTTGTGCGCCATATCCCTTGTCTTTGGATGGTTCTTCCCCGCCCAAATCCTGCACTGCGCCTGCGGGGTGTAGGTTAGACGTTGCCAGTGCGCACAAGTGAGTCCGTTTTCATCCGCATGTTAAACTGAGGTGTTTCCCCATGCCCCGCTCGCTCTCCAATCCGACCGTTGCCGCGCCGAACAAACCCACGGCGAAGCCGAAGGACCGCGACCCGGTGGCCTCGGGCCTGCGCGATGCCGCATTCAACCGCTCGGCCAGCTTTAACTACATGCTTTTCGATAAATTCGAGGCCGGGGTTGCGCTGCGCGGCACCGAGGTCAAGAGCATCCGAGAGGGCAAGGCCAACCTGAAGGACGCCTATGGCCTGCTGAAGGACGGCGAATGCTTTCTGCTGAACGCGCACATCGGCCCCTTCTCGCACGGCAACGCCATGAACCACGACTCGCTGCGCACGCGCAAGCTGCTGCTGCATAAAAATGAAGTTCGCAAGCTGGAAGTGGCGTCGCGGCAGAAAGGATTTACCCTCATCCCCACGCGACTCTACTTCCGCCGCGGACGCGTCAAGTGCGAACTCGCCCTGGCCAAGGGCAAGCAGGAGTGGGACAAGCGCGCCACCGAGCGCAAGCGAGAGGCAGACAACGAGGCCAAGGCCGCCATTGCCCGCAGCCAGCGCCGCTAGTCTCCTGTCTCTACAGTTCGCTTCATCAATGCTGTCATCCTGAGCGTCCTTCGCACACCCACTGAACCTGTCATTCTGAGCGCAGCGAAGAATCCCGATGATCCTCAAACCGCAACAACCGTCCGAACCTTTCTCCCAATAAACTCCTGCCTTTGCTCTTGGCTCGGCCACACTGCAATGTTTGAATCCTGTCGGCATTTTTAGAAACGGGACACTTACTTTGAGCCCTGCTGCTGTTGCATCTGCTGCAACTGCTGGAAGATCTGCTGCGGGGTCAGAACGCCGTTCGGCGATTGCGGGTTGCTGGGGACTGTGGACGGAGATGGAGGCGCAACGCTGGGAGCGGCCCCCGTCGCGTTCACTGGCGTCACCACTGGCGCGCTGGTAAACCCGCCTGCCGGCTGCGTCTGCGAGGCTGCCGGCTGCGCCTGTGGAGCGGACGGCTGCGCTGGGGCCTGGCTCTGCGGGCTGGGCGGAGCGGACGGCTGCGACGGGCTTGCAGCGCTGGCGGGCGCGTCCTCGTCCGAGCCGGACGCAAACGGGCCGGGCGGCGTTATTCCCCCCGCGCGCGGTGTCAGCACCAGCTCCTTGGGCGTGTGTGCCGCGCTCTCGCGCAACAGCATATTGCTGCCTGTGCCTTCCAGCAGACTGGCCAGAATCCCGGCCGGAGCACCTGGTCCATACTTCCCGAAGACGCGTTGGTCAGCCACTCCGCCTGTGATCTTCATCCCGGTCAGCCGTGACACATCGCGCAGAATCTGGTTCAGGCTGGAGTTGTCGGCGGTAATCTCAAGCTGGCCGCCGGAGAAGACAACCACTGCGCGGTGTGTCACTGGCTGCGCGGGAACGGCTGCTGCGACGGCCGCCGGGACGGAGGCAGGCGCAGCCGTGGGCGGCGTCACGGGCAGGGCAGGGGACTGAGCGAACGCCAGCCCGCCTCCCACGAACAGCAGGAGGGCAGCGCGACGCATTGCAGAGATGTGTTTCATTGTCTTCTAGGGTATAGGACGCAGCTCCCGCGCGAACGTTTTGTTTGCCGCCTGGTCACTCCCCGGCCAGCGGTTCGCGCCTGGGTCCCAACACCCTCTCCATGCGCAATGAGGGCGTGGAGTGTTATCTTGGGAGTCGTTCAATGTGGCTTTTGAGCTGGCAGCCATGTACCTGTCGCAGAAGGGCTGGGACAAGAAGAGTGATGATGGTGAAGACCGCAAAACATGAAAAGACTTTGAGCCAGGCGATCCGCGAGCGGCGCGCAACGCCCAGCTTCGACGGAACCCCCATCCCGCCCGAGGACCTGCACAGGATCATCGAGGCCGGCCTCAGCGCGCCCAGCGGATACAACATGCAGCCCTGGCGCTTCATCGTCGTCCAGAGCCACGAGCAGAAGAAGCGCCTGCGCGCCGCTTCCTACAACCAGGGCAAGGTCGAGGAGGCATCCGCCGTCATCGTGGCATGCGGAGACGCCGACGGCTGGCGCAAGGACCTCGAACCCGTGCTCGCCCAGGGACTCGAGGGAGGAATGCCAGAGGGCTTCGCCGCCCAGGCACGCAACTCCGTCCCCAACTACCTGTCCCACTTCTCCACCGAAGAGATGCGTGGTTGGCTGAACAAGAACGTGATGATCGCCTTCACTCACATGATGCTGATGGCCGAGGTGATGGGTTACGACACCGCGCCCATGGAGGGATTCGAGCAGGAAAAGGTGCGTGAAGTTCTGCTCCTTCCGCTCAGCTACTGGGTCGTCGCGCTGCTCGCCGTAGGCCGCCTCAAGGGGCCGGACAAGTTTGACGGCGGCCGCTTCGACATGCACCGCACCGTCTTTGCCGAGGAGTTCGGCAAAACGCTGAAGTAGGTTCTAGTGCTGCGCGTGGGCTCCATCCATCGCGAATTTATGTTTAAGGTGTGGACATCAAAGCTTCGCGTGGAGATGGAACATAACGTCCAAGTGTAGTGGGATCTTCACGGTCGTAATTGCCCGTCGACCATCGCAGCCCTTCGGTAAAATAGTAAGCCCCGTAGTCAATCGTGCATTCTTTAGCATCTGAGAGCGGCCCTCTCTTTAAGAGCTTCGCACTTATTACCGCATAATCATTTTTGAACGAAATTGTTAACGTCTCACCGGGAGCAACGGGAGAGATTGGGATTTCTCCCGCAGGCTGTGGCATCTTAACGCCTGTCTGTGTGTACAGAAAATGTTCAGGGTACATGCCAAAATGGATGTTGTGTGTCACGTCGGTATCGCCACGAAGTCCTTCAAAGGTCAACTGAAAATTACCAGCAATCAAAGGCTTTGAGGACATGTTTTTGATTTTTACGCTGAGATGAGATAGCCAATCATCCGGAGCGTCGAAGGGGATACCCGTGATGGTATTCTGAATTGGTTTGTCATCATAATAAACTGCCATAATTCTTATGGGGTCGGCGATATTCCCTCTGGCTTTTACAACTCTTCTCGGTGCGAGGGTGGAATTTTGCGAGGCTTGGGCGGTGTCTTGAGCGGATTGGGTGGGCGTCTGTGCAACCAAAAAGAAACAGGCGCAGCTAGCCGATGTTAGTGTGAGCAGAAATCCAGAAGTGATTGCGCGCAAACGGTGCGGATGAGATAGATGCATTCTCACTCCTCTCGCATTAACCACAGAAAGTATAGATCGGTTTCGACGGCGTGACTGGGAATAATCCGAGTGGTTGGCTTCAGCCGTGATGCGTGTGGGCCGAGGCCCGCGCAATCAGCACCGCCGTGTACGCCGCGCCGAAGCCATTGTCGATGTTCACCACCGTCACATTTGGGCTGCATGAGTTCAGCATTCCAAGCAGCGCCGCCGCCCCGCCGAACGATGCGCCGTAGCCCACCGATGTCGGCACCGCGATCACCGGCACCGCCACCAGCCCTCCCACCACCGACGGCAGCGCTCCCTCCATCCCCGCGCACACAATAATCGCGTTCGCCGATTTCAGATCGTCGCGCACCGCCAGCAAACGGTGCAGTCCCGCCACGCCAACGTCGTAGAGCCGCGTCACCTGCGTCCCGAAGGTCTCGGCCGTCACAGCCGCCTCCTCCGCAGTCGGCAGATCGCTGGTGCCTGCGCAGATCACCGCGACGTGTCCCTGCGGCTCGCTCGCGCCAGCCGACTGCCGCAGCGCCACCGTGCGCGCCACTGCGTTATAACTCGCCGCCGGATGCGCCGCCAGCACTGCCTGCGCCGTGGCCGGCTCGACGCGCGTCGCCAACACATCTACGCCATCGGCGGCCAGGCTGCTGAAGATCGCCACCGTCTGCTCCGTCGTCTTGCCCGCCGCGAAGATCACCTCCGGCAACCCCATGCGCAGGCTGCGGTGATGGTCCACGCGCGCATGTCCCAGGTCCTCGAATGGCAGTGTCGCCAGCCGCTCGGCCGCGGCCTCCGGCGTCAGCGTGCCGCGTTCCACCGCGGCGAGAAGTTCCAGCAGGGCGGAGCTTGTCATATCGTTTTTGTCCCGCTTTCGTTCGCCGTCTCCGGCCGCAGGTACGCGGCGATGGCGGCCTGCTGCACCTGCTTGATTGCGACGTGATGTTTGGCGGCTGCCGCGCGGCAGTCTTCATATTCTGGGGCCGCGTTCATCGTCTCGCCGCCCAGCGTTCCCACCTTGACGCGAATCTCCCCGTACTCCGTAGCAACGGGAATATGTCTTCGCTCCAGGCAAGACCGCTTCTCCTGCCGGATGCGCACGCCCAGCGTGCTTGTCTCGGTCAGGATCAGCCGCTCCAGCGCCGCGCTCTGGGCCGGATCGCACAGCACCGTCAGCAGGGTGCCCGGCCGTCCCTTCTTCATGATCACCGGCGTCAGCATCGCGTCCAGCGCGCCCCGTGCCAGCGCCGTCTCGGCGACATACGCCAGCACCTGCGGCGACATGTCGTCCAACGCCGTCTCCAGCACGGTCACCGTCTCGCAGTTCGCGGCGTGCGATTCCGCCGGTTCGCAAGTCTCGCCGACGCTGATCCGCAGCACATTGGGAAAGTCCTTCGAGTTGCGCGTGCCCGCGCCATATCCGATCCGCTCCACACTCATCGCCGGCTGCGGGCCGAAGCTGGGCCCGATCGCGCGCAGCAGCGCCGCTCCCGTCGGCGTCACCAGCTCCTGCTGGACGTGCGCCGAATAAGTTGGCAGCCCGCGCAGCAGATCGGCGGTTGCCGGCGCGGGCACCGGGAACGTCCCATGCGCGCAGACCACCGTGCCGCCGCCGACGTTGATCGCCGACGAGTGCCAAGCTGCGGCGTTCAAAGAATGAATCCCCGCGCTGGCCACCACAATGTCCACAATCGCGTCCACCGCGCCTACTTCGTGGAAGTGAATCTCGTCGACCGGGACATTGTGGATCTTTGCCTCCGCGTGGCCAAGCAACTCGAAGGCGCGGATCGCCGTCTGCTTCACCGGCCCGTCCAGCGCCGCCCCCTGAATCAAGCCGCGGATCGCCGTCAGCGAACGCCCGTGCGCGTGGGCATGCTCGTGGTCATGAGAATGCGCCTCGCCGCCGTGTCCATGGGCCTCATGCGAATGCTCATGCGCTTCATGCGAATGCGCTTCGCCCTCTGCGTGCGAATCGTCGTGCGAGTGTTCCTGCTCGTGGCTGTGCGCGTGTCCCTGCTCCGGCTCCGCGTGGGCGTCCGCCAGATGGCCATCCACCAGCACATGGACCTTGGTGCAACTGATCCCGCTGCGGTCCACCCGTTCGATCCGCAGGCTTGCCCCCAGCCCCAGCGCGGCGGTTGCGTCGTGGAGCACCTGCGCCGGAACTCCGGCATCCACCAGCGCGCCCAGCAGCATATCGCCCGCAATCCCGGCAAAACAGTCAATGTACGCAATGCGCATAAATTCTCTCTCTTGGAACTCTATCGTGTCCCTGCGGCGTGTGTCTGATGCGCTAATGAGCGGAGGTGATCGCCGACACCGGAAGCACGTCGTTCATCGAGCCCGTCCGGTAGCCCTCGGTGTCCAGCGTGACATACACAAATCCCAGCGGTCGCAGCGCCCCGGTGATGCGGTCCAGCATTGCAAGGTTCAGCGCGCGCGGCAGGTCCTCTCGCGCAATCTCCACCCGCGCCAGCTCCCCGTGGTGGCGCACACGAACGTGCATGAACCCAAGCGCGTGCATTGCATCTTCGGCGCGCTCCACCTGGCCCAGGTTCTCCGCCGTCACCCGCCGCCCGTACTCGATGCGCGACGAGAGACATGCGCTGGCGGGCTTGTCGGCCACCTTCAACCCGGCCTCGCGCGCCAGAGTGCGAATCTCCTGCTTGCCCAGCCTGGCCTCGGCCAGCGGAGCCAGCGCGTGGTGCATCGCGGCAGCCCTCTGACCGGGCCGCAGATCGCCGTCGTCGTCCAGGTTCCTGCCATACGCAATCCGCGCGAAGCCCAGCTTCACCCGCGCCGCCTCCATCTGGGTGAACAGCTCGTCCTTGCAGTGGAAGCAGCGATTGCCGTCGTTGCGCGTGTACTTCGGGTCGTCCAGTTCGCGCGTTTGTAGGATGTGTACCGGAATCCCATGCTCTGAGGCGAAGTCGAGCGCCGCGGCCAGCTCCCCGCGCGGCAGCGATGGCGAGTCGGCAATCACCGCCAGCATCCGCTCGCCCAGCGCACGGTGCGCCTCATACGCCAGGTACGCCGAGTCCGTGCCGCCGGAGTACGCCACCATCAGCGAATCCATCGCCCCCAGCGCTCCGCGCAGTGCATCGAGTTTTTGCTGTAGTTCCATCGCGTCCAATCCAGAGAAAGGGGATCGCCCGCCCCACTTCCGATTCTAATGGATGGACCGCACGGAATGAATTGAGAGTACGCTCTCAACCTGAGCGAAGCCTATCGAAGCCTCACTATTCAACCAGCTTCGCCAGCCCCTTCTTCGCGCTCATGAAAGAAACGCCGGTCGGCGACAGTCGCATCGCCTCTTTGAATGCTGCCCGCGCCTTCTCCGTTTCGCCCAGTACCCGCCATGTCTCCCCGGCAAAATACTGCAACCCGGCCATATCGCCGCTCCTGAAGCCGGTGGCCCCGTCGAGCGCCTCCTGTAGCTTCGCCTGCGCCTCCTCCCGCCGTCCGCAGGCCGCTAGCGCCCATGCGTATCGACCGAACCTTCTCATCTGGTCCGCGCGCGCCTCATATCGGTCCGACTTCACCGGCCACTCCGACATCGCCTGCTCCAGCAGCTCGCGCGCCCTCTCGGCATCCTTGTCCTGAGACAAGAGGCAAGTAGCAAGAGCTACATGGAAGCCACCATCCCGCTGCGGCACTCGAACCGCGGCATCAAGCAACACTTGCGCTTCTGCGGCGCGCCCGTCGTTCACTAAAGCCAGCGCATAGGTATAGTATGCAGTGCCGGTCAGGAGCGGCTGTCCGTTGGCATCGAATGCCAGAGGCTTCAACAGCGCCTGTGCCTCGGCATACCGTCCAGCGCCAAAGAGAACGGTGCCTTGCAGTGGAGTGCCGTAGCCGGGGATCCACGAGTATTGCTTGTCCACTTGCAGCGCCTCGTCGTAGTCGCCCTGCTGCGTCAGTCGCAAAATCCGTCGCTTCACCGACGAGAGCCACCCTGCATGCATCACAAGCAGCGCGATCGGTGCAAAAAACAACGCAAGCTTGAGCTCCCCATGCACCGGGAGAAACAATACAATCCCCATCAGGGTGCCGATGACCAAGGGGACAACCTCCTTGGATACTGGCTTCTTGCGGACCCTGCCATCGCCGCCGAACGTGCCCAGCCTCTCCGCATCCAGTCGCGGCGCGCCGCCGTCCCGCTTCCGCGCCGGGATCATGAAGAAAACCATCAGACCTGCGGTATATAGAATGATGACCGTCCGAACCAGCAAGTCGCCATGGGAAGGCGAGGCGTGCTGCATCTTCCGAAGAATCCAGATCAAGACGGGCGCAGTGAGGAGTAAAGCCGCGAAGAACTGCACCCGCCGGCGGTTGAGCGACGTCTCCTTCTCCGCATCCATCGCCGTACTGGCCTGCTGCGCCTTCTTCCTCCTTCTGTTTAGGTTCTCCACCAAAAAGCCGGCTCCCGTAGCAATAAGAAGCACAAGGTGCGACGCGGAAGAGATCGCCTTTGCTTGCGCGGGCCAAAGAAATTGCAGGTAATGGACACTTATACTCAGCGTCATAGCTAACATCGAGCAGCCAAAGAGCAGCAGCATAAGGATGCGCGGCGGTTTCGTCTTCGTGGCGCTCTGCGCGGCAGCGCCCTTGGCCATCCGGGGCTCGGTGCTGTTCGTCCAGGCATTGAACAGAAGCGCTGCCCAAGCAACGAAGAACATACACAACACCAGGCCCAGCAACGGCGGCCCGGCCAGCCGCAACCGGTCGCCGAAACTGGCCGGCGCTGGAGCGGGAAGATGCACCCACCGCGGGTTCGACAGCCGCCAGCAGATCACCGCCCCGCTCACCGCAACCAGAAACTGCACTCCGGGATTCTTCTTGAGCAACTTTCCCAGGCCGATCTGCTCGACGGGAATACTCATCACATCAGTCACAGGCATTCCGTTGTACCTCGATAGCCAAATGCTAGAACAAGTTACGAGGATTGAGCCTGCATCTTCCGCCAACATTCCTCACACTTTCAGGGTATGGCTG
>Ga0181529_10001504_pt1 | contig 29741 bp, 30 predicted proteins | sample PEATcosm2014_Bin_36_FD_119763 | JGI IMG/M metagenome (GOLD analysis project Ga0181529, IMG submission 119763) | Peatland microbial communities from MTU Mesocosm Facility, Houghton, MI, USA - PEATcosm2014_Bin10_30_metaG | ecosystem: Environmental > Terrestrial > Soil > Wetlands > Peat | place... | reverse complement strand
CATGGGTGGCCCGCTCGAGTTGGAATTATCCGTCGCGGCCTTGGGCATTGGACCCATTTGTGTTCCATTAACAATGTAATCGATTCGTAAAAGGCTGATCCGGAAGACCTCCGACGCTTGATGCTCCCGCGCGATTCCCCGATATTGAGTCCAGCAATCGACTAGGAGGTCAACATGAAGCGATTCGTTCCCATCGTGCTCGCGCTTTGTCTCGTGCCGGTCACCGCCTTCGCCCAGGCCGGAAAGTATGATCCCACCGCTGCGCTCAAGAAATTGGGGCTGAACGACGATCAGGTCGCGCAAGCCGTCGGTATCCAAAAGACGACTCGGTCCGCTATACGCTCCGATCTCACGCATATCCGCCTCGTCCAGGCCCAGATCGCCGAGGCGCTGCTCCCGGCCAATCCGGATTCACAGGCCATAACGGCGCTCATCGAGAAGAAGGGGCAGCTCAGGATCGACATCGAGAAGAATCGTATGTCCGAGCGCCTCCAGCTCGTGAAGATTTTAGGCCAGGACAATTACGAAAAGCTCGTTCGCTTCGCGCGGCAGCGACGCTCACAATGGTTCCAGGGATGGAGGCGGGGCGGTCAACCAGGGTTCCAGCGTGCTCCGCGCGGGGAGGACGCTCAGACCGACTGAGCGGGGGTAACCATGCTCGCCGCGCGTAGATCGCTATTCCTCGCGGCGATGCTCTTTGCCGCTTTCCACGCTCATGCGGATTCTTCGAGCCCTTCGGAAGTGGGGGATGCTAGCGGCGCCGATCCTTCCGCCGCTGCGAGCCCATACGAGAAACCACGCTACCTCCTCGCTCTCGCCGAGGTCGAGGGCAACAATGTAGCCGTCAACGCTTTTGATCGCCTTGTCCTTCCCGGCGACTGGGCGCAGACCGACCTGAAAACCGCCTGGGCCAATGTCCAGGGCCCCTGGGGCTTCGACGAGGATCCCTTCCCCGTCAACGAGATCGGCCACCCGATACAGGGTTCCCAATACTTCATCGCCGGTCGTTCCAACGGCCTGGATTTCTGGGAATCGGGGGCGGGGACGGCCTTCGGCGCGGTGATGTGGAAGCTCTTCGGCGAAGTCGACGACGCCATGATAAACGATGTTGTAACCACCACCTTGGGCGGCATGGCCCTGGGCGAGATGCTCCATCGGCTCTATATCGAGGCCGAGAGTCAGGACTCCTTCGCGCGCTTTTTCGCGAGCCCCCTGGACGCGGCCAACGACGCGCTTTTCGGGAAGGACTGGGACGAAAGCACTCAAGGCCGCGTCTCCCTATCCCTCCAGGCCGGAGTTGTCGCGCCCTACCTCGATCTGGACCCTTCGCGAGGCGTCGTTCCTGGCTTCGGCGAAATAACGGGAGAGCTCGGCGACACGATAATCTACGGCGACCCTTTCGGTGGTCGCTCCGCTCCCTTTGATTACTTCGAGCAGCGTTTCACGCTCGCCATCTCCCCATCGTTCTACGGCCTGTCCTTCTTCTCCGATGGGACCTTGTACTCGTTTCCCCTCGTGGACGACGGAAGGACCGAGCTTTCCCTGGCCCCCTGCCTCCATTACGACTATGTCTATAGCTCGCTCATAGAGCTTTCGGCCAACGCGGTGGGCTTGAGCCTCATCGGCGAGCGGCGCGAGGCGAATGGGTTCCTGCTCAAGGGCGAGGCCCATGTGAATGCCCTGGCGCTCGGAACGGACGAAAATGAGGATTTTCGGGAGTTCGAGGGCGCCCAGGGCATCAACGAGGAAGGCCGCGACTACGATTTCTGTTTTGGCGCGGAAACGAAAATTTACCTCGAGGCCACTCAGCCCCGACTTGGCACCCTCAGCCTCGAATTCACCGGATATAACTTCCAGCCCATTCCGGGCGTCTACGTTTCCAGCTCCCCGCCCTCGCCCCTCGACTATGCCATCGTCGGAATATTCAATTTTTCCTATGAGCGAATCGTCGCCTCTCATGTCGGAGTCGGCGTCGCCTACTTGTTATACTTCAAGGATGCTCTCTATGATTCCTTGCCGAGAGTAGGCGAGTCCATCGATACCGTCACCTTCTACGGGAGGCTGTTTTGAGAAGTAATAATCGCGGACGGCTTCTGGAGGCCTTTGGGCGCTCGATGAAGATTCGAGGCATGGACGGGCCAATAGACCTCTTCCTGTATAGACCCATCGGCTTTGCGATCGCCTGGGGCCTTTCCTTTTCGCGGGTCAGCCCCAATGTCGTTTCCCTCGTCAGCATGCTCCTGGGCGTCGCGGCGGGAGCCTGCGCCCTCCCCGGCACTTCCTCGGCCTTCTTGCTCTGCGCCTGCCTGTTCCAGGCCTCCAATTGTTTCGACTGCGCGGACGGGCAGCTCGCCAGGCTCACCGGTCGGTATACCAAGGAGGGACGGATACTCGACGGCATGGCCGATTACCTCGTCAATCTCAGCGTCTATGTCGGCTGCCTGGTCGGCCTGGTCAGGGCCGGGCACAGCCTCGTCCTCTCCTTCCTCCTCGTGGCGGCCGGTGGAGCGGCCACGGCGCTCAGCTGCTTTTTCTACGATCGAGTCATCACGAGGCATTCCAAGATCGTTCAGGGTAGGGCGGAGGACGAGGACGAGGAGAGCGAAGCCCTCCTAAGCGCGGCGAGCGCGAGCGGGCTGTGGCGGCTCCTCTGGAAGGGCTATGCCTTTTACGCCAAGCTTCAAAGGACGGGCGGGGCAAGAAGACAGAGGTCATCCATCGCATTGGAGACGGAAGAGGCCAAGAAGGCCTACGCCGATAGCATGTATCCGATGCTCATGGTCTGGAGCTTCACGGGGCCGAGCGCGCACGTGCTGTACTTTCTCGTCTTCGCCGCTCTCGGCAGGATCTGGCTGTTCTTCGCGGCCTCGGTCATCGTCGCCGGCGCGACGATGGTCCTCGTCGCGGTCCAGCCCCTGATCGACCTCAGGCTCAAGTCCAAGAGCGTCGCGTACGCTCAGATGCAGTAGCTGGCCCGCGCTGCGCCTAGCTCAGTGCCAAACAAGTTTGTATCACAATGCTATCTTCCTGGCTTCGATGTAGAACCTTTTGTCCGGCGCCATGGGCCCTCGCGAGGGCCCAGATCGCAAGGAAATTTATTGTACGTGGCCGCTTGCGCGGCCTGCGATACGCTTCGCTCGGCGCCGGACAAGCTCGTGTTAAAACTCGATTTTTCTGGCCTCGATATAGAACCTCTTGTCCGGCGCCATGGGCCCTCGCGAGGGCCCAGATCGCGAGGGAATTTATTGTACGTGGCCGCTTGCGCGGCCCTCGATACGCTTCGCTCGGCGCCGGACTTGAACCCGTACTAGGTTTCTATCCTTCGCGCTTCGATGTAGAACCTTTTGTCCGGCGCCTCGCCCATCGAAAAGGTCTTGCGGGGCATGAGGCCGTCGCGGACTACGGTGGCGAAGAAGCCCGCCTTGTCGACCGGAGGGAGGTAGAGGCCGAGGCGGCCCGGCTCGCTCGCGAGGGCGAGGAAGCTCTCCTTCCCGTGGATGTAGTCTATGCCGATGCCCTTGCCGGCCTTGAGCAGGGGATCGAGGAAGTCCTGCGCGGTTCCGGCGGCGAGCTTGGCCCTCGGCCTGGGGAAGCGAAGCGCGAGGGAGCCCGAGGGCGAAACGCAGGCGAGGCAGTGGCCCTTCTCCCCCGATCCCGAGCGCTCGACGATGTCGAGGGCCTCCTCGGCCGAGCCGCAGCGGTCCAGGTCGAATTCCTGGTAGCCTTCGAGGGCCGCGACGAGGGAGGCCTCGTCGATTCCGGAGAGGAGGCGATGGATTGGGTGGAAGGGCAGTCCTTCGTCGTAGACGTTGACGAGCTCGGCCAAGGCATAGCGCGCTGGGTGTCCCATGATGCCGGCCTCGCCGCGATGGGCGGCCTTGATCTCCTCCCATACGGCCTTGGCGGTCGCGAGGGAGTGGTTGCCGTCGCCCACGGCGAAGAGCAACGGGGAGCTACGCTCCCCCGGTGAGCTGCGCTCCCCCGGCGCGGCTGAACCGTACGTGGCCCGGAATGCGGCTGGATCGGCGAGGGCCTCCAGGGCCCCGGCCATGCGTTCAAGGAGCGCCGGCTCGTCCACTTTCCAGCCGCGCACTCGGCCCGAGCCGAGCATGAGCTCGAAGTCGTAGAGCTTGGTCAGGCCTTCGCGCCGCGCGTAGATGGGCTCGACCACGCTCCTGAGCGGGTCGTCGACGAGGAGCATGATGTGGGGCAGCTCGAGGGCGGCCCCGCGGCGGATGCGCATGCGAGGGGGCAGGCGCTCCACGATCGTCCCCTCGCTCGGCCGTATGAGGGGGCTCGAGCCGACCTCGTAGCTGTAGGCCTCGAGGTCGACGGCGAGCACGAGGCCCAGGCGGGGCACGCTCTCCGATGCCGTCCAGCGCTCGACGAGGACCAGGCCCTCGCCCGCGGAGGCGAGGACGCCTCGCTCGAGGTAGAGGCGCATCGTCGTTTGGATGCGCGCGATCCTGCGGTCGGCGTCGGCGTCCTCGAGATAGGCCTCGGGGAAGATGAGGCCGAGGGTCGAGGGCGCGTCCCCCACGAAGGCCTCGGCGCGGCGCCAGTACTCGCGCTCCGAAGAGTATTGATCGCAGGCCACGACGGCCCACTTCGAGTAGTCCGTCCCCGCGGCGGGCAGGTAGACCTCGGGCACGCGCGCGCCGAGTCGGGCGAGCCTCTCCTCGTATCCGGCCATGATCCCCCCGCTACTTGAGCAGCCCGAAGCGCTCCTCGAGGCCGGGGCGCTTGCGCAGGGCCTTGAGCACCTTGTTGTAGATGAAACCCGAGAGGATCACTCCCGCCAGGAAGGAGACGATAATGAGCGCGAGGCCCGCGTTCTGGCCGAGGCGCAGCAGCCCCGACAGCGCGCTCAGGCCCAGGAACACCACGACGATTATTATGACGGTCGTGATCATGTTGGCCAGCGTGGCCACGACGAGAAAGGTCACCCTCCTGCCTGACTTGGTCATCGGCTCCTCCTCGCGTCGGCGGCGATAGTCGAGATGACGAGCAGTATCGCGCATACGACGACGCTCGCGTCCGCGATATTGAATGTAGGCCAGCGGTCGAATCCGAAGAGGCCGTAGAACTTCACGCTCAGGAAGTCGACTACGCCCTGGGGCCGGAAAATCCGGTCGATCACGTTGCCGACGCCTCCCCCCACGATCCCGCAGAGCGCCCAGCGCTGGAAGCGGCTGGGGTCGTGGCTCTTGAAGTAGAAGACGAGGACGGCCGCCACCAGGACGAGGGGGAGGGCGACGAGGGCGCCGAGCCGCTCGGGTTCCCCGAGCTTGTCGAGGAGGCTGAAGGCCATGCCGAGGTTTTGCTGCCGGACGATCCAGAAAAAATCGCCCAAGGCCTTGAAGCCGATCGTCCCCGGCTCCACGCGCGCGACCACCAGGGCCTTGGTGGCCTGGTCGAGGGCCACGATGGCGAGGCTCAAGGCGAAGGGCGCGATGGGCGTCCGCTGTTCCCGCATACTGCTATCCTTTTCCCGGACCTAGAGCCCAGTCGGGAGATCGATGAAGTGTGTCTTGATCCCCGCCTCGCGGGAGAGGCGCTCGGCCACGGCCTTGACGCCCCAGACCTCGGTCGCGTAATGGCCGGCGGCGAGGAAGCCCATGCCGCCCTCCAGCACCGAGTGGTAGACCGAATGGGAGCTCTCCCCGGTGACGAAGAGATCCACTCCCAGGTCGAGGGCCTGGAGGGCCTCCATGGCGCCGCCGCCCGACACTATGGCTACGCTCGCGATCTCGGCCTTGCGCCCGGGGATGAGGGTCGAGGGCCGGGTCCCGTCGGGGAGGACGCGCCTCACGATCTCCTCGAGGTGGAGTGGGGGATCGACGAGGCCCCGCAGGCCGATCTCGACGCCGTGGTACTCCCCGAAGGGCTTGAGACTTTCGAGCCCGATGCGGCGAGCGAGCACTGCGTTGTTCCCGACTTCGGGATGCTTGTCCAGGGGCAGGTGGCAGGCGTAGAGGGCGAGGTCCGCGTCGAGGAGGAGCCGTAGGCGTTCGAGAAGGAAGCCCTCGATCCGCGAGGCCCGGCCCCAGAAGAGGCCGTGATGGACGAAGAGCGCCTGGGCCCCCGCGGCCGCGGCCCGTCGAATGCTCTCCGCGCAGGCGTCCACCGCGAAGGCGACGAGCTCGATCCCGCCCTTGGAGCGCCCGACCTGGACGCCATTGAGGGAGTCGTCTATCCTCGAGAGGGCCTCGATCTCGAGAAAGGAGCGGCACCATCGATCGAAATCCGGGAGGTCCATCCCGGCGAGTATATAAAAAAAGGGCCTTCCGGGGAAGGAGGCTACCCCGGAAGGCCCGACGGTGCCCTCGAAGGGTCACGGCCGCCACGAGAGAGGAAGGCGCCTAGGAAACACCTTCTATCCCCCAAACCTATTATCAAGAATATACGCTCAGGGAAAAAAAATCTCAATGTTCCTACATAGAGGATTTCGCGGTTAGCGACATATTTTACGTGTTCTTAATAAATGATTGAAGAATTTTTCTCTTTTTTTACAGTGCTTCTTCGAGAATGGCCTGGAGCTCCTCCCGAGACAGCAGGATGGGATTGCCGCGCATGGAGCTGGAGGCCTGCGCCTTCTCGATGAGCCCTGGAAAGTCCTTTCGATTCAAGCCGAAAAAAGCCAAACCCCTGACGCCCAGCTCCGCGGCCAATACGCCGAAGGTCACGGCCGCGTCCTCGGGCCGCCAGGAGCGGTCGTTCGGGGGAGAGCCTCCGGCCAGGGAGGCGGCCTCGGCATAGCGCGCGAGGGCGGGGTGCTCCGGCTCTCTTTCGCGCAGGGCCCTGACATTGGCCCGGGCGGCGGGGCCGAGGAGGGCGGCGCAGGCGGCCCCGTGAGGGATGGGCAGGAAGCCGCCCAGGGGTCCCGCGAGTCCGTGGACCGCCCCCAACCGGGCGTTCGCCAGGGCCAGGCCCCCCGATAGACTCGCGAATGCCATATCCTCTCGGGCTGACAGATCGCCGCCTTCGCGGAAGGCCCGCGGGAGGGAGCGCAGGGCCCTGGGCAGCGCCTCGCGGCAGATGGCGTCGACGAGGGGGCCTGGCGTCGAGCAGACGAAGGGCTCGATAAGCTGGGTCAGGGCGTCCATGCCCGTCTCGGCCGTGAGTCGGGGCGGGAGGTCCCTGGCGAGCTCGGGATCGACGATGGCGACTCGGGGCAGCATCGTAGGAGATCGGAGGCTCACCTTGACGCCGTGCTCGCCCGAGGCGAGGACGGCGTTGCGCGTCGCCTCGGAGCCCGTGCCCGCCGTGGTGGGGATGGCGATGCAGGGCAGCGAAGGCCGCTCGAGGCTCTTGCCTCCTCCGATGACCTCGGCATAGTCCATGGGGTCGCCAGGATTGGCCAGGAGGGCGGCGAGGGCCTTGGCCAAGTCGATGGCCGAGCCTCCCCCGAAGCCGAGCAAGAGAGCGCAGCCCGAGGCGCGGGCGAGCTCCAAGGCCTCCCTCGCGTCCTCGAAGCGAGGCTCCCTGCCCAAGGCGAACTGGTCGTGGACCAGGCCCGCGGCGTCGAGGGAGGCGAAGACGGGGGCAGCGCGGGAGGCGTCCCTGCCCGTGACGACGAAGGCCCGTTTTCGCGCCGGATCAAGGGCGAGGGCCGCCGCCCCCACCCGCGACACGCAGCCCGGCCCGAAGAGGATGGAGCTCGGTGCGGCGAAATCGAATGTCACGATGCCCGCCTCGAGTCAGGCTGGGTCGAGGAGCTCGTAGAGCGCTCTCGTCCTCGGCTCGGACATCATGGGCTCGGCGAGGCGCTTCCATTTCTCGTAGTGCGCCGTCTCCTTGTGCCGGGCCTGGGCCTCGGCGTCGCGGTAGCCCTCGACGAGGGCGAAGCGGCAGGGATCGGCCTCGTCGCGGAGGAGCTCGAATCGGAAGACGCCGGGCTCCTGGCGGCTCAGCGCGGCGTTCTCGGCCGTGGCCTCGACGAAGTCCTCGACCTTGTCCTTGAAGACCCGGATATTGACGATCAGCATCAGCATGAGTCTCCCCCTGGCTTCAGCGGCACCCAGCCGTAGACGCGATTCCTGCCCATGGCCTTGGCACGGTAGAGGGCCTCGTCGGCCCGTCTGAGGAAGAGGGCGAGGTCCTCGCCGGCGGCGGGGATCCCCGCGTAGGCCCCGACGCTCACCGTCACCGAGACGGTGCAGCCCGAATCCCCGTAGGGCACCTCGAGCTCGGCTATGCGCGAGCGCAGCCTCTCGGCGACGGCCGCGCTCTCGTCCCGCCCCGAGCCGGGGAGGAGCACCGCGAATTCCTCGCCTCCGTAGCGGGCCAGCACGTCGCTGGAGCGCAGCGCGTCCCGGCAGGTGGCGCAGAAGGCCTTGAGCACCGCGTCCCCCACCGGGTGGCCGTACTCGTCGTTGACGCGCTTGAAGAGATCGATGTCGAGCATGAGGACCCCGACTTCGGAGAGCGAGCGGCGCGAAAGCTCGATATCGCGTTCCCCGAGCTCGTCGAAGCGCCGGCGATTGTACGCGCCGGTGAGGGCATCCTGGGAGGCCAGGGCCGAGAGCTCCTCGAGGAGGGCGGCGTTCTCGGTCACGTCCCTGAGGACGATGACCTTCCGCTTGCCCCCGCGGCGAGGCGAGAAGGCCCTGGCCTCGACCCGGCGCCGCGCTGGTCCCTCGCCTATCGAGAGCTCGGCCCCGCCCTCGCCCGACACGAGGAGGGAGGCCAGCTCCGGCTTCGCGCGGAGGGCGGAGAGGACGAGGTAGGAGCGGCCAGAGTCCTGGCCCAGGCCCAGGAGGATCCTGGCCTCGTCATTGCAGGTCGTCACTTTGCCCTTCCCGTCCACGGCTATGAGTCCGGCGCCGAGGGCCTCCAGGGCCCTGTCGCGCGTTTCCCCCGGGCCGAGAATCGCGGCCCAATGCCACCAGGCCAAGAGGGCCAAGCCGAGGCCTAAAGCGATGTAGCCGATCAGCGCGAAGCTCATGTGGACCCCACCAATGGGCGGGTCAGGGGACCCGGGCGATCAAGTCCTTCAAGTAGGACTTTCTCTCCAGGTCCCGGGCGAGGCCCTCCGCGCGGGCCTTGTTGACGTAGAGCCGGTCCTGGAAGAAGTAGCGGTACTTGGCGTGCTCCTTGTAGCTGCCCGCCATGAGGGCGTAGGCGTCCTCGGTCATCACGAGCTCCTCGTCGGTGGGGATGACGAAGACCTTGACCTTGGAGCCCGGTCCCGTGATGTCGAGCTCCGCGTTGCGGCACTTGGCCAGCTCGTTCTTCTTCTCGTCGACGGCGATGCCGAGGTTCTCCAGGCCCGCCGTGGACAGGCGGCGGATGGCGGGCCCCATCTCGCCGACGCCCGCCGTGAAGACCAGGGCGTCGACGCGGCCGAGGGCGGCCGAGTAGGCGCCGATGTACTTCTTGATCCTGTAGGACTCCATCGCCTGGGCGAGGATGGCGATCTTGTCGCCCTTCTCGGCCGCCGTCTCGACGTCGCGACGGTCGGCCCACCTGCCCGTGATGCCGAGGATCCCGGACTGCTTGTTCAGGGCCTTGTCGACGTCGGCGACGGAGAGCCCGGCCGAGCGCATCATGTGGAAGATGATGCCCGGGTCGATGTCGCCGGATCGGGTGCCCATGATCAGGCCCTCGAGGGGGGTCATGCCCATCGAGGTGTCGAAGGAGAGCCCGTCCTTGACGGCATTGATCGAGGCCCCGTTGCCGATGTGGGCTATGAGAAGGTTGACCTGGAAGGGGTCCTTGCCCAGGAGGACCGCGGCCCTCTTCGCGTTGTACAGGAAGCTCGTGCCGTGGAATCCGTAGCGGCGCACGGCGTACTTCTCCTGCCATTCGCTAGGGACGGCGTAGCTGTAGGCGAAGTCGGGCATGGTCTGGTGCCAGGCCGTGTCCATCACAGCGCAGTGGGGGACCTTGGGCAGCACGGCCTGGGCCGCCTCGATGCCCATGATGTTGGCCGGGTTGTGCAGGGGCGCGAGGTCTGAGAGCTCCTTGAGCGTGGCCATGGCCTTCGGGTCTATGATGACCGAGCGGGCGAGCGCCGCCCCGCCGTGCACCACGCGATGACCGACGGCCTTGATGCTCGACATATCCTTGATGACCCCGTGCTCCGGGTTGACGAGGGTGTTGAGAATGAGCTCGATGGCGACGGTGTGGGTCGGGCATTCGTGCTCGACCACGTAGTCGCACGTGCCCTTGGCCTTGTGCGTGATCGAGGAGCCTCCGATCGTTACGCGCTCCACCAGGCCGGTGGCCAGGACGTCCTTCTTCTCCCAGTCATATACTTGATACTTCACGGAGGATGATCCGCAATTGAGGGTGAGAATTACCATGGGGTTCTCCTTGCAAACCGCGCCCGAAGGTCGAATGATCGCTCTCGCCAGATTAGCACTCGAGGCGGGGCTTGGGCAATCGACCTCCCCCCTCCCCGAGGCTTGAGCCGAGGCTGCTCAAGGCTTATATTGAACCCATGGCGAGCGAGACGGGAGTGAGCGAGCGCACGGCCGAGGCCGCCCAGGCGATACTCGAGGGCGGGAGCAGGAAGGGGGTCCTCAGGCGCCTGCTGCCCTTCCTGGGGCCGGCCTTCATAGCGAGCGTCGCGTATATCGACCCCGGCAACTACGCGACCAACATCCAAGGAGGGGCCCAATTCGGCTACGCCCTCCTCTGGGTCATCTTCGCCTCCAACCTGATAGCTATGCTCGTGCAGGCCATGGCCGCCAAACTCGGGATCGCGACCGGCAAGAACCTGGCCGAGCATTGCAGGGCCTCGTACCCCGAATGGGCCAATTGGGCCCTCTGGGTCATGATGGAGATCGTGGCCATGGCCACGGACCTCGCGGAATTCCTCGGGGCCGCGGTGGGCATCGAGCTCCTCTTCGGCATGCCGCTCTGGGCGGGCGGCCTCATAACCGCGGCGGCCACCTTCCTCATCCTCGGCCTGGAGCGCTACGGCTTCCGGCCCCTCGAGGCCGTGATCACCGCCTTCGTGGCCATCGTGGCCCTCTCCTACCTCCTCGAGATCCTGATCTCCCGGCCCGACTGGCCCGCGATGGGAGCCGCCCTCGCGCATCCGACCCTTCCGGGCAAGGACGGGGCCCTCCTCGCCGTCGGAATACTGGGCGCGACCGTGATGCCCCACGCGATATTCCTCCACTCGGCCCTGACGCAGAACAGGATCAGGCCCGCGCATGCGAAAGGGCTCAAGCGCCTCTTCCGCTTCGAGCTCGTCGACGTGTTCATCGCGATGGGCATAGCGAGCTTCGTCAACGCGGCCATGCTAGCCATGGCCGCGGCCGCCTTCCACGGCTCGGGCAATTCCGACATCGCCACGCTCGACAAGGCCTACCTCACCCTAAAGCCCCTGCTGGGCAACGCCGCGAGCTACATCTTCGGCATTTCGCTCCTGGCCTCGGGGCTCTCGTCCTCGGCGGTGGGCACGAGCGCGGGCCAGATCATCATGGAGGGCTTCATCCACAAGCACATCCCCGTCTGGCTCAGGCGCCTCATCACCGTGGTGCCATCCCTCGCGGTGATCTTCGCCGGGCTCGAGCCGACGAGGGTCCTCGTGCTGAGCCAGGTCCTCCTGAGCTTCGGCCTTCCCGTCACGGTCTTCTCCCTCCTCCGCTTCACGGCCGACAGGAAGATCATGGGAGAGCTCGCGAACGGCCGCCTGGCGAACCTCGGCCTCGGGGCGGTGGCCCTCCTGATATCGGTGCTGAACGTCTACCTCATCGTCGTCTCGTTCGCCTGATCGAGGCTCAAGCCCACGAGGCCAAGGAGAGATCGCCGTGTTCGAAAGGATCATCGTGACGCTCGACGGCTCAGCGAGCTCGGAGGCCGCCCTTCCCGCCGCCGAGGAGCTCGCCCGGCTCCTCGGCTCCTCCCTCGTCCTCCTCCACGTCCTCGAGGCGAGGGCCCCCAGGTCGGTCCACGGCGAGCGTCACCTCGCGGGCGCGGCCGAGGCCGAGGCCTACCTCGCGCCCATCGTCGCGCGCCTCAAGGCCGAGGGGCTCGAGGCGCGGGCCCATGTCCACGAGGCCTCCGGAGATGGGGAGCAGGGCGCGCGCTCGGTCTCCGGATCGAGGGGGGTGGCCGCCTCGGTCAGCGCCCACCAGGCCGAGTTCGGCAACGACCTCGCGGTGATGGCCGCCCACGGCCGGCGCGGCCTCGCCGAGGCCCTCTCGGGCTCGCTGCCGCTCAAGGTGGCGGCCGCCGGCGGCGCGGCCGTCCTGCTCGTGCCGCGCGTCAAGGGCGAGGCCTTCGGCGGGGCCAGGGGCGCCGCGGGGCGCGGAGGCGGTCCGAGGCGCGCAAGCGGCGGCGAGGCCGCCGAGCCCTTCGTCCCGACGCGCGTCCTCGTCCCCCTCGACGGAAGGAGCGAGCACGAGGTCGTCTTGCCGGCCGCGCTCGCCATCGCTCGGGCCTTCGGCCTGGGCTTGCGCCTCCTGGCGGTCGTGCCCCGAAGCGCCGCGGAGGCCGGCGGGCCGGGCATCGCCTTCGCGCGCATCGCTCCCGCCTTGAGCGGCGCCTCCCTCGAGTACGCCGCCGAGGGCGAGGAGGGCTACCTCGCCGAACTCGCCGCGCGTCTCGCGGGAGAGGGCCTCGCCATCGACTGGAAGGTCCTGAGGGGGAAGCCGGCGGCGAAGATAGTCGAAGCCGCGCAGGAAGGCGAGCTCATCGCCCTCTCGACCCATCGCAAGCTCGGCCTCGACGCCAGCCTGGACGGCTGCGTCGCCTTCGGCGTCGCCAGGGCCTGGGGCGGGGCGATGCTCATCGCGCCCGTGCCGCGCTGACTCTCGTGTGATATTTTGATGGACCACCCGGCAAGATCTGCCTCGACCGGCGGTTCCACCTACGGAATTGTCGCAAACGACGATGCCATACCAGCTCGCATCTCAAGCTCTCGGGCAAATCCGCATACGAGCATAAGCAGGAAGCAGACGAGATTTCCATAGCCACCGAGGGCAAGCAGGATCGATCGCCGCGGCTCCGAGGCAGTGAGGCTAGGGACGGCCCCCGTCAGGGCATGAATCACGTACAGGATCGCGCAGACAGCAAACGATGCCGGCCAGAGCCTGGAGAGCTTGGGACGCATGGACCGTGGCAGGATCGCGTTCCAAAACAATAGAGGCCTTCCAATCCTCGTCCCGACCAGGCCGTAGATCATGGCCTGGAAGAGCCGCACCAGCCCCGCGCCGAAGGGTATCTGAAGGCAGGCGATCAGCAGCATCATGAGCCCGCCCCGCCATCGTTTGGAGTAGAATATGGCGCAGATCGCAAATGCCAGGCCCAGGCAGAAACCGATCACTCCGGTCACGAGCATATCCGGCAGGACCGTGATGGCCGGCTGACCGTTCAAGGTGAAAAAGCCCGCTGCCGGCCTCGCATGCCCCTCCAGGGCCTCTGCGACCGCGTATGCCATGTTCGAAAGCCCCGCGATGGCGCCAAAGGTGGAGGCTATCGCGCGGGTTGGAGGTATTTTTAGTTCACCCATATCGCCCCCTACAAGTCCAGTGTGAGAAAGGGTACGAGCATCTCTTCTTGGCTGAGGCCCCCGTGGTGGCCGCGGAGCCCCTGCTCGAATCGGCCCTTCTCCCTCCACCAGACGCTCCTGCCGGCGAGCGGCAGGATGACGAGGTCCCCGGCCCTGCTCCGCAGCTCGGGCCCCGGGTCGGGTCCGAAGTAGCCCTCGGCCGCGAGCTCCTCGACGAGGGCTACCTCGGCCAGGTCTTCGAGGCCCGCGGCGAGGACGCCGCGCGCCTCGTCGCGGGCCTCGGCGTCCTTGCAGTAAAGGAAGAAGTCCCGGCAGGAGCCGGCGGCGACGAGGGCCCTGCCCTTCCCATCGCGCTTGAGCGACGAGGGAAGGCCGGCGAAGCGCGGGTCCTCGTTCAAGTACAGGGTCTCCTCCGGGGGGGTCGAGCAGAGCCCATGGTCGGCGCCGAGAAAGATCCGCATCCTGCGACCCGACGAGGAGAGGAGGGGCAGGGCTATCTCCTCCATCGTGAGGAGGAAGCTCAGGATCTCGGCCTCGATCTGTGGCGAGTCGGGCCCGTAGCGGTGGCCGATCGAGTCCACGCGGTCCCAATAGACGAGGACGTAGTTCTTGCCTTCCATGCCCCGCGCCGAGGCCGCGAGGCCGGCGATCGCCTCGGGAAGCGTCGTGAAGGGGCGTACGCGCGCGCCCCTGAGCATGTGGTTCGAATAGGTCGAGGGCGTGTAGTCCCTGAGCTGGAAGACATGCGAGGCGATTCCCAGGGCGGCGAGACGCTCGTAGAAGCTGTCCGAGGGGAAGATGTCGCGCGCATCGACGCCCGCGCGCGCGAGGCCGTCCCTCTCCTTGTCTCCCGCGAAGGAGAAGAGGATGGGGCTGATCATGGCGTCCAGCCGGCTCTCGTAGTAGTTCCACTCGAGCAGGCCGTGCCGGCCGACGCTCAGTCCCGTGTGCAGGCTGGTCATGCAGGCCGTCGTCGTCGAGGGGAACTGCGTGACCAGCCTTTCCGCCTTTCCCGCTCCGCCTCCGTCCCGCGAAAAGCGGCGCAGGAAGGGGGTGTCGGCGAAGCGCTCGAAGAGGCGCCAGCCGAAGGCGTCGACCAGGAAGAGGAGGACGAGGTCGCTGTCGTCGAAGGCCTCGACGACCCGGCCGGGGATCGAGGAGAAGCCGCCCGAGCCGTATCGGGGCTTGATGAAGTCCGATCTCAAGGACGGGGCCTCAGGGCTTCGACTGGCGATATATTTTATTCGCCTTGGCGTCGAGGTCGGCGAGGGTCTGGCTGGGGTCGGCCCCGTCCAGGACGGCGTTGTACGCGGCGCTGACAGCGTCCCGCACCCGGTCTTGGCCCAGGAAGGAAGGCTCGGCCTCCAGGTCGCTCGCCTGCAAGGCCTTCCACGCGGCGGCGTATTGGGGGTTCTTGGCGAGATAGTCGCCGAGCTGTTCGGAGGCCGACTTGCGGACGGGGAAGTAGTTCGACGCGCGCACCCATTCGGCCTGCTGAGCGCTCCCGCTCATCCAGCGCAGGAAGAGCCAGGACGCGAGCTGGCGCTCGGGCGTGGACTTGACCACGCTCACCGACGCCCCGTAGATGTCGAGTACCGGCTTGGCCGTATCATGCGGTATGGGCGCGACGCTCCAGCCGAAGCCGCCGCTCGCGCCCTTCTTGACTGCCTGGTCGAAGAAGGGGATGCCCGAAGACGAGCCCATGGCGAAGAGGATCTTGCGGTTGGCGAAGTCCGTCTGGTCGCCGTACTGCTCGGCCATCTTCTTGGCGTAGCCCTCCTGGAGCATTTTTTGCATGAAGGCGAAAGTCGCCTTGAGCTGGGGCGTGTCGAGCGCGTAGCCGGCGACGCCGGAAGCCCGGAAGTCGCCGCCTCGGCTGATCACCTGGGCGAAGACGTTCGAGGAGTCGAGGCTTATCTCGTAGCCGCAGGTGCCCTTGGACGGGTCGGTGGCCTTTTTCGCGTCGGCGTAGAATTCCTCCCAGGTCCTGGGCGGGTCTGGAACGCCGAGGGCCTTGAGCCAATCGGCGTTGTAGTACAGGATCTCGACCGACCTGTTCGGCGGCCAGCCCAGGCGCTTGCCGCCGAACTGGGGATTGATGTCCTGGGCGAGGAAGCCGGGGACGAAGTCGGCCAGCTCGGCCTTGGACAATCCGAATTTGGGGTCAGCGACGTAGGGATTGAGGTCGACCAGGGCGTCGTTGGCCTCGTAGGCCGCCGCGTTGTTTTGGTAGGCTACGACGAGGTCGGGGGTCGAGCCCCCGGCGATGCTCGCGGTCATCTTGTTGGCGATGTCGGCGTAGCCGCCCGCATATTCGCCCTGGACCTTGATTCCCCACTGGTTGGTCGCATTGAAGCGGGCGATCATCTTTTGAAGCGCGTCTTCCGAGCCGCGAGTGAACTGATACCAGTAGGTTACGACCGTGCCTTTCAGGCTCAGACTGTCGAAGCCCTGGGCCCCGAGGCTGCCGAGGGCGAGAATTGTCGCGAGCAGCGACGCGAGGAGGGCCTTCCGAAATCGTCCGCTCATGATGCCTCCATGTGTGGCCATTCGTCCATTGGCCTCGCAGACTTCCCTTAATTTATCTTCACTCCTTGATTCCCGAGCTGCTGAGCGAATCCACGATCTGGCCCTGGGCCAGGATATACACTAGCACGATCGGCAGGAGGGAGATCAAGGCGCCGGCCATGCGGAGCTGGATCTGCGGGCCAGCCTCCGAGATGAGCCGGGCGAGACCGACCGAGATCGGGCGCCAGCGCGGGGTCTGCACGACGACGAGGGGCCACTGGAGGGAGTTCCACGAGGCGGCGACGTCGAGGCAGGCCAGGGTGAAGAGCGGCGCCCGCGAGAGCGGAGCGACGATTGAGAAGAGGACGCGGAGATCGCTCGCCCCCTCCAGGCGAGCGCTCTCGAGCAAGGAGTCGGGCACCTGACGGAAGAACTGGCGGAGGAAGAAGACGTAGAAGGCGCTCGCCATGAAGGGCACGGTCAGTCCGGCGAGCCGGTCGACCCAGCCCAGATAGCTCACGACGAGGAAATTGGGGATAAGGGTCACCGTTTCGGGGATCATCAGGGTCGCGAGGAAGACCGAGAAGATCGCCTCCCTGCCCGGGAACCGGAGCTTCGCGAAGGCATAGGCCGCCAGGGCCGAGGTGGCGAGGGTCCCCGCGAGGGTGCTCGCGCTGATCACGAGGCTGTTGAGGAAATAGCGGCCGAAGGCGTCGCCGAGCCAGACTTCGGCGAAATTGGACCATTGGGGCGAGCGGGGCCAGAATTCGGGCGAGAAGGGAATCGGGCTCACGCGGGTGACCGTCTCGGCGTAGGTCTTGAGCGCGTTGGCCGCCATATAGGCGAAGGGCAGGAGGCAGGCGAAGGCGCCGACTCCGAGGACGGAATAGCGCAGGACCAGTCCGGCGGAGAGGCGCGCCGGCCGCCGCCTAGTCAAAGAAGACCCGCCTTTCCATGCTGCGCCGCTGTATCGCCGTAAGGGAGGCGACTATGGCCAGGAGGACGAGGGACAGGGCGGAGGCATAGCCGAAGCGCCCGCCGTGGAAGAATTGGAAGAAGATGTAGACGCTCATGGGGTCGGTGACCCCGCCCGTCGCCGGGTCGCGGAGGACGTAGATGCTGTTGAAGGACTTGAACGTGCCGATGATCCCGAGGATCGTCAGGAAATAGGTGCTGGGAGAGACCAGGGGCAGGGTGATGCGTCGAAGCCTCGTCCAGGGCCTGGCCCCGTCGAGGGCGGCGGCCTCGTAGAGCTCGCGGGGGACGGCGGCCAGGGCGTTGGCGTAGATCAGGGCGTAGTAGCCGATGTAGACCCAGTAGTTATATATTATTATGCTCATGAGGGAGAGGCTCGGCCCTCCCGCCCAGGCGGACCAATACTCGCCCAGGCTCCCCTTCGCGCCGCTCGGGGCGAATCCGAAGAGCATCTCGAAGACTCCCTTGTACTCGCGTAGCCACTGGAGGGGCCGGGCCCCGAAGAGGGCGAGGACCTGGTTGGCCCAGGACTCGGGCCTGAGCGAGAAGAGCCGCTCGAACACCGCGGCCGTGGCCACGGCGGGCACGATGTAGGGCAGGAGGTAGATGACGCGGAAGGCTTGCTTGCCGTCGAATTCTCCATCGAGGGCCACCGCGATCAGGAAGCCGAAGAGAAGCTGGATCGGGACCGTGCCGAGGGAGTACCAGACGGTGACGCGGAAGGACCTCATCAGGTCGGCGTCGCCGAGGGCAGCGATCCGGGGCAGGTCGATTATCAGGCCCGCCGCGCCGCCGAGGAGGAGTGCCAGGCCGAGGGTGCGGACGAGGGATGCGCGATTCTTCGAGGCCAACGCGAGGCCTGCCGCGATCAGCGCGACCGAGAGCGCGAGGATGAGGAAGGGCAGGGCGCCGCCGAATATCTCGCCGTAATTGGCCAGGCCCACGAAGGCTGAGCGCCGTATCCTCCAGTCGAAGAGGCTGATGTAGAGATTGAAGACTATGGGCAGGAGGCCGAAGACGCCGAGGATCAGGGCCGCAGGCAGGATGAAGAGGTAGCCCGAGATCGCCTCGGCGCGGCGGGCCGAGCGTCGCGGGGCGGCTAGCCGCATTCCCCCCGCCCCGCCATGTGGTCCATCGGCCCGAATCCCCTCCCGATGCCGAGATCGACCGAGGCCGCGATCACGCGGCTTACATAGTCCTTGGCGGTCCTCACGGCCTCCCGCAACGGCAGGCCGAGTGCGAGGCCCGCCGCTATGGCCGAGGAGAAAGTGCAGCCCGTCCCATGCGTGTTCTTCGACTCGACGCGGGCCGCCGAGTACTCCTCGAAGCCACGGGCGTCGAGGAGCAGGTCGGAGCTCTCGCCTCCCTGCAGGTGTCCGCCCTTGACGACGACCGCCCCGGGCCCGAGCGATCGGATGGCCCTCGCGGCGGCGCGCATGTCCTCGGGGCCGCGGATGGGGAAGCCGCAGAGGACCTCGGCCTCGGGGATGTTGGGAGTGGCCACCGCCGCGAGGGGCAGGAGCTTCCTGATCAAGTCCTCCCGCGCCTCCGAGCGCAGAAGGTGATCGCCGCCCTTGGCCACCATCACCGGGTCGAGGACCACGGGGCCGAGGGCGTATTCGAGGAGCTTGGCCGCGACGGCGGCGATGATCGCGGAGCTGGACAGCATGCCGATCTTGACCGCGTCGGCGCCTATATCGCGAGCGACCGAGTCGATCTGGAGGGCGACGAAATCCGCGGGGACCTCGAAGACGCCCTGGACGCCGAGGCTGTTCTGCGCCGTCAGGGCCGTGATGGCGCTCGAGCCGAACACGCCTCGGGCGGCGAAGGTCTTGAGGTCCGCCTGTATGCCTGCCCCTCCTCCCGAATCCGAGCCCGCAATCGTCAATGCCCTCTTCATACGGACTTGTCCCTTTCCCCGAGCTTGGCGCGGTCGGCGATCTTCCGCAAGGACCGGGCGGCCGCCTCGACATCCTGCGCCGCGACTATCGCGGAGACTACCGCTATGCCCGACGCCCCGGCCTCGAAGATCGCCGCCGCATTGCCCGCGTCGATGCCGCCGATGGCCACAACGGGGGCCCGAGTCGCCGCGGCCAGGGCGCGCAGGCCTTCGACGCCCAGGGGCCTGGGCGCGTCGGCCTTGGTCGGCGTGGCGAAGATCGGGCTCGCCCCGACATAGTCCGCCCCCTCGGCGAGGGCGCGCCGCGCCTCCTCTGGATCGCCCACCGAGACGCCGAGGATCTTGGTCCTTCCCAGGAGCCGCCTCGCGAGGACTGCGCTCAGGTCGTCCTGGCCTACATGGAGACCGTCCGCGTCGACGGCTAGCGCCACGTCGGCCCTGTCGTTGATGATCAGGGGGACTCCCCTCGAGCGGCAGAGCGCCAGGAGGGAGCGCGCCTCTTCCACCATGTCCCGCGTGGTCGCGGCCTTCGCCCGGTATTGTACCATCGTCGCGCCGCCTCGAATCGCGGCAGCGACTATCTCCAAACAGCTCCTCCCGCGCGAGAGTCCCTGGTCGGTGACCAGATAGAGCGAGTAATCGGGGGCCATCGCTAGAGCCTGACCGCCCTGGCCTCGGACTCGACCTGGGCCGGAGTGAGCGCGTAGAGGGCGTCGATCAGGGCAGTCCGGAAGGAGCCAGGGCCCCGCGCGGACCGCGCCGCCTCCTGGCCGGCGATCCCGTAGCACGCGAGGGCCGCTGTCGCGGCCGCGAGCCCGTCGCTCTCCACCGCGCGGAAGGCCGCTATCGCAGCCGTCGCCATGCAGCCCGTGCCCGTGACGAGGGTCATCATCTCGTGCCCGTTGTCGACGCCCGCGACGAGACCTCCGTCGGAGAGGATGTCGCGCTTGCCCGTGATGGCGACCGTCGCGCCTATCCGGCTCGCGAAGCCGCGCGCGACGGCGACGGGGTCGGCCAGGCCACCTACCGAGTCGACGCCCTTGACCTGGCCGCCGGCCCCCGCGAGGCAGCCGACCTCGCCCGCGTTGCCGCGCAGGACCGCGAGACGCAGCTCTCGGAGGAAGAGCCTCCCGGTCTCGGTGCGGTAGCTCGTGGCGCCGGCGCCCACGGGATCGTAGACGATGGGGACGCCGAGCTCGTTCGCTCGGCGCCCAGCGATGATCATGGCCTCGACCCAATCCGGCTCGAGGGTCCCGGGATTGAGGACGAGGGAAGAGGCCGCCTGGACCATCTCGGCGACCTCCTCCTTCGCGTGGGCCATCACCGGCAGGGCGCCCAGAGCGAGCGTGGCGTTCGCCGTGTCGTTCATCACGACGAAGTTGGTTATATGGTGCACGAGCGGGCGCCTCTCGCGAAGCCGGGCGAGGAGCTCGCCGGCTAAGGGACCGACGTTCTCGTAATCTACGCTCATTCTGGACTCCTCTTGTAGCTGAAAACGAGATTGAGGACGATGTGGAAGGCGAATGACAGGGCGAAGCTCGGGATGGAGCCCCCTATCGAGGTCAGCGCAGGCGGCACGAGAGTCGCCCAAGCGGGGATCGCCGCGCCTATGATCGAGGGATCGGCCACGTGGTAGGCCGCGAAGCCCAGGAGCCAGGCCGCCATCGCCAGGACGGGCCGCGCCGCTTTCGCTGGCCCCCCCGCATTCTCGCGCCGCCCGAGGGCGAAATAATCCGCGACCAGGACTCCGAAGAGGGGGATGAAAAAAGAGCCCAGAAGGTAGAGGAAGCCCTGGTATTTCGTGATGTCGAGGAGGAGGGCCGCGGCCAGGCAGAAGGCGCCGAAGCCCACGATCAGGGCGCGCTGCCTAGCCTTCGGGAAGATGTTCTGCGTCGACACGGCCGCCGAATAGAGATCGGCCCAGGCGTTGTGCGTCTCGTCCGCGAGGAGGATCAGGAGCGCCCCCCAGCCGGCTATCGCCGCGATGGCCGTGGCGAAGTCCTTGGGCTCCTGCTTCACGCTCGAGCCGAGCATGAGGTAGGCCCCCATGACGAGGAACCAGGAACCCGTGACGAAGAAGCCCAGGGCCGTGCCCCAGAAGGCCCCCGAGCCCCTCCTCGCGAATCGATTGTAGTCGGCGACGAGGGGCAGCCAGGAGATCGGCAGGGCTATGACGAGGTCGACGCCCTGCCAATAGGGGAGGGAGCCGTCGCCCGCCTTCGCGAGGAGGGCATGGAGGTCGTAGCTGCGGAGCAGGTGCCAGCTCAGCCAGACTCCCGTGGCGAGGGCGACCCACACGGCGAACTTCTCGAGCCAGTGCTTGACGAAGCCCACGGGGCCGGCCAGGCCCATCAGGACGATGATGAGCGCCGAGACGGCCGTCCATAGCGGGTAGCACGAGAAGCCGAAGAGTAGTTTGCAGACCGCGTTCGTCGCGACGCCCATGATGATGAACTCGAAGATCGCCCAGCCGAGGAGCTGGAGGACGTTGAGCGCGGTGGGCGCGTAGGAGCCGCGGAGGCCGAGCAGGGGCCGCAGGAGGGCCATGGTGGGCCGCCCCGTGTCGCTGCCGATCTTGCCTACGAGGCCCAGGAGGAGGCAGCCGAGGGCGGTCCCTAGGAGGATGACCGACAGGGCCGGTCCGAGGCCGAGGCCCGGCGCCAGGAAGGTCCCCGCCAGGATCACGAGGAGGCCAATGCCGAGGTCTCCCCAGAGGACGGCGAAGTCCTTGAAGGCCAGGCTCCGCCCGTCTTTGGGGACGCTCTCGATCCCCCACTCGGGCGGGGCTTGGAATTTCACGCTCACGGCTTGGCGCCTCCCTCTCGTGTCCGCATGAGCCGCGCGGGTAGGGCGCGCAAGAAAAAAAGACCGCTCCCGAATTTGGGGGCGGTCTCGATCGCTTCGCGCGCCGTCCCTTCGCTGGCATTACCCAGATCAGGTTCCATGGGTCTGCGGCTGGCAGCCGCACTCTCAGCCCGGTCCCACCGAGCTCCCCTCTACTTGTCTGGCTTTAAGGTACGCATGAGCGGCGCCCTTGTCAATGCGCGAGGGAACGAGCCGCGCCGATTGACGTGGGCCCTGACTCTCGTTTAGAGTCCCACTAGCCCGGCGGTCGTAGTCCACCCGCCTGAACAAAACAGGAGGCATCCCATGAAAAGGGATGATTCGCCGTTCTCCTCGATCTTCCTCGCCCTCTTCGCCCTCTTCCTCACCTGCCTGCTCGTCTCAAACGTCATCGCGGGCAAGCTCACCCTCGTCTTCGGCCTGGTCCTTCCATCGGCCGTCATTCTCTTCCCGATCACCTACATCCTCGCCGACGTCTTCACCGAGGTCTACGGATTCCGCAAGACCAGGATCGTCATCTGGTCGGGCTTCGCCGCCAATGCCCTGATGTCCGCCATCTTCGTGGCCGCGATCGCCCTGCCTTTTCCGCCCTTCTTCAAGGACCAGGAGGCCTATGCGAAGGTCCTCGGCCTGACGCCGAGGATGGCGGGCGCCTCCCTCGTCGCCTATTGGGCCGGAGAGTTCGCCAACTCGGCCACGCTGTCGATTCTCAAGAAGCTCACGAAGGGCCGCTACCTTTGGACCAGGACCGTCTCCTCGACCGTCGTGGGCCAGGGCCTCGACACCGCCCTCTTCATCGGCCTCGGCTTCGTCGGCTCCGTGCCCCTTGCCGTCCTACTCCAGATGATGATCGCGCAGTATGCCTTCAAGGTCGCCTACGAAGTCCTCCTCACGCCCCTGACCTACCTTGTCGTCGGGCGCGTCAAGGCCAGGGAGGGCGTCGATACCTTCGACAGGGGGATCGCGTACAACCCATTCGGCATTGGAGGATCATGATGGCAGCGCCGAAATTCGAGGCTCTCGGGAACAAGGCATCGAAGCCGAGCAAGCGCCTGGAGACATTCCCCGCGCCTCCGCACGTGACCAAGGTCGTGCTCGAGAGCGACGAGGTGACGAGCCTCTGCCCGGTCACGGGCCAGCCGGATTGGGAGACAGTCCGCATCGAGTTCGAGCCGATCGAGTCGTGCATCGAGAGCAAGAGCCTCAAGCTCTATTTCTGGAGCCTCCGCGAGGAGGGAGCCTTCTGCGAGGAGCTCTCGGCGCGGATCGCGATGGACGTCTTCGAGGCCTGCTCGCCCCGCATGGTGACCGTCACGGTGACCCAAAAGCCGCGAGGCGGGATCTCGATCAGCTCGACGGCCTGCTATCCCGACGCTTTTCCGCCCCCCTGACCAGGGAGAAGCCGGCCGCGAGGGCGCAGAGCACGACCGAGACGATGAAGGCGTTGCGCATGCCCGTCACGAAGGCGGCCTGGGGCGCGCTCCCCAGCGTGGCGTTCGTCCCGACGAAGAGCTGCATCATCACCTCGCGGGGCAGGCTTCCCGCCGCGACGGCCAGCGACAGGGCGAAGCTCGTGACCATGCCCGTCTGGCGCAAGGTCGCCAAGGCCGCCGAGGCGATGCCCAGGCGGTTCCTCGGGGCGCCGTTCATGGCGGCGCTCGTGTTCGGGGCCCAGAAGAGGCCGCCGCCGATGCCGACGAGCACGAGCCCGACGGCTATCTGGAGGTAGGAGGTCGTCGGCGAGAGCACGGCGATGAACCAGAGCAGGGCCGCCCCCTGGAGGATCAGGCCGAGGGTCGCGGGGACCCGAGCGCCGACCTTGTCGGAGATGATGCCGCTGACGGGGCCCACGACCGCCGATACGGCGGATAGCGGAATGAGGAGGAGGGCCGCCTTGAGCGGGTCGTAGCCGCGGACCACCTGGAGGTAGAAGGTCACCAGGAAGTTGACCGCGAACATGGCTAGGGACTGGAGCATCGCGGCCACGACGGAGAAGCTGTAGATGCGGTTGCCGAATAGGGAGAGATCGAGGACGGGGGCGGCCGCCCGCCTCTCGCGGAGGAAGAAGGCCGCGAGCGCGACGGCGAAGAGGCCGAAGAGCCCGAGGATGGGCCAGGAGCCGAAGCCGAGGCCGATGCCGAGAGTCAGCGCGAAGAGGAGGGATACCAGGCCGAGACTGAAGGTCGCGGCTCCCGGCGCGTCGAATCGCTCCCCGCGGTTTCCCTTCGACAGCTCCTTGAGCGCGAGGTAGCCCCAGACGCTCCCGAGGATGCCGATGGGCACGTTGATGTAGAAGATCCAGCGCCAGCTCGCGACCGAGAGGATGAGGCCGCCCAGCAAGGGGCCGGCGATCCCGCCGATCGCCCAGGTGATGCCGTTGATGCCGAGGGCCCGGCCCCTCTCGTCGGGCGGGAAGGCCTCGGTGATGATGGCCGTGCTGTTCACCATCATGAGGGCTGCCCCGGCGCCTTGGACGATGCGGGAGAGGATCAGCTGGGCAGCGCTCCGCGAGATCCCGCAGAGGGCCGAGCCGATCGTGAATACGACGAAGCCGAGGTTGTAGAGCTTGGTGCGCCCGAACATGTCCGCGATCCGCCCGAACACGAGGAGGAGGACCGTGCTCACGAGGATGTAGGCCATGATGACCCAGATCATCTCGACGAGGTTGGCGCCCAGCCTGTCCATCATCTGGGGGAGGGCGAGGACGACGATAGTGCTGTCGATCGAGGACATGAGCGCCCCGATGGTCGTGACGCTCAGGGCTATCCACTTGTAATCGATCTTGCGTTCCACTGCTGCCTCTCCGCAGGGCGATCGCGCCCGCCGCGAGAGAAGGAAATTACCATATTCCGCAAGCCGAGGTCTATCGATACAATCGCCCCAGTGTCTTCATCGATCGGGCCCCTCGGCTTCGCCCTCCTCATGGCCGCAGGCGGCTCGGCCGGGTTCGTCGACAGCATCGCGGGGGGCGGCGGCATCATCACCCTGCCGGCCCTCCTCGCGGCCGGCTTGCCTCCAACCCTCGCCCTCGGCACGAACAAACTCCAGTCCAGCTTCGGGAGCCTTACGGCCTCGGTGCGCTATGGCGCGGCAGGCCTCGTAAGGCCGGGCGACATGGCGCCCGGAATCCTCGCCACGGCCGCCGGGGCCGGGCTCGGGGCCCTGGCCGTCGGCGCTATCGACGCGGGGCTCCTGCGCTTCCTCGTCCCCTCCCTCCTGCTCGGCATCCTCCTCTTCCTGGCCTTGAGGCCCAGATTCGGCCTGCAGGGAGGCGCGAGGAAGCTGCCCCTCCTGCCCTTCTGGATCGGCTCCGGCCTGGTCCTGGGCTTCTACGATGGCTTTTTCGGGCCGGGCACGGGCACTTTCTGGGCCATGGCCCTGGTCGGCCTCGCGGGCCTGGACCTGCGGGAAGCCACAGCGCGCACCAAAGTCGTGAACTTCGCGAGCAACCTGGTCTCGCTCGCCATCTTCGCGACCGCAGGCTCGGTCGTCGTGGCAGTGGGCCTCGCCATGGGGGCGGCCGAAGTGGCCGGCGCCTGGGCCGGAAGCCGCATGGTGCTCAAGCGTGGGGCCGGCTTGGTGCGCGGCATGACCCTCGGCGTCACCGCCGCGATGATCGCCTATGTCGTCCTGCGGTACTGGGCGAAAGTGATTTAATCCAACATTTACCAAATGGATTGGAGAATATCTGAACCTTCCATGGTACAGTTCTCTTCCAGTAAAGAAAAAATTGGATTCATGGACCATGAAGCGCTGATTACCCTATGGGTGAAAGCCGAAAACATGGTTTGCGAGTTCAATTTGATGGCAAATTACCGCTTTGGATCGCGAGTCATTAGCTTCGGCGCATCGTTTGTATCGAAGGGGTCGACCATGCCACTAATCGCCAGGCGCGCGACGAAGATCGCTTTCGTCACATTGGCATATTTCATGATCCAGGCCCTTAGGCGAAAAATGGATGTCCCTGCCCGCCATGCTGCTTGTCGGCGCGGTCTACTCGGGGATCCTCTTCGTCTTTTTTCGCCACTCGTCGCGGAGCGCTATCGCGCTCATGCCCCTCGCCGTCCTCGTCTTCCGAAAGGGCGCCGAGCCTGGCGTCGACTTCCCCCTGAGCGCGCGATTTCGATTTCGATCGCCGCTGGTGGAAGTACCTCCTGGCCACCCTTGCCTACCTTCCCTTCTATTTCGGGTTCGGCCTATTGGCCAAGCTTGCGCCCGTCCTCGGGACGACCTATGCCGCGTGGATCGCCGACACGAGACTCGTCGCCCTCCTCCCTGTCTGGCAAATCTTCCGGGGAGCGCTCTTCGTGAGCATAGCCGCGCCTATCCTGTCGCTGTTTCCGAGGCGGAAGCGCGCCGCGATCGCCCTCTGCGCGAGCCTCTCGGTCCTCATGCCGCTGGCCCTGAGGCTGGTGCACTTCTTCGAGCTCACCTGCTCAATGATCCTTTACTCCCTCTGCCTCATCGCCCTTCTCACCAAGCCGAAGCCGGCGCAAGGCTGAGGGGGTATACTCGCTGTTTCTCATCCTGCGCATCAGGAGGAAAGCATGATGCCTCTTCCCTTGCCCGTCCTCATATATGTCCTCTTTATCGCCCTGTTCGGAACGCTCCACATGGTGTTCATCCTGAAAAAAAAGGGTAAGGTCGCGGCGGGGAAATCCGATCCGACTTTTTTTCTGGTAACTATTCCCTTTCTGCTTTGCCTAATCGCTGGGCCAGTCGAGAGTGTGGTCAGGCATCTCACGCTTATGCTTTTCCGATACCTTCTCGGAATCGTCTTTTTGGTCGCTGGAGCCGTCTTTGACGTCGTCTCATTATCCTATCTTAAATCAGCCTTCTCAACTTTGGTAGACAATAAAGTCGGGCAGAAACTAGTCACAAGCGGGCCATACGGTATCGTCCGCCATCCACTATATCTATCATATATTTTCATCGCGGGTTCCTCCCCCTCGGCTATGCGTTCCTGGTTCGCGTTGGGTCTTTTCCTCTGTACGGTAGCGGGTATTTTAATTCGTATCAAAGTAGAGGAACGGCTGATGTCGGCGGTTTTCCCAGGCTACAAAGAATATATGAAACAAACCAAAGGTCTGATTCCTGGTATATATTAAATAATACTTATTAAGATAAAGTCGTCGAGGGGCCGAGGCGACGCCTATTCCCTGGGCTATCGCGCCATCAGCTCCTCGGGGCGCACTCCTGGGTTCCCTTAGCTCAGGCCTCCGGTCGGCGCGCAGTCGGGGCTCGAGCCTCGAGCTTCGCTCTAGCGCCGAGCGCTCGAGCGCCGCGCCTCGAGCTCCCGCTTGAGGGTCTCGAGGTATCCGCCCCGGCCGCGATAGGCCGACACGGCCTTGGGATCGGGCTCCACCGCGGGGCCGGGCCTGGCCGCGACCGCTCGGGCCCTATCGGCGAGGCTCTCGCGCTCGTTCGTCGGCGCGAGGGCGCAGGCGGCGGCCACCGCGGCCCCGGCTGCCGCGCCGGTGTTGGCTATGGGCCGGGCGCGCGCCCCCCAGATGGCGGCCACGCGCGCGAGGACGAGCGGGCTCGCGGCCGCCCCGCCGGTCAGCGCGACCTCGTCTACCTTCCCTGCGAAGGGCGAGGAGGCCAGGGCCATCAGGCCGAGGCTCGAGTCGACGACGGCCGCGTAATCGCGCTCGAAGCTCCCCAGCGAGGGCATGGTGAAGGCGGGCGAGTCGGGGAAGCTCTCGCGCTCGGCCTGGACTATTCGGAGGCCCGAGCCGGGCGGCGATGTGGCCAGGGCGGCGTCGCTCGCGGCGAAATCGTCCGCCGCCAGGCCGTGCCCGGTTCGCACGCTCTCCCACGAGAGGGCGCCGTTGGTGCGGCAGCCGAAGAGGAAGGGCCGCCCCAGGCCGTCGTACATCGCGTTGGCCGACACATGGGGGCGCTCGCCCTGGACCATGAGGACGAAGCTCGTGCCGAGCGAGAGCAGTGCCCCCGAGGCGAGGACCTTGCTCTGGGGGTTGTCGCCCGAGCCCGCCACGATCGCGCACGCGGAATCGAGGCCATAGCGCTCGACGAAATAGGCGGCGGCCTTGCCGATCACCGACAGCGGATGGGCCAAGGGAGGGAGCCGCGAGGCGAGGCCCACGGCCCCGCCCTCGAGGCCGGCGGCCGCCGCCGCGATCAACTGGCCGTCCCAGCGCCTGGCGGACCAGTCCATCAGGCTCGTGCCCGAGCCGTTGCCCCAGTCGATCGGCGCGTCGCCATCGCCCGCGAGGACGCCGGCGAGGAAGGAGGAGATGAGATGGCAGCGCGTGGCCCGGGAGTAAGCCTCGGGGAAGCGCAGCGCAACGCGTCGGAGCACCGCGCCCGAGAAGCGCAGGGGCGAGTCCGAGCCCGAGCGGGCCGTGACCCCCTCGCGGCCGCCCAGCGCGGAGCGCAGGGCCTCGGCCTCGGCCTGCGTGTTGGAGCTCATCCAAATGGGCGCCCGATCGTAGGCGAGTCCTGGGCCGATGCGCGAGGCCAGGCTCGGGGGAGGACTCGCGCCGTCGACGCGGCCAGAGCCGCTCGCACGCAAGGCGGCCACCGCCTGCACTCCGGCGGCGCCGAGCCACACCTGGCCGTGCTGTTGGGCCGAGAGGTCGATCGCGGCGACGCGGCCCAGGATCTCGGGCCCCAGGTCGGAGAGCAGGGCCTCGAGGGCGTCGAGGAAGAGCACGGCGGGCTGCTCGGCCTCTCCCGGCTCGCGGGGAGGCAGAATGGGGGCGCCCTCGCCGAGGCCATACCGGGTCAGGCGGGGATCGTCGCGATAGCGGATCTTGGCCTCGGCGACGGTCTCGAAGGTCGCGCGATCGAGGACCACGGCCGTCGTGCTCTGGGTGCTAGAATCGATGCCGAGAACCAGGTCCAGCTTCGCCATACTGCCTCCCATGACATATGTGGAAAAGAGGACACGGAGACTTAGGACGCAGGGAGACCACGGAGGAAGGGATTCGAAGGGATCGAGAGGGAGGAGGAATGGGATTCATCGTCTCCCTATCCTTCCACCCCTTCCCCCTATTTGTCTTCTCCGTGGCCTCCGTGATCCCCGATATCTCCGTGTCGAACTTTCGCCCTGCCGTCAGATTAGATGTACTTATTGACGATGGACTCGAGGTATTCCTGCTTGCCCGATCCGAGGCCGAAGTTGGAGGCCTCCGAGGTCGGGGCGTCGAGCATCGCGGCCTCGAGGCTCTTCAAGCTCTCCTTGCCGGAGCGGATGGAGGCTCCCAGGCCCTTCCCCCATCCGGCGTAGCGCTCGTCCAGGGGCCGGTCGAGCGCCTTGTCGGCGATCATGCGGCTCGCGGCGGAGTAGCCCCGCGTGAATGAGTCCATGCCGACGATGTGGGCGATCGCGAGGTCCTCGACCTTGAAGCTCCCCCTGCGAACCTTGGCGTCGAAGTTGAGGCCGCCGGAATGCAGGCCGCCGTTCTTGAGCACCTCGTACATCATCAGCGTCGTGACGTAGAGGTTGCTGGGGAACTGGTCGGTGTCCCAGCCGAGGAGCTCGTCGCCTTGGTTGGCGTCGACCGAGCCGAGGATGCCATGGTCGCGGGCGAAACGCAGGTCGTGCTGGATCGTGTGGTAGGCGAGGGTCGCGTGGTTGGTCTCGATATTGAGCTTGAAATAGGGCAGGAGGTCGAACTCCTTGAGGAAGCCATAGCAGGTGGCGGCGTCGAAGTCGTACTGGTGCTTGGTCGGCTCCTTGGGCTTGGGCTCGATGAGGAACTGTCCGGTGAAGCCGATCTCCTTCGCGTAGTCTACGGCCATGTGCATGAACTTGGCCATGTTCTCCTGCTCCATCTTCATGTCCGTATTGAGCAGGGTCTCGTAGCCTTCGCGGCCGCCCCAGAAGACGTAGTTCTGGCCGCCGAGCTCCTTGGTGACCTCGAGGGCCTTCTTGACCTGGGCGGCGGCGTAGGAGAAGACCTTCGGCTCGGGGCTCGTGGACGCGCCGTGCATGAAGCGCGGATGGCCGAAGAGGTTGGCCGTCCCCCAGAGGAGCCGGGTGGGGCTCGTCTTCATGAGCTCCTTGGCGAGGGCGACTAT
>Ga0181529_10001502_pt1 | contig 29817 bp, 29 predicted proteins | sample PEATcosm2014_Bin_36_FD_119763 | JGI IMG/M metagenome (GOLD analysis project Ga0181529, IMG submission 119763) | Peatland microbial communities from MTU Mesocosm Facility, Houghton, MI, USA - PEATcosm2014_Bin10_30_metaG | ecosystem: Environmental > Terrestrial > Soil > Wetlands > Peat | place... | reverse complement strand
GGCTGCTGTCGCTGGTTGGCCTTTCGTTTCCGGTCTTCGTTTCCGGCATCTTCATGCTGCTGTTGTTCGCCCTGCATTGGCGCATCTTCCCGGTGATCGGCGCGGCGCGAAGTCAATGTGCGCATGGGTCTCACGTTAATCGCGCCTTGATCGAGTGGATAACCGGCTAAGCATCGAAGACGCCCAACTACACAGTGGAATGATATATGGCCGCGAATTTTTTGATTTGCCGAAGCACCGGCAACAACGCTTTTCCTACGTCACTGAGTTCATAGGTTACCGATTGCCTGTTGAGCGTGGCCTCCGCGCGTCTTAGCAGCCCGGCATCGGATAGCCGCTTCAGCCTGCTGGTCAACGTAACTGAGTTGGTATCTACCAAAGCGATTCTAAGCTCGGTAAAGCGCATGCCGGACGTGGCGAGACAGTCGATGATACGGAGAGTCGTAAAGTCGCCGATGATTCTCAATACGTCTGGTGAGCAGTGTTCGCCCGTGTTCTGCATGCTCATGGGTATATGATACTTTATTCTTGACACAAAATCTTGGTAAATATTATTGACTAAAAAAAATTATCGACTTAACTTCCTAAGGAAAGGCTGTCGGCCAAAGTTAAATAAGACGGTCTTGAAGTCACTAACAAGAGGAGGGCATACCGTGTCCGACAACTCAGAGCTGAAGGTAAAAGTCATCATAGGAAGCACGAGGGAGAATCGTTTCGCCGACAAGCCCGCCCACTGGATATTTGAGGAAGCTAGGAAGGAAGCGGGGGTCAGGGCCGAAATCCTGGACTTACGAGACTACCCTATGCCGTTCTTCGAAGAATCCGTTTCCCCATCGAGGCTCAATGGTAACTACTCGAACGAAACGGTCAGAAAATGGGCCGCCAAGGTCAGCGACAGTGATGCACTCATCATCGTTGCCCCCGAGTATAACCATGGATACCCTGCGGTTCTGAAAAACGCCTTGGACTCGATTTTCCCTGAGTGGAACGATAAAGCCGTCGGCTTTATCGGATACGGCAGCGTCGGCGGAGCCCGCAGCATTGAACAATTGCGTCAAGTCGTCGTGGAGCTGAAAATGGTGCCGATCCGGCTAGCCCTTCATTTGCCCATTGAAATCTACTTGGCAGCCATGAACGAGAAAGCGCCGGTGAACCCGGAGTTTTTCAAGCCGATGAAAGAAGGTAAGTTCGGTGACCGTGTGGGTCAGTTCCTTAGCGAGCTTGTGACCACGGCGAAGACGCTGAGAACCCAGAGGAATGCCGGATAACAGTCTGAGAATGACCTCGCCGTCATCTGGGAAATCTCGGAATAAAAGGGACCATAAGGTCATGTTTGCTTTTGCCAGCATTGCCATCCCGCTCGTCATAGCTGGAACAGCATGGTTTTCGTAACCCGGTACCGGCAAAACGGCTACGCATCCGTCGAATCGTACACAGTCATTAATGGCGGCCATGTCATTCCCAATCCCCGCTGCGCTGCCCCGCGCATACTTGGCTTTTCTACACATGACCTCGACACCCCCCAAGTAGTATGGAGCTTCTTCGAGGGTCTGCCTGCCCGGACTCCCGCGGGACTTTGAAAAGTATTAGTTTATCCTATTCACGGGAGGAAATCGTGGAGACAGCCCTGCACGTTATTCTAGGATCGGGGGGAGCGATCGGAACGCCGCTCGCGCGCGAGCTCATATCGCGGGGCGAGCGCGTAAGAACCGTCTCCCGCAGCGGGAAGAGCGAGCCCGGCTGCGAACAGGTCCGCGCCGATCTCGCCGACGGACGACAGACCGTCGCCGCCTTGGAGGAAGGCTCCACCGTCTACCTCCTAGTGGGGCTGCCCTACGATTCCCGAGTGTGGCGCTCGGCATGGCCCGAGATCATGGCCAACATCATCGCGGCCTGCGAGGCGAAGCGCGCCCGTCTCCTGTTCCTCGACAACGTGTACGCGTACGGCGCGGTGAAGGGTCCCATGACGGAAGAGACGCCCATGCGGCCCTCGAGCGAAAAGGGGCGCATCCGCGCGGAGATCGCCGCCCGCCTGTCCTCTGAAATGCATACCGGCAGAATCAACGCGCTGATCGCCCGGGCGGCCGACTTCTACGGGCCTCACGCCGCCTCGAACAGCATCCCCTATGCCATGGCTCTACAGCCGCTTCTTGCCGGCAAGGCCCAGCGCTGGCTCGTCAGCGCGAAGAAGAAGCACTCCTTCAGCTACACCCTGGATTGCGCCAAAGCCCTCGCGCTGCTCGGCCGGACCGACGATGCCTTCGGACAGGTGTGGCACCTGCCGACCGCGGCGCCCCCGCTCGACGGCGAGGAGTTCATGGGAATCGCGGCCCGCACCCTCGGCCGGCCGCTCCGCTACAGCGTTCTTCCGAAGGCAGTCGTCGGCCTGGCCGGTCTCTTCGACCGAACGATCCTCGAGATATATCGCATGACCTACCAGAACGACCGCGATTACGTCTTCGATTCCTCGAAGTTCGAAAGGCGCTTCGGTTTCTCGCCCACGCCCTACGACAAGGGAATCGAAGAGACGCTCAATTTCTTTCGGACCGCGCCGGGGAGTGCATGACGCTTCAGGCCTGCACGCTGAAGAACATGGAGCCTGGGAAGGGATGGAACAGAAAACTCGCTTAAGGGGTTGAGGTCGAGGATCGCACGGCGTCATCGGACTTTCCCCCTTCATTCGAGTAGGATTCCTCGAGCCCATGTGGATCGCAAAGTACCGCCTCGCCAAGGAGATTGGCGTGCCCGCCCAACGCATCGGCGATATCGTCGCGGGAAAGCGCGCGATCACCGAGGACACGGATCTTCGCCCAGGATGCCGAAAGCCCTCTTGCCTTTGATCGAGCCGAGCAGACTCGCGAAAGCGGGAACCGTTTCAGCGTCCTTTCGACGTGATCCAGGAGCAAACCGCGTGTATTATCATGAAGAGTCGCCGTAAGCTATGGCCCAACCTTGATTCCGACTATGGCTTTCATCGCAGAACAAGGAACTTGAGGGTGAGGGCTCCTCCGGCGATCAGGCAGTAGACCGCGTAGGGCCAAGCCTTCCGGTTCTTGAAGTAACGATCGAGGAACCTGATGGAAAGGTAGGCCGCGACGCCTGCGACCAGACTCCCGACGAGGATCTGTAAACGCACCCCGTTGCCGTTCGGCCCGATGAGGTCGGGAATCTTGTAGAGACCCGCGAGAAGGATGATCGGAGTGGCCATGAGGAAAGAGAAGCGGGCAGCCGTGCGGTGCCCTAGCCCACGTACGAGGCCCCCGACGAGGGTGATGCCGGAGCGGCTGATGCCTGGGAGGAGCGCAGCCGTTTGGATGACTCCGATGGCCGCGGCGTCGCCGTAGCGGACCTTCTCGAGCGAGACCTCGGTATCCTCGAGTCCCTCGTCCTCGACCGCAACCGGCTTCTTTCGAGCGAAGAGCTCGCCGGCTATGAGAATGAAGCCGTTGACGAAGAGGAAGATGGCGGCGAATGAGGGCCTCGCGAAGATCACTCTGATCTGGTGCTCGAAAATGAGGGCAATGAGCCCCGTGGGGATCGTCGCGGCTACAAGGAGCCACGCAAGGCGCTCGTCGGGCGATTCGATCTTCAGGCGGGACAGCGAGCGAAAGAAGCCCCGTACGATGCGAAGCCACTCCCCACGGTAGAAGAGCACCAGGGCGATGGCCGTCGCGAGGTGGAGTCCGACGAGAAAGGCGAGGAAGAATGACTCCGTATCCGACTGCGCTTGGACCAGGTTCGACCAGCCGAGAAGGCTCGGCAGGAGGACGGAGTGTCCGAGACTCGAAACCGGAAACAGCTCGGTGACTCCCTGAAGGAGTCCCATCATCGCAGCCTGCATGTAAGTCAGCATGGGCATTCCTTTCAGAATAGGTGGGCTTAGCGGCCGGCTCGGAGATTCGTGCCGAACCAGCCCGCGAGAGCCTTCATTCGATAGAAGAATGACGCGCGCTTGGTGTTCTCGAGGCCGAGGAGCCTTGCCGTATCGGCTACGGTGATGCCGTAGAGGACTACCTTGTCGCTGAACGGGATGATGACAAAGACCGTCTTCAGTTTCTCGGGCGGCACCAGCTGCACGAAGAACCACTTGAGCCCAGTGAGATTATTAAGTGTCACGATATCATACTCGGAGTAAAGGTCGATAGATATGCGTGAGTATGTGTCGCCGGTTTGCTCCTCTTTCTGATACATGGTGTACTCGATGTGAGGAGAGAGGACATCCGTGGACGGGTCGGGGAGCTTCGTCCTGGACGCCAGGTTGTCGACCCGCCACGAATCGTAGATGAAGGTCTCCATCTTCCTGAGCGAGGCCGAGTAGACCTGGAGACCCTTCATCGTCGAGAAGGCGGTGAAGGCTCCGACCACCTTTCGGTCCAGGTCCTTGCCGGCCGGGAGGCCCGGTACGTCGAGGATAAAGAGCCCCTCGGCCGCTATCGTGCTCGGTCCGGAGGGCAGGGCCGAGCGGACCACATCGGAGAAAGGCGCCCGCTGCCACAGCGCAAGATCCGCCGGCTTGGCGCCGAAGCCGGTCAGTTCCCCTTTCGAGTCGAGGGTCGTCCTTTCGTCGCCGGTGAGGAACCCGAGAGGATTAGCCATAGTGTCGGCGAGGGCGCTTTCTGCCAACAATAGGCCTAGAAGACCTGCCGCTGCGAGGTATTTCATGGATGCCTCACGTCTAACGAGATGTACCACAATAACATATTCGCGGCTCCGGGGTTACTCCAAGATGGCCGCCATGCCGGCCGATGGGTCATTCCTATTTGAACATCCACACCTGGAAGCCGACGCCGCCCTTGTTGATAGTGTGGCGGACGAAGTCCGTTCGGGCTATGAGCTCCTCGAATTCCTCCTGGGTGTAGGCCCCGTTTCGCAGGAAAGTCTTGAACGAAAGCTTGACGAACCAGCGGTCGAAGCCTTTCATGTCGACATATTTTCGCATTTCCGCTTCGATATCCTCCTTCGTGTTGTTGCGGTTCATGTCGAGTATGAGCGCGGCGCCGCCGGGCTTGAGGACACGGTGCATCTCCCGCATGGCCTTGAGAGGCTCGCTGAAGTTCTTGAAGGCCGCTGCGCAGACGATGAAATCGAAGCTGCCGTCCGCCAAGGGCAACGCGGAGGCGTTGCCCTGCTTGAAATCGACGCTCGTTCCCTCGGCTTTGGCGTTCCGCTTCTCGATTTCGACAAAGTCCTGGCTGAGTTCCACGCCCGTGACGGAGAAACCGCGTTTGGCCAGCTCGATGGACAGATAACCCGGACCGGGGGCTACCTCCAAAACCTTCGCCCCTACCGGTGCCGCTTGACTGACTCCGTCCGCGACTTCGCGCATTTCCGCCAGGCGCGAGCTGCGGGTGTTCCTGTCGTACCATTTTGCCATCCAGCCAGTGATGGCGAGGTCCTTTTTGCGGCGGCTGGTTTTCATATAGGACATCTCGTTGCCTCCGATACTGCTCATACCGCTTTGTGATACACTCACTAACGATGTTAGGGACTAATCGTAAATATGTGGCCTAACGGTGTTAGTGTCAAGGAGAATCCTACGAAAATCTTCTCGGAGGGTGTGCGATGACCGTCTCCAAAGAAACCATAGTGAAGGCTTCGATCCGCATATTGGATCGCGAAGGCGTCGAGGGACTGTCTATGCGGACAATCGCGAAGGAACTGGGAATCAAGGCGTCGTCGTTGTACTGGCATTTCAATGGGAAGCAGGAGCTGTACGGAGCGATTTCGGAAGATCTTTGTTTGCGCCTCAAAATGCCGGCCGAGTCTGACAGCCCGAGAGACTATCTAAGCGAAATTTACAATGCCTACCGCGCCATGCTGCTGTCGGTGCGCGATTCCGTCCCGGTTTTGGAGAACTCCATGCCGAACACGCCGCGCAGGCTGGAGATTATCCGCGCCATTTCAGCCGCGTTCCTGATAATGGGCGTTCCGGCCGAAAAACTGATGACCATTTCGAATCTTTTCAACAACTATGTTCTCTCGTTCGTGGCCGACGAATGCCGTTTCAAGAATAGGACCGCGGAGGAGATACGTGAGTTTGAAAAACTGTTGAGTCCGCACGACAAGACCCTGCTGAGAGTTCCCGACGATTTCGACGGGCAGTTCCTCTACGGTCTGCAGGTGATGTTCGCAGGATTGGAAGCGGTGGGGAGCGCGTAAACTCGGCGATTCAGTTTAGACCGACTCGATCTTGAGACGCTTTTAGAAAGCCTCGGCTACACGTTTGACGCACCGTGGGACAGGCTCCAGCCTTTTATTTAGGGAAGAGATACCGTAGAATCATGTCGCTGAGTTCTCGAATGAGGCGTTTCGAAGCGATGGCCGTTTCGGCCTGAGCCAGGCTATGGGCGATCGACTCGATGGCACCGAAGATGACGAAAGCAGCTGCCTCAAGGTCCTTGGTCCTTAATCGATTTCCCCAAGCAGACAAGTATTTTACGGCGACGGTTCTTTGTTCCTTTTCCTGCGCCTCCATCATGTTCCTGACGTCGGGATCGGTTTCCCTCAACAGCATAGCCTGCCGATAGAAACCAGGGCTGTCGGCATGGGCACGGAAGATCTCCTTGATCAGCCTTTCCAGGCTGCCTTGCTTGTCGACCAAGTTAGCCGCATCGGGGCGCACGAGGGCGATTCTCTCGGAAATCGTCCGGTTGTACTCTTCAAGCACGGCGAGGAACAGGACTTTCTTGTCCCCGTAATACGAGTACAGACTTCCAATGGCCACTCCGGCCCTGGCCGCAATCCGCTTGGTATTCGTCGTATAGAAACCTTCCTGTACGAACAGCTCTTCCGCGGCTTTCAGCACACGTTCACGAGTGTCGATGCTCCGTTTCTGCTGCGGAATCCTAGTCATGCCGGATTTTTCTCCTTTCGCGGCAATCCATCAAGATATGAACTAATGTACACATTTTTCTTGACTGATTCCAGCCTTCTTTGTATAGTAAATACGAACTATGGTTCATATTATTCAAGGAGGGCACTAGGATATGGAAACCGCCATCGAAACAGAGCCGGAGGACAAGAGAAGGGTAGCCAAGAAAGTCGTCGCCATAATAGGGAGTCCCAATGACGCTAAATCGAATACTATCGCCATGACGCGTGATTTCCTGGAAATGGTGAAGCAGTACGATAGAGATACCGAGTATGAGGTACTTTCTCTCGGCAATCATCGGGTTGATCCCTGTCGGGGATGTTGGGCGTGCATGAAGACGGGACAATGCATTCGAAAGACCGATGCGTTGCCGGAAATCGCTCAAAAAATCAAAGAATGCGACCTCCTGATCATAGGATCGCCCGTCTATGAGCAACAGATTTCAGCCCAGACGAAGGCGTTATTTGACCGGACATTCATGTGGATCCATCTTCTCGGTCTCCTAGGCAAGCCCGTGCTCACCGCGGTTACCGCAGAATCGGACGGCATCGGCCGTACGCGGAGATATCTTTCTCAAATGCTGACCATGATGGGCGGTATCGTCGTCGGTCACCTCTCGGCTTTCGCGCAGCAGCCAGGGTGTTTCCCGAATCGAGAGCTTTATAGGGAGAAACATAGACCCCTCGCTCGGAGAGTCGCCCGAATACTACGCGGAACCGCAAAAGTACGCCCCCGCCTCGTCAACCATGTTTTCTTCGCATTCATGAAATTCCATACTCGTCGTCTTCACTTTAAAAACAAGGGACTTGGATCCGAGTACGCGAGCTTTGAATACCAATATTGGGTCGACAGGGGATGGTTTCGCATGTCGTATAAGAAGGCGCTCGAAAACAACAGGGCAACGCCTGCCGGCGCGTAGAGATCCTTCGACGGAGCTTATGCTTCATAGTTACCAGGATATCGTACATCGCTCGCCTTCCATCTTTGACGAACTCTGTGATTTTTGGTTCACGAAACTCCGACCGTCTTAGATGAAGAGCCTGGCGGCGCCTTGTCACTACGAGCCTCGCCCCGCTCAGCCTTGGACTTCCACTTCGGCGAGAGCAGCTCCTTGGCGCAGACGATGAGCCTTCGCTCTATTCGGCCTGCTCCCCGCTGGAATGTCGAATGAGGGTTTATAGATAGCGATGACTTCAAACTAGCTTGACGCCAGACGTATGCGCCTCGAAAATAGGTCTGGAGATGATACCTATGGAGTCCAGTATTGGCGGGCTATCGGGGAAGTCCGATTTCACTGCCATTATTTTTGATTTCGATGGAGTGATTGTCGACTCCGAGCCTCTTCACGCCGAGGCTAAGCGAAGAGTTCTCCACGATTTCGGAATCGACTTTGACGAAATCATATTGGCTGATTTCAAGGGGAGGACGGACAAGGCTTTCTTTGAATATGTTGCCGCCGGCTTGGCCCGTGGGAAAGCAAGCATTTTCGATATGCAATCTCAAAAGAATAGTATTTACCGGGAGCTCTTCATGAACGTCCCTCTCGTTGGCGGGGCGTATGATTTCCTCCTGAAAGCGAAGGGTCGCTTGATGAAACTAGGTCTTGTCACTTCTGCCACGAGACAGGATTTTGAGCTCGCCAATTCGAAATATCATCTTTCCGACTTCTTCGCGGCCATCGTTACCGGAGACGATTGCACGTTCCACAAGCCTCATCCGATGCCCTATTTATTGGGACTCCGAAAGCTAGATGCAAGTCCGCAGTCAGTCTTGGTGATCGAAGATGCTCCCAATGGTATTGCGGCGGCAAAATCGGCCGACTTGCGCGTAGCAGCGATCAAGACGTCATTCACCGAAGTCGAACTCTCGAAGGCTGGCGCGGATTTCATTTTCGCCACATACGGCGAGATATCGCACTACTTGAATTTTGGTCCGCATGCTGGAACTTCCTAGTACGTTGCCCTGCATATCGCGATCATTTCTCGGGAATACGGTTTTCCTCCCGACATCTTGAGTAGCTACTCGTAGGGGGAAAAGGTAAGGAGAGCGAGAATAAAGGTGTGGCGACTTCCCGCTCTCCCGTCAAAAACCTATCGTCATTATTGGAGCCACTGCCTCGGAGTACAAGCCCATTCTCCATACTGGAGAGTTTCCCGACGACCTTGTGCGCCCAGCCTGCGGGCGAGTTGGCTTGAAGTTCCCCCGACTGTGGCATCACCCACGCCCTCCTCGTGCAATCGGCTTCCGAGCCTCAATCCTCGGCGGCGGCGCGGACCGAGACCGGCCCCGTCATCCACGCCTCTCTCACGGCGCCCGCCGCCGTGGCGGTCCGTATCATGAGCGAATAGTCTCCGCTCTCAAGTTTCGGCGGCAGTTGCAGTATTACCAGGCGCGGCGCCACGCTCGCGTAGACGGAGCAGCGCGTGCCCGGAATCCTCGCGTCCGGGCTCAGGAAGACGCCCAGCTTCTCGTCGGCCGGATCGAAGGCGAGCCGATAGCCGTGAAGCCGGACCAGGTCGCCAGGGACGAGCCCCGCTTCGGGCATCTTTCCTACGGCTTCCAGACCGACGATATTGGGCTTTCGAGAAGCTCGGGAATCGTCGCGCAGGATGCGAACGGTCCTGGCTATCCTGGCCTCCGTCGATCGGTCGGGCCTGAAGCGCAACCGTACGCAGTGCCCTTGACGGTTCTTGCCCGGCCTGAAGGAGTCTTTCGGATCGTCGATACTGCCTTTGGCGCAGAGGTAGAAATCGCCCAGCCCCGTCTTGACGAACATGCCATCGGCGACGAGTTGCGAGACCGTTTCTGTCAGGAGTCTCAAGCAGGCGACGATATCGGGCGCGGTAAGTGTCGTGCGCGCCCTTGACATGATATCTACGAGCTGGTCATGGTTTACCGTAGCCTCATGACTCGTATGGAAGCGATAATCGCTGTTCCGGCCGATCAAAGTGTTCTTTCGCGCGCTCACGATCAGTGGCATGGGATCCTCCTTGCAGGGTCGATCGATGCAAAATCTCTATTCGGTTCTGTGTATCCAGCCGAGTATCAATGAAATCTGGCTGGATACGATTCGTATCCAGCCAGAAATGACCTATATCTAACTAGATACGCATCGTATCTGGCTAGAATGCTTCAACATCACGCTGGATAACGCAAAAAAACCAGTGGTCCAGGAGTATTTTTTCACTCATCCTAGAGTCATTTATAAGACAATCCAGGGTCCGCCTTCAGTGAATAAAAAGGCGAGATACGGAAAAAGACTCGGATAAAAAAGCCTGTGCCCTCGTTCTATCAGTGGAGATGGAGTTTTATTGTATCAAGCTCGCTGGCTTTAGGACGCGGGCAGAGTATAATTAACTGGACGATCGACCTAAGCGGAGGCCCCGTCGGCTTCCGCCTGTCCGCTTTCTGGTGTAGGCCCCGGCGTAATGCGCCTGACGTGGCGCATATCCTTCTTCGAACGAGGAGATTGCCATGGCGACGTACCAGTATCTTTCCCTGACACCCGAATCGCTTGTCGTCTCGATGCTTCCGCCCGAGGATTTCGGCCGCTATATGGCGGTCGGAACGGCGACGCGGACGAGCGGGCAGGCGATGTTCTTCACGTTGAAGGACGGCTTCGACGGAAAGGAGTTCGGCCTCGAGGAGGCGAAGAAGCGCTGCGTCCCGCATGCGGACGGAGAGCCCAAGCACTCGGTTTACGCGGCGGTCTACAGGGTGCTCGAGCGCATTCCCCTGAGCGCGATCGAGAGTCTCTGGCTCATTACCGCCCACGGCAGGGCGCTCGAGCTCAAGCCGGGGGAGGCGTCCGCCACCGCGGGCTGGAAGTACCACCTCTACCGGGAGCTCGTGCCCCTCCACCCCCTTATCGCGAGCTCTCTCGGTCCGGCGGAATTCGTGCGCTTCCTGACCGACAAGGCGAATCCGATCTACGTGCCGAAGCTATGCTTCGTCGAGCTCGAGCTGGCCGGCCTCGCGACGGATCCCGCGCGCGGCAACGCGGACAATCTGCCCTACCGGAACCTCGAGCATATCCGCGACTGCCTGGGGGAGATCGGGACTAAGCGCGTGAAGACGGTGGATCGCCTCTCTCAGCAGAGCCTCATGTACCGCTGCATCAAAGGCGGCATCCACATCGGGGATCAGGATCGAACCATGTCCTTCCCCTTCCCCTCGATCGACGATCTCGCGGAAAATCACGACGCCTGGTGGCGATGCGCGAACGATTCCGAGCTGGTCTGGTCGGTGTAGGGCCCGAAGCGGTGCTCATTCCCCCCTCCGCGGAGCGGATCGTCATCGGCGCCGCCGATCCTTTCCGCCCTTGCGGGTCGCCTGACGCATATTGCGGACGGAAGAGAATGCGCATAGACGGGGCTGGCCCCGTCTTCCTCTTCATGCTCCTGGGCGCGGGCTTCGTCCCTTCCCTGCTCGGCCAGTTCGACATGGACCGACTGCTCAGGGCCCTCCAGGCGGCGATCGCGGCGCTAGGCCGGCCTTCGCCCGCCTTCATGGCCGGGGATCAGGGCCTCTCCGGGCCGTCCCGGCCTCAAGCCTGCCGCCCGGCGGGCTTTCAGGTAGCCGATTCCGCCGCGGCCATGTTCGACGGGAGCTCCGCTCCTCGATCGGCGTCCCGTGGCGCGCATGGCCGACGACGCAGGCCGTTCCGCCGGCGGCATCCGCGGGGAGGACTCTCCCCGCGCGCTCCGCCTCCCGCTCCGCATTCACCCTGTCCCGAACGGAACTAGGCGGTCATCCGGAGCTCCCCCGGGGAGCCGCGGCAGGCCCGAGCGCGCCGGCCGCGGAAGCAAGGAAAAGGAGAAGAGCCTCATGCAGTTCGATAACGCGAGTACCGGATTCATGCTCATCGCGGCGACCCTGGTAATGTTCATGACGCCGGGCCTCGCCTTCTTCTATGGAGGCCTCGTAGGCCGAAAGAACGTCCTGACAATAATGTTCCAGAGCTTCGCCTCCCTTTGCATAACCACCGTGATTTGGTTCCTCTACGGCTACTCGATGTGCTTTTCCGGCAGCTACGGCCATGGGGACATACTGGGCGTCATCGGCAATTTCAAGCTGTCCTTCCTGATGGGCGTCAGCCTCATGGATCCGAGCCCGATGAATCCGCACGTACCCCTGTTCGTGCAGTTCGCCTACCAGATGATGTTCGCCATCATTACGCCGGCCCTGATCACCGGCGCCTTCACCAACCGCGTCCGCTTCCCGGCCTACCTCATCTTCCTCGTCGCCTGGCTCACCTTCGTGTACTTTCCCCTCGTCCATCTCATCTGGGGCGGCGGCCTCCTCGCGACCTGGGGCGTCAAGGACTTCGCCGGCGGCATGGTCGTCCACGTTTCCGCGGGCTTCGCCGCCTTCGCCTCGGTCCTGTTCGTAGGCAGGCGCAAGATCGACGACAAAGGCATGCACAACCTGCCCTTCGTGGCCCTCGGCACGGCCATACTCTGGTTCGGCTGGTACGGATTCAACGCCGGCAGCGAATTCGCCGTGGATCCCATAACCACATCGGCCTTCATCAATACCGATATAGCCGCCTCCTTCGCCGGCCCGACCTGGCTCCTCCTCGACTGGATCTTCAAGCGAAAGCCGAAATTCTCCGGCTTCCTGACCGGCATGGTCACTGGCCTCGCCTGTGTGACCCCCTGCGCGGGCTTCGTCACGCCGGCCTCCGCGGTCCTTATCGGGGTCCTGGCCTCCGTCGCAAGCTATGTCGCGGTCACGATCAAGAACAAGGCGGGGCTCGACGACGCCCTCGACGTCTTCGGCGTCCATGGCGTCGGAGGCTTCCTCGGGACCTTCCTCCTCGGCATACTGGGCACGGCGGCCGTGACCTTCCCCGGCCACGATCCCTCGGCCCTCGCCTCCGGCCTCATCGACGGACACGCCGATTTCTTCTTCAAGCAGCTCGTCTCGGACATCGGCGTGGCCGCCTACGGCTTCCTCTTCACCCTCCTCATGCTCTGGGTAATCAACAAGATCACGCGCGTCCATGTGAGCGAGAAGGAAGAGGTCGAGGGGCTGGACCTGATCGAGATAGGCGAAGTCGCCTACCTTTAGCAGCCTGTCGCTTCGGGGCGCCGCGTGCCGGCGCCCCGCCCTTGCCGGCACGCCGAAGAGACGGCCTCGAGTTCCAGAAAACCGGTTAAAGCTCGATTAACCGAATAATATTCGTAATATCCAAAAGTTCACAAATATTGTTTGACAAATGGCTCTGATTTCAGCATATTAATCTGATGATAGACGAAATCGACCGCAAACTCGTCGACCTCTTGCAGGGCAACGCCAAGCTTTCGAATGCCGATCTCGCTCAGGCGGTGGGGCTCACCGCCTCTTCGGTCTTCGAGCGCGTAAGAAGACTCGAGCAGAAGGGAGTCATTACCGGCTATATCGCGACGGTCGATGCGGCGAAATTAGGCAGAGGGCTGCTTGCCTTCGTGCGTCTAAGCTTCGGCGACTCGAGGGACGAGAACGTCAAGGATACCCTCGACAGACTCTCCATCCTTTGCGCCTCGGAGCCGGGGATCCTCGAATGCCACGATGTCGCCGGTGAGGACTGCGCCGTCCTGAAGCTGAGGGTCGCGGACACGCATGAGCTCCAGGCCCTGCTCTCGAAGATAAAGGATTGCACGAAAAGCTCGAGGTCGGTCACGAACATCGTTCTCATGACCATGAAGGAATCCTATGCGATAGCTCCATTCGTGAAGCCGGAGCCGGGGGAGGTCCCATGATCTACGGTGGATTGAGCGTTCCTATCGGGGAAGTATTCGGCGGCCTGGCGACCGATCGCGGAGAGCGGAGCCTGCGCCTCGCTCTCCTCCATGGCGAGGCGATCAGGGTTCCGAAGGCGGCCGCTCGAATGCGCGTCCTTTCCGGGAAGGCATGGGTCACGTTCAACGGCGAGGATATCCTGCTCGGAAGCGGAGAGGGCCTCGCCCTGCCGTCGAAGCCTCGCTACGCGCCCGTGGTGTCCGCCGTCGGGGAGGAGCCGCTTTTCTTCGAAATGGACTGATGCGCGTCATCCAACCCGGGGGGAGGTCATGGATGGGCCCGAAGCTCCCAGGATGGGCGGCTTTATTCGCAGGTGGGTCGAATACTCCTCGCTGCGGGGTTGTTGATTCGGACCGACCGCAATCTGGGCGGAATCTAGCGCTTTTCGGAGATAGAGGGAAGAGGCAAACAGTCCGAAAATCCGGGGAGCTGCGGACTGGATTTCCCACGATTTTGTAGACAACTCCAAACCTCTATTGTTTACCTCTTCGAACTAGGCCGGACTCATTATCCCAAGTGTAAGCCGACGTCTTATGTTTTAGAAAACTTCGATGTGCGGTGGGAGCCCATTTGTATCCTATTTTTGCGAAGTGTAGGAATCGTCCTATTGTTCGGCGCCAAAGACCGACCTATCCTTTTACTTGTCATGATTTTTAGCCTGCCAGGCAGAGTCCGCGCCGACGTTTCGCGGGTGGTAGAGGTGCAGCCTCCTCCTTCCGGCGGCCTTCCGGAACTCCACGACGCCGTCAACGACATGAGCCTGGCAATATTGGATATCCTCGAACAGGCTGGGCCCGCCTGGTCTACTCCGGTCCGACAGACCCTTTCCCGATTATCCCCGGCAAATACGGAAAACCTGGAAGCGCTCGCCGCCGTTCTGCGCGCAATCACCGACTCCCTCCGCGCCTTGCCAAGCCTAAAGGACGGGGCCGCGTCCGAAGCTTTCTCCAAAGCGCAGATAATTTTGCCGATAGCGCGCTCGGTCGTCGCCTTCGTCTCTCCGAAGACCGAGGAAGCGACGATGGCCCTGCTCGACCGTTTCAAGGCCGTGGAAGCCGCATCCGACCGGGCGGCAATATCTTCTCGAAGCCTCCTTGAACGTATCGAGGGGCGCGGCTCCTCTCAGTCGATATCGGCGGTGGCCGAGCACACACGCTCGGCCATGGAGGCCGAGCGTAATGCGGTGTCGCGCATAGTCGAGTCCAACCGCAGCAACGTCGCGACGCTCCGCGATATGTCGAGAGAGATCGAGATGGGCATAGCCCTGGTCAAGGAGATCGAAGAGATTACCGATCGGTCGCGGCTCATCGCGTTCAACATGGCCGTCGAGGCCGCGCACATCGGCGAGAAGGGGCGCGGGTTCCGCGTCATCGTCGACGAGCTACGGAAGATCAATGACCGAACCGTCGACTTCTCGCATCGCATTGTCGGGCTCCTGACAAAATATAAAGAGTACGGCGCCAAGCTCGGCAGGGAGATGGTGGAGCACTCGACGAGGCTCAACGACGAGGTCGTCGGCGGCATTGCCTCCTCGGGCGAGGCGGTCGAAGCCCTCATTTCCTCGTCCAAAGCCACCGAGGGGCTCTCCCGGGAGCTCGCGTCCATAAGCATAGAGGTGCGAGGAAACCTCGATCATGTCATCGAGGCCTTGCAGTTTCAGGACATCACGCGACAGATGCTGGAAGGGGCGCTCGGCATGATGGACGACCTGAAGCTTCGCCTGAAGGAAGCCGAACCGCTGGTGTTCACCTTGCCGGACCCCGTCTCCGCCATGCAACGCTTCCGCGAGCTGCAAGGCGAGTATCTCTCCAAGGTAAAGACCAAAGAAGAGAAAATAGCGATAAAGGAGGCAGGACCATGAATTTCCTGGTCGTGGATGATTCGGCGACGATGAGAAAAATCGTAGGCGTCGCGCTCGCAGGCGCGGGGCACGGTTATGCGGAAGCGGAGAACGGGAAGGTCGGCCTCGAGAAGGCTCGCTCGGAGAAATTCGACTGCGTAATACTCGATGTGAACATGCCCGAGATGAACGGAATAGAGTTCCTCAAAGAGAGGGCCGGCGATGCCTCTCTAAAAAGACTTCCCGTCATCGTCCTCACGACTCAGGACGAGGAAGCCCTCAAGAACGAGGCATTGAGCCTCGGCGCAAAGGACTTCCTCGTGAAGCCATTCCAAAAGGAAGGACTTTTGGCATCTGTTGCGGCGGTACTTGGATCATGAGCGGAAGTCGGATACATGCCCATTGCTCTTGTCGTCGATGACTCGCCCATCTCGCAGGCCATCGTAGCGAAGCTCGTCGGCGGCGACTACACGATCGTCGAGGCGATGAACGGCGCCGAGGCGCTTGAATTCCTCAGCCGAGAATGCTTCGACCTCCTCCTCCTCGACCTCCTTATGCCGGTAATGGACGGTGCCGCGGTGCTCGCGGCCATGAAGGACAGGGGTATCCATTTGCCCGTCGTTGTCATGACCGCAGATCTGCAGGAAAGGACAAGAGACATCGTCGCCGCCCTGGGGGGGCATGTCGTGTTAAATAAGCCCTTGACCCGCGCCAAGCTGTTAGCGGCGATCGCCGAGGCAAATGCGGCCGCCGGAACAGCTTAGTCATGAAAGACGAGCTACCTGACTTGACGCTCCTCGCTGATATTGTCGCGAAGGGCTTGGGCAAGGCTGCGGCTGTCCTCGGCGAGATGCTCGAGTCTCCGGTCAGCATTATGGACCGCGAGTACTGCGTCCTGCACGTCTCCGAACTTCCATTGGCTCTTGGCATTGAAAAGGGTGAATACGTTCGGGTGATCGAGATGGGGTTCTCGGGAGGATTCGAGGGCACGGCTCACCTTGTCTTCATGCCCACGGACGCTGAGCGCCTTGCAGATCGAGTGACGGTCGGCTTGGGCCTGGTATCGGATGACATCGAATCGATCAGAAGGGGGACCCTTTCCGAGATTGGCAACATTGTCATCAATGCGATACTCGGCACTATGGCGAACGACCTCGGCATGGAGCTCACTTATATGGTGCCCCTCTGTCTTCGCGTGGTAGCAAGAGATCTTGTTCCCATACCCACGGATGGGAAAGGGACCGTCGTACTCATCAGAGCCCGATTCAGTGTCGCCGCCATCGAAGTCGACGGGGACATTATCTTCTTCCTATCCCTTTCTTCGCTGGAAAGGCTCGCATTATCTATGCAAGGCCTCGCGCATGGCTGAGACCCCTGAAGGTTCCGACGGCCTAGATGAGGCTGTCGTCGACCGCGTCCCGGTAGGTCTCTTCGCCATTGACCGCGACTGGACAATCCGGCTGTGGAACCGAAGCCTCCAGGTCTGGACGGGCAGAGGCCGTGAGGAAGCGATGGGGCGGGATGCGAGGAGCATATTCCCCGCGCTTGCCATGCCGAGGCACTCGAGCAGGATCGAGACCCTGTTCGAAGGCGGGCCGCCGGTCGTTTTTTCATACGAGCTCAACGCCCAACTCTTCGTATGCAAACGGGAAGGCGACCGGGAGCGGCATTACAGCTGCGTCTCCTCGGCCATGCGAGGCGGAGCGGTCGTCCTTTTCACTGTCGAGGATAGGACCGAGGCCGTTTCTTCCTTAGCCGAGCTGCGACGCGAGCTGGTTCTGAGGAAGGCAGCCGAAGCGAGCCTTCTCGACGCACTGAAGGTCAAAGAGATGCTTGTCCGCGAGGCGAGCCATCGCGTGATGAACAACCTGACCATCATAGCGAGTCTGATCGGGCTTGAAAGCCGGCGCGCTCAGGACGACGCCCGATGCGGCTTCGAGGAACTCGAGGCCCGTATCAGCAGCATCGCCCTCATCCACGAGCTCCTGTACAAGGGCGAGATCGGCAAGGAAATATGGCTCGACGATTACCTCGAGAGACTCTGCCGCAGTGTCTTCTCGACCTTCCTGCCTGCCGACAGTCCCGCCAAGCTTGAGCTCGAGCTCGCCGCAGTGAGCCTTGACGTCGACGATACCTTGTATCTCGGATTGATTGTCGTCGAGCTACTCACCAATTCCCTGAAGTACGCGATAATCCCGCGCAACGGCGGTCTCATTCGGGTGTCGCTGCGCGGCCTGGAGGAGGGATGGATGGAGCTGTCGGTTGCGGACGACGGCCCGGGCATCCGCCTTGCTGCCGACCGGGGTGCCGCCGAAACCTCCGGCGACTCTCTCGGACAGAGCCTTGTCTCGCTTCTCGCTTCGGAAATCGGCGCGGAACTGTCGAGGGGGAATGGCCCGGGCACTCTCGTGGCATTGCTTATTCCACAAAAGAGCAAATGAGCTCAATACCGGTACCTGATCGAACGCAGCACTGCTCGTATCGGATCGCCCTCGGCATCCGCCGCCGCTTCCGCAAGTATGGCCCCTTCCGATCCGTCTGAGAAGTAGAGGTATTGAGGAAGCTCGAGCTTGATATCCGGGCCGGGACCGAAATAGGCCGTCAGGAAAACACCGGAGATCACATTGAGGATTTCGAGGAGCGAGTCCTCCCGATTTTTTTCATCCTCGCCGGGCGCTTCATCGCGGCGTTCCTGAAAAAGCGTGGCCTCTATCCTCTCCTTGAGCGAGGCCTGACACTCGATCTCGATCCTGCAGGAGACGGGCCTGAGCACGTCGATGGCGGCTCTTACGAAGGAAGTCGCCTTGGCGGAAAAACGGTCGGGCCCCGCCCGGCCGGGCGCGACGGGCTCGACGTCGATGAACGCCATTTCGGCGAAGGTCGAGGAGAGGGCCTGCATGAGCGCCGCCGCCGCCTTGGCGGGATCGATGGCTTCGCTCATGATCCCTCCCCGATGGCCTGCAGCATCTTTGCGGGCGAGACAGGCTTTTTGACCACCGACTTGACGCCGATGGAGCGGAGCTCCATTTCCAGTACCGAGTCGGCGATGCTGGATACGATGACTACCGCGATGCTTGCCATCGAAGAGTCGCCGCGAAGCAAGGTCGCGAAGGTCCTCCCGTCCATTTTCGGCATGTTGATATCCGTGATGACCAGCTCGATGCCCGAGTTCGCGCGAAGGGTAGCAAAGGCGTCGAGGCCGTTCTCCGCGAAGAGGTACTCGGTCACTCCGATGCCCGCCATTTCCATGCAACGCTGGATTATCATCCTGGAAGTCGACGAGTCGTCGACGATCAGCACCCGACCGTAATTCTTCATGCGGGCCTCCTCAAATCGTCCAGGTTTCCTGGCCCGAGGAGATCGTCGTCTCCCCGTCGGCCACGGCTAGGGAAACCGTCCTCGACAGGGTCCCGCCCGAATCCTCGGCCACGGGGCCCAGGGAGCTGCCCCAGAGTATCCGTTTGGCGGCGAGAATGTTTCGCTTGCCGATGTCGAAGAAGCCGCCCGGGTCCATCACCGAGGCGCCGCCGGCGAGCTTGACCCAAACGTTCCCGCGGAGAGCGCCCTGGCGCTTCATCTCTTCGATCATGACGGGGAGGCCCGTATCGGCGAAGTAGCCGGGGAGGGAGCGGGCCTTATCGACGTCCACCTTCGAGTCGGGGAGGGCGATATGGATCATGCCGCCTATCAGGAGTCGCGTATCGTAGATGATGACGGCGACGCACGAGCCGAGAGCGTAGGTCTTGATGATGTCGGAGAGTTCTCGGGAAACCGCCCATTCGCCGATACCGACGGTACGTATGCTCATTCGGTGCTTTCCGCGCTTCTGCCGATCGGCGGATGCCGCTGGATGGTCCGCCGGCCGGGGGTCGCGGAATCGGCGAGGCAGGCGAGGAGCTCGTCGACGGCGCGATCCAGGCTCACCAGGCGTTCGGCCGCGCCGAGCTCCCAGGCTTCCTTGGGCATGCCGAAGACCACGGAGGAGGCTTCGTCCTGGGCGAGGCAACGCCCTCCGGCCCGCCTCATCCGCAGCAGGCCCTCGGCCCCGTCGCGGCCCATGCCGGTGAGGAGGATGCCCACGGCCCTGTCCCCGGCCACGTCGGCGACCGAGGAAAAAAGCATGTCGACCGAAGGGCGATGGCCGGAGACTTTGGGTCCCGGCACGCAGGAGACCTTCCATGTCCCGCCCCGCGAGACGAGCTTGGCGTGAAAGTCGCCCGGAGCGACGAGGACGAGGCCCGGCTCGACGAGGTCCCCGTCCTGGGCCTCGCGCACCTCCACCTTGGAGATCCGGTTCAAGGACTCGGCGAACAGGCGCGTGAAGACCGGCGGCATGTGCTGCACGACGACGGTCCCCGGCATCGATTCGGGGAAGAAGGGAATGATGGCGTTGAGGGCCATGGTCCCGCCGGTCGAGGCGCCGATGGCGATGATCCGGCGGGCGCCCGGCGCTTCGAAGCGTTCGCCCGAGGCGCCGATGGGCGGTGCCGGCGGCTTGCGTTCGAGCCTCGCGCCCCTGCGGGCCCTCGCAAGGGCGAGGACCGCGCCGCGCCGCATCTTGGAGACGTCGGCTCGGGCAGCGTCCTTCACGGCCTCGGCGAGCTCGGCCAGCATGGCGGCGAGGCCATCGCGGTCGCTCGCGGCGGGCTTGGCCACGACGGCGACCGCTCCGGCGTCGAGGGCCTCGAGGGCGTGGCGCGAACCCTCGACCGTTAGGCCCGAGACGATGACCACGGGCAGCGGGTACTGCGGAAGGAGTTTCTTGAGGAACGCGATCCCGTTCATCCTCGGCATCTCGACGTCGAGGGTGAGCACGTCGGGCTTGAGGAAGACGATCTTGTCGCGGGCGGCGTAGGCATCCTCGGCGGTGCCGACGACCTCGATGCCGCTTTCGCGTGACAGACCGCGCACGAGGAGCTCTCGCGCGATCGCGGAGTCGTCGACGACGAGGACGCGGATGCGAGCCCCCGGTCCCTCGTAGGCTGCGGCCCCGTTTGCGGTGCCGCTGGCGATGGGGCCCACCTAGGCTCCCGCCTTTCGGTAGATCGCGGGGCTCACGTACTCGAAGGGGCAGTCGGCGCGCAGGATCGTCTCCGAGTGGCCGATGAAGAGGTAGCCGCCCGGCTTCACGTAGCGGTAGAAGGCGCGCACGAGCCGCGACCGCGACTCCTGGTCGAAGTAGATCATGACGTTCCGGCAGAAGACCACGTCGAAGGCGCACTTGAAGGGAAAGCTCTCGGCCATGAGGTTGAGCCGCTTGAAGAGGACCATCCGCTTGAGCTCGGGCGCGACCTCGAAAAGATCCGGTCCAGTCTCACGGAAGCTGGCCGTCTTGGTCGCGAGGGGCAGCTCGGAGAGCTTCTGGGCCTGGTAGACCCCGGCCTTCGCGGCCTTGAGGGCGGCTAGCGAGATGTCCGTGGCGAGGAGGCCGAAGTCCGCGCGGTCGATCTCGGGACCGAAAAAGTCCCGGAGCGCGATCGCCAGGGTGTAGACCTCCTCGCCCGCGGCGCAGCCCGCGCTCCACATGCGGACCGCTCGCCGCGGTTCCCGCTCGAAGCCGCGCCTCAGCGCCGGGAAGACTTCCCGCCTCAGGAACTCGAAGTGGTCCTTCTCGCGGTTGAAGAAGGAGTGGTTGGTCGTAAGGCGGTTGATGAACTCGGATAGCTCGTTGCCGCTCGCGTCCGCGCGCAGGAACCCGAAGTACTCCGAGAAGGAGCCCAGGCCCAGCTGCCGCACCCGCTTGGTCAGGCGCCCGGCTACAAGGACGCGCTTGGCATTCCCCAGCTGGATGCCGAAGCGCGTGTACATCAGGGAGGCGACGAAGCGGTAGTCCTCGTCGGCGAGCGGGAGTACGTCCTCTGGGGCCACGCAGACGCCCATCAAGCTCCCGCCGACGCCGTCGCCGAGGACCTCGCGTCCGCGGCGCTCGCGGCCATGCCGCCGATGTCCTCGTCCCGGACGATCTTCTCGACGTCGATGAGGATCTTGACCTGCTCCCCGACCTTGCCCATGCCCGAGATGTAGCGGTCCTTGCCCGAGACGGTCTTGAAGCGGGGCGGCGGCTCGATGTTGCTCTCCGGGATCTCCATGACCTCCTCTACCGTGTCCACGATGAGGCCGATGAGGACTCGGTCGATTTCCGCCACTACTATGCACGTACGGTCGTCGTAATCTCGCTCAGCGATGTTGAACCTGAGCCGCAGATTGACGATGGGTATCACCTTACCCCGGAGGTTGATGACCCCCTTCACGTAATCGGGCATGTCCGGTACGGCGGAGATCGTCTGCAGCTCGATGATTTCGATGATGTGCCTGATCCCGATCCCATAGGACTCCAGCCCTATCTTGAAGAAGAGATACTTGTTGGCTTGCGTGTCCTCGTTCTCCTCGTCCAGGGCGAGGTCCTCGTCCTGGACGGCGCGCTTGGTGCTTAGCTCGGCCATGGCCATTCTCTCCCTTGCCTAGAACTTGCCGAAGTTATCGTCGTCGAGCGAGATGACCTCGGAGGGGTCAATGGCCATCACCTTGGCCTTACGGCCGTTCGACGGGCCGGGCCTCTGGGCGATCGCCGCGGCCGGGGAGCCCGAGCGGTGACCGCTTCCCTGCTTCGCCATCTCCGCGCGCAGCATCTGGAGCATCTCGGAGTTGTCGACCTTGCCCTCCTTGGACTTGAGCTTGAAGCGCGAGAGCATGGACTTGACCTGCTGCGATTGCGAGGACAGCTCCTCCGATGCCGAGGCGCTCTCTTCCGAGGATGCGGTATTCGCCTGGGTGACCTGGTCGATCTGGTTGAGGCCCGTGGACACCTGCTCGAGGCCCTGGGTCTGCTCCTTGCTCGCCGTGGCGACCTCTTCCGCGAGGGTCGCGACCTGGCCCGCCCCGCCGACGATGTCCGCCAGCTGCTTGGCCGTGAGATCGCAGAGGCTGTTGCCCCGCTCGATGTTGGAGATGGTGTCGTCCACCATCCTCGTCGTGTCCTTGACCGAGTTGGCGCTGCGAACGGCGAGATTGCGCACCTCCTCGGCGACCACCGCGAAGCCCTTGCCGTACTTGCCTGCGCGCGCGGCCTCGACGTTGGCGTTGAGGGCGAGGAGGTTGATCTGGAAGGAGATGTCGTCGATGGCCTTGACGATCTTCTTGATCTCCTCGGCGCTCTTGTTGATGTCAGCCATCGCCGCCACGAGGTTCTGCATCTGCAGGTTGCCCTGCTCGGCGTTGTTCTTGGCGGTCTTGGCGAGGTCGTTGACCGTCACCGCGCTCTCGGTGTTGAGCTTGGTCTGGCTCGAGATCTCCGTGATGGACGAGGTGATCTCCTCGAGCGACGAGGCTTGCTCGGTCGCGCCCTGCGAGAGCGACTGGCTGGCCTGGGACACCTGCAGGGAGCCCTCGGCCACCTGGTCCACCGCGATGTTCACCTGCCTGAGCGTGTCATTGAACGCCTCCAGCGAGTCGTTCAGCGCGGTCTTCAGTATGTCGAAATCGCCCTTGTATTCGCCGGCCATCCTGAGTGTCAGGTCGCCGTCGGCCAGGCGCTTGAGCACCGCTACGGTCTCGTTGATGGGAGTGATGACTTCGGCGAGAGTCTCGTTGACTCCCTTGACCAGCTGGTTCCAGCCGCCGAGGAACTTGCCGGCGTCGGCCCTGGTGTCCAGCTGTCCGGCGATGGCCGCCTTCACGAGCTTGTCTGTCTCCGACAGTAGTTCGCTCATCATCTTCACTACCGCGTTCAGGTTGGTCTTGATGAGATTGTACTGGCCCTTGTAGACGGTGGTGATCTCCGGCGGGATGACGCCCTTGGCGACCTTGTCGACGTAGTCGGCGGTGACCATGAGCGGGTCGACGATGTTGGTGATCGTGTCGTTGACCCCGCTGACCAGCTGCTTCCAGCCGCCTTGGAAAAGGTTCGCGTTGGCGCGCTTGTCCAGCTCGCCGTCGGATGCCGCCTTGATGATGATGTCCGTCTCCCTGAGCAGCTCGCTCATCATCTTCACGACCGCGTTGAGGTTGGTCTTGATGAGGTTGTACTGGCCCTTGTAGACGGTGGTGATCTCCGGCGGGATTACGCCCTTGGTGACTTTGTCGATGTAGTCCGCGGTGACCATGAGGGGGTCGACGATCGCGGTGATCGTCGAGTTGACGCCTGCGACGAGCTGATTCCAGCCGCCGAGGAACTTGCCCGCGTCGGCACGCTTGTCCAGCTCGCCGTCTGCCGCCGCTTTGACGATGAAATCGGTCTCCTTGAGGAGCTCGCTCATCATCTTGACCACCGCGTTGAGGTTGGTCTTGATGAGATTGTACTGGCCCTTGTAGACGGTGGTGATCTCCGGCGGGATGACCCCCTTGGCGACCTTGTCGACGTAGTCTGCGGTGACCATGAGGGGGTCGACGATCGCGGTGATCGTCGAGTTGACGCCGGAGACGAGCTGGTTCCAGCCACCCTGGAAGAGGCCGGCGTTGGCGCGCTTGTCCAGCTCGCCGTCCGCGGCGGCTTTGGTGATGATGTCGGTCTCTTTCAACAGCTCGCTCATCATCTTGACCACCGCGTTGAGGTTGGTCTTGATGAGGTTGTACTGGCCCTTGTAGACGGTGGTGATCTCCGGTGGGATGACGCCTTTGGCGACCTTGTCGACATAGTCGGCGGTGACCATGAGAGGATCGACTATAGCGGTGATCGTCGAGTTGACGCCGGCGACGAGCTGGTTCCATCCTCCGAGGAAGAGACTCGCGTTGGCGCGCTTGTCCAGCTCTCCGTCGGTCGCCGCCTTGATTATGATGTCGGTCTCCTTGAGGAGGTCGCTCATCATCTTCACGACCGCGTTCAGGTTGTTCTTGATGATATTGAAATCGCCATTGTAGGTATCGGTGATGATCGGCGGTATGACGCCCTTGCTGATGTCGTCCACGTACCTGGCAGTCACGTTGATCGGATTGATGACCGCATCCAGGGTCTTGTTGACGCCGTCGACAATCTTGCGATAGTCGCCCAGATGCTTGGAAGCGTCGGCGCGGGTCGAGAGCCTGCCGTCGACCGCCGCCTGGGCAAGCATGCCGGCATCCGCGACCAGCGAGTTGATGTTGTCGATGCAGGTGTTGACCGAGCGTGCGAGGACGCCCAGCTCGTCCTTGGATTGTGCGTCGAGCTTCTGGGATAGGTCGCCCACGGCGATCCTACCGACGCTCTCCACGACCTTCCGCACAGATTTGGACATCGAGGTTCCGAGGATGAGGCCGATCACGATGGCAGCGCCGAGGGCCAGGATCGTAACGATTATGACGATGACCACCGCTTGCGCGCCTCCGGCCTCGACGGCCTTCGGGCTGTCGATGGTATAGAACTGCCTGTCGAAGTCCTGGACTTTCTGATTTGCCGCCAAGACATTTTCCATCGTGTTGTCGTTCACCAACTTATCGGCGAGCTGCGCGAAGATGGCATCGCGCTCCGGATTCGAGGCGTTCGTCGTCCTCGCGGCGGCTCCCGTCCCGGTCGTCACCGGGGCAGTAGAGGGAAGCCGGCCCGCCTTGTCGACTAGGGCAATGATGGAATCATTGTATGCGTCGAGCCCGGGGAGCGCGGCTTTGAAGGCATCCCAGAGCTTCTGCGCCTGCGCTTCCTGATGGGTGGAATCATAGAGATCGACGGCTTTTGCGCGGTCCTCTTTGGCGGCTTGAATGATATTCTTCTGAGCCGCGATAAAGGCATCGTTGCCGATCGCCAACGGGTTCGTCATCGCGTTGACCGACTCGTCGGCGTTCCTGATGTCCATCTCCACCCGATCGAGCGCCATGAGGGTCGGTATGGTATTGCCGGCCATGTCCTTTATATCGTTTCCCATGGTGGTCAATTGACTGACGCCGATCACACCCGTGACGCCGCAGAGCAGCGCCACTACCACGAAGCCGATGAGCAGCTTAGCCATTATCTTCATGATTCTCCTCCTCGTAGCCTGTTCTACCCTTCCAAACGTAAAGAAAGCAGCTTTCCCGTATCTATTATGAAGCTGACCGTGCCGTCGCCCAGAATGCTGCAGCCCGAGATGCCCTCGACCTTGCCCAGGTACTCGGAAAGCGACTTGACGACGATCTGCTGGTTGCCCACGACCTCGTCGATGAGGATGCAGGCGTTGTGCCCGCCGGAATGCACCACGATGATGATGCCCTGGGTCGGATCGAGAATGGCGTTCTTTATATTGAAGACCTCGCCGAGCTTGACCAGTGGCATCACGGACCCACGGAGGGCAACGGCCATCTCGCCCCTCTCCGCGACAGTCAACTGCGATGGCGCGACCTTGAAGAACTCGAGGATGTCGCCCAGGGGAATCGAATAAAAGTTTCGTCCGGCGCGGACGGTTATGCCCTCGATGATGGCCATCGTGAGGGGGATCTTGAGGATGAACTCCGTACCCGCGCCCGGTGCGGTGCGGATATCCACCTTGCCCCGTATCCGCTCGATGTTTTTCCTGACCACGTCCATGCCTACGCCGCGGCCGGATACCTCGGTGACCTTGTCGGCGGTTGAGAAGCCCGGCTCGAAGATGAGGGCCCACACTTCCTTGTCGGGCATCCCCGCGGTACCTTCGCCCTTGATCATCCCCCGCTCGATAGCCTTGGCGAGGATTCTATCGCGATCGAGGCCTGCCCCGTCGTCCTTCACGCTGATCCAGATCTCGGAGCCCTCGTAGCGCGCGTCGAGGTGGATGGTCCCGGTCGGGCTCTTGCCCAAAGCCGCGCGCCGCTCAGAACTCTCGAGGCCGTGGTCGATGGCGTTGCGGATGATGTGCACGAGGGGATCCGAGATCTGTTCGATGACGTTCTTGTCCATCTCGGTTTCCTGGCCCGACGAGAGAAACTCGATCGGCTTGTCGAACTTCCTGGACAGGTCGCGCACCAGGCGGGTCATTTTGTGGAAGAGCCCCTCCAGCGGGATCATGCGGATCATCATCACCGTTTCCTGGATGTCGCGGCTGATTTTGTTGAGGCCCGAGAAGGACTTGGAGAAATGGTCGAGCTTGAGACCCGCGAGGTCGGGGCTGTTGAGGACCATTGACTCGGCGGTGATCAGCTCGCCGACGAGCTCGAAGAGCTTGTCTAGCTTGGTGGTATCGACCCGGATCTCCTTGCGCTGGATTTCTTCCATCGAGACGCGCTCGGATGCCTCCGGAGCCCTCGAGCCGGAAGCGCGCTGGATTTCTAGTGCCTGGGCGACGAGCTCCGGATTTGCGGCGCCGGCTTCGACGAGAATCTCCCCAATTGGCCTGTCCTGCTGCTCGAGGGCGCGCTTGACCTCGTCCTCGGCTACGGCGCCCATGTCGACGAGGATCTCGCCCAGGGGCCTGTAGGCGTCATCCTCCTTGAGCCGCCCGACGGTTTTGGCGGAAATTCCCGGCTCCCCCCTCGCCGGCGCGGCCTCGAGTTCGCGCTCCGGCTCGCGGAGCGGCTGGGCCGCGCGCGCGATCGCGGCATCGCGCAGCACAGGCGCTCCCGTCTCGTCGACGAGGAGCACCGAGGAGATGGCCGAGCGGATTTGATCGACCTTCTCGATCACCGAATTGACCATGGCCTCGTTGAGGGGCGACTCGCCCTTGCGCGCCTTGTCGAGCGAAGACTCTAAGCCCATGCAGGCGCTCTCGAGGTGGGCGTAGCCGAAGAAGCCCGAGTTGCCCTTGATGGTATGGACGGCCCTGAAGATTTCGTTGACCGAGTCGAGGCCCGAGGCACCGACTTTGCCGGTGCCTCCTTTGCCGGCGCCGATCAGGGAAAGAGCCTTGCGCTCCACCTCGTCGACGAGGTCCGCGCACTCCGCGAGGAAACGCTCGACCATCTCCACGGTCACCAGCTCGGAGAGCTCGATACGGTTGGGCATGGGCGGGGCGGCCTTCGACGTGTGGGCGGCCGTCTTGGCGGGGAGGGCCGCCGCCGCGGCGTTCTTCTGCGGCGCGGTCGCGCTCTTGTCCGCTGTCGCTATGCTCGGCGTGCTCGTTGCCGATCCGGCGTCGACGATGAAAGCGCGAAGGATGGCGGCCATAGCCGCCGCTTCCTTGGCCGCCCCCTCGTCGCCGTTCTCGCGCTCGACCAAGCCGATCATGGCCCTCAGGGCGTCGATGGTCTTCAGTATGAGGTCTGTAGCCTCGGGGCTGGCTTCGACCTTTTTTTTGATGATGAGATCGAGGAGGGTCTCGGCCTCGTGGGTCAGGGCTTTTATGCTCTCGAAGCCGAGGTAGCCCGCAGAGCCTTTGACCGAGTGGAAGAGCCTGAAGACGGAGCCCAGGCAGTCGGCGTCGTCGGCGCAGCCCATCTTCTCGAGCTGCACCTCGGCGTCGTCGAGTCTCTCGTGGCCTTCGGCGACGAAGGATTCTATGATTTCTTTCGTCTCGGGGTCGACTTCTTTTTTCACCGTGTCATCCATTCACCGTACCCTGAATTTTGTCCGTCGCGTGGAGCGGCGAAATAGGTGTAGGGCCGAACCAAGCATCGGCGAACGGATGATTGTCTTGTAGGAATCTCCTTACAGGAAAAATCTCGACTATGGCTATGGACGACCGATTGAGCCATACTTAAGTTTCAAGATGGAAGGCGCTATGGAAAAAGTAGGTTGGCGTAATGGATAAGCATCTCGATGAGGTGCGACAGGCGGAGTTGTTGGCGCGTTGCCTCGAGCTCGAGACCCGGAACGGGGAATTGCGCCGAACCTGCGAGGAGATGGGTGTCGAGCGCGAGCGCCATTCCGATTTTTTCGACCTGGCTCCGGCCGGCTATCTGAGGCTCGGCGGCGGCGGGGAAATACTCGCGGCCAATCGAGCGGTCGAAGCCTTTTTCGGGCTCGACGCGGCGAGGCTCATCGGGCTGAACCTGTCGAGCCTCATCGCCGATGAGGACCGGGACCAGTTCTTACGAGAACGCGCGCGCCTCTTCAAGAACGGGGCGGCCCTCGAGTTGGAGCTACGGATGATCGGCGGCGACGGAAAGGCGATATGGGCCCACCTGCTGACCAGAGCCGTACGGAACGAAGACGGGATCGGCGAGTGCCTCGTCGCGCTCAGCGACATCTCCCGGCGCAAGCAGCGCGAGGAGACACGGGAGCTGACGACCCGCTTTCTCCTCTTGATCGACCGTGAGGGCGACTTTCGAGAATGCATCGCCAAGCTTCTCGCGGCTCTCAGGGAGTGGACCGGCTGCGAGGCGGTCGGCATCCGGCTGCGCGACGGCGAGGACTATCCGTATTACGAGACGAAGGGTTTCCCTCCCGAGCATATTCAAGCGGAGAGCCGCCTTTGCTCTTTCGGCACGGATGGCACGACCCTGCGAGACGCGGTCGGCAATCCGGTCCTCGAGTGCATGTGCGGCAACATCCTCCAGAGCCGATTCGACCCGGCCCAGCCCTTTTTCACGGCTCACGGGAGTTTCTGGACGAACGGCACCACCGCCTTGCTCGCGAGCACCACCGAGGAGGACCGCCAGGCGCGAACCCGCAACCGCTGCAACGGCGAGGGCTACGAGTCGGTCGCTCTGATACCCTTGCGCTCCTCCGGCTATGTTTACGGACTGCTCCAATTCAATGACCGCCGTCCCGGCCGCGTTTCCCTCGGCCTCATCTCCCAACTGGAGGTCCTGGGGGACAACCTGGCCCTTGTGCTCGGCCGGCGCCAAGCCGATCAGGTCCTTCTCGATCGCGAATCTCGGCTTCAGACTCTGTTCGACGACTCGCCGATAGGCATCTCCGAGGAGGACTACTCGGCTATCAAGGCTCGGCTCGATTCGCTGCGCTCCTCCGGTGTGGGTGACTTCCCCTCCTTCTTCGAGGAGCACCCCGAGGAAGTCTCGGCTATGGCGAAGATGAACCGCATCCTGCAAATGAACAAGCAAGGCGCCGAGATACTTGGCGTGGAAACGCCCGCCCAAGTTTCCAGGGATTTGACGTGCTACGGGACCTCCGGCTCAAGCCGAGCCTTTATGGAACGTCTGATCGCTTTCGCGGAAGGCCGCACGGCCCTTCGGGCGGAGATCCCCATTAGGGTCGCGAGCGGAGAGGAGCGCGTCCTCGATGTCTCTCTCGCCGTATCGCCTGATTATATCCGCGACCTGTCTCGCGTCACCTTCTCGTACCTTGACGTCACGGAGCAAAGGCGGACCGCGGACGAACTGCGCACCAAAAACATCCTCCTTGAGAACATCATCAACACCTCGAGCGACCTCATTTTCGTGAAGGACAAGGAACTTCGAACCCTCCTCTGCAACGAAGCCTTCTCGCGGCTGGTGGGAAAGCGACCTGGGGATCTCGTCGGCAAAAATGATATCGAGAACGGCTGGAACCCGGACTACGTAAAAG
>Ga0181529_10001498_pt1 | contig 29868 bp, 20 predicted proteins | sample PEATcosm2014_Bin_36_FD_119763 | JGI IMG/M metagenome (GOLD analysis project Ga0181529, IMG submission 119763) | Peatland microbial communities from MTU Mesocosm Facility, Houghton, MI, USA - PEATcosm2014_Bin10_30_metaG | ecosystem: Environmental > Terrestrial > Soil > Wetlands > Peat | place... | reverse complement strand
GGCAAAGCTCGTTTGCAAGGCACGGCCCAATTGTCCCGCTGCGCCAATCAAGAGGATTCGCGGCTTCGGCATCAGGCAAAGACCTCCGCATCACGCAGCAATGCGCCCTGCGCATCCTTCGCAGAGACAATCGCCTCTTCAGGGCTCACCCGCCACGGGATCGCCAGAGCCGGATCGCTCCACAAGATGGTGCGCTCGCCCGCCGGACAGTATTCGTCCGTAACCTTGTAGGCCAGAGTGACGGCGTCTGTCAACGCTTGAAATCCGTGTCCGAAGCCTACTGGAATCCAGAGCATATACGCGTTCTCTTCGCTCAACTCGATGGCCACATGACGTCCGAAGGTTGCCGAACTGCGGCGCAGATCCACTGCAACATCCAGCGCCGCGCCCTGCACCACGCGCACGAGTTTGCCCTGCGGATGGCTCACTTGATAATGAAGTCCGCGCACAACATTCTTCTTCGAGATCGAGGAATTATCTTGCACCCAGTTTGAGGGCAGTCCCGCGGCCGTCATCCGGCCCAGATGGAATGTCTCCCAGAATGCTCCGCGATTGTCTTTGTAGATCTTCGGCGCAATGAGCAAGACACCGGGCAAATCCGTTTCCGAAATGGTCATGAGCCGCTTTCCTCTCCATCGAAGATCTGTTCGTCTTTGAGCATCAAAAGGTACTGCCCATAACCGCTCTTGCGTACCGGATAAGCCAGCGCTTCCAGTTGTTCGGTGGTGATGTAGCCCATGCGATAGGCGATCTCTTCTGGGCAGGCAATCTTCAAACCCTGGCGGCGCTCGATGGTCTGCACAAAAAGACCTGCTTCGAGCAGCGAATCGTGCGTGCCGGTATCCAGCCAGGCCATGCCGCGACTCATCACCTGCACCTTGAGAGTGCCGGCATGCAGATAAATTCTGTTGAGATCGGTGATCTCCAGTTCGCCACGGATGGAGGGCTTGAGCGATGCGGCCAGATCGACCACCTGGTTATCGTAGAAATAAAGTCCGGTGACAGCATAGCGCGACTTGGGCTGCGGGGGCTTCTCTTCGATGCTGATGGCCTTGCCCTTGGCATCGAACTCGACGACGCCGTAGCGCTCCGGGTCCTGCACTGGATAAGCGAAGACCATGGCGCCGTGCTGCAAGGCGGCGGCCTTCTGCAGATTGTCGGAGAAGGATTGCCCATAGAAAATGTTGTCGCCCAGCACCAGGGCGCAGGGATCGTTGCCTACAAAGTCGCGGCCAATCACGAAGGCCTGCGCCAAACCATCCGGGCTGGGCTGCACGGCATAACTGAGATGCAGTCCCCACTGGCTGCCGTCGCCCAACAACTCCGCAAAGCGCGCGGTATCGGCGGGCGTCGAGATAATCAGAATCTCCCGCAGTCCGGCCAGCATCAGCGTGGTCAGCGGGTAATAGATCATCGGCTTGTCGTAGACCGGGACAAGCTGCTTCGAGACAACATGAGTTACCGGGTAGAGACGCGTCCCCGACCCACCCGCCAGAATGATACCTTTCATTGCGCCACCCTCTCCCCGTAGTTCTTCTCAATCCATTCCAGGTATGCGCCGGTACGAACATTCTCGATCCAGTCGGCATGATCCAGATACCATGCTACCGTCTTGCGCAGCCCGCTTTCGAACGCTTCGGCCGGTTCCCATCCCAGCTCGCGTTTGATCTTCTCGGCGTTGATCGCGTAGCGGCGATCGTGGCCGGGGCGATCGGTCACATAGGTGAGCAGATTGCTGCGCGGCTGGAGCGTTGCATTGGGGCGCAGTTCGTCGACCAGAGCGCAGATCGCGGTCACCACTTGCAGGTTCTTGCGTTCGCTGTTGCCGCCGATATTATAGGTCTCACCCACGCGCCCCCGCTCCAATACAGCACGAATGGCGGAGCAGTGATCCTCGACAAAAAGCCAGTCGCGCACATTGCTGCCGTCGCCGTAGACCGGCAGGGGCTTGCCTTCCAGAGCATTCAGAATCATTAGTGGAATCAGCTTCTCGGGAAACTGAAAGGGACCGTAGTTATTCGAGCAATTGGTGGTCAGAACCGGCAGTCCGTAGGTGTGATGGTAGGCCCGCACCAGATGATCGGAAGAGGCCTTGGAGGCCGCATAAGGACTGTTGGGCGCGTAGGCCGTGGTCTCGGAGAAGGCCGCATCGTCCGGTCCCAGTGTTCCGTAGACCTCATCCGTCGAAACATGCAAAAAGCGAAATGCAGCGCGCGCCGCCGCATCCAACTGCGACCAATAAGCCTTGGTCTGCTCGATCAGATTGAAGGTGCCCTGCACGTTGGTGCGAATGAACGCCGCGGGGCCGGTGATTGAACGGTCCACGTGGCTCTCGGCAGCGAAGTGCACAACGGCCCTGGGCCGGTGCTCGCGCAACAGCGAAGCCACCAATTCCGCATCGCAGATATCGCCGCGCACCAGCAGATGGCGAGGGTCCTTTTCGAGAGCCGCAAGATTTGCGGGATTGCCCGCATAGCTGAGCAGATCGAGATTGATCACCGGCGTCCCCACTGCCTCAATCCATTGCAATACGAAGTTGGAGCCGATGAACCCGGCCCCGCCGGTGACCAGAATTGGATGCGAATCAGTTGTCATTCTTCACTCGTCCTTCTTATGCGAAATTCAGGAAGTGCGCTGGTTTCTTCATCCATGGAAATTACTCATATGCGGAGATTTTACCACGGGCTTCAATGGGCTCAGTCGAGGGTGTAACGCTTTCGATTACCGCGGTGTAGCAACGAGCGGCAGGGTTCTGCCCTTCGCGCCGATCCATGGCAGAGATCAGCCATGCCATTGCATCGCTCCGTGCATCTTCTACTTCGATTTATTGCTTACATGTGAGAGCCTATATAGAAGGCAAACCATATGCCGGGCTCAAGCCGCGATTCTCCAAAACGCTCGTCCCAGCCGGTTGCCATGGCATCCGCATCTCGATCACGGCTCATAGCAACTCTCGCACCAGGAGGTCCATTTGTCCACTGCCCCGGAGAAGAGCAAAGCATACCGGACCGACATAGACGGCCTGCGCGCCGTTGCTGTCCTTTCGGTGTTTTTGTATCATCTGGATGCTCTGCACGTGACCGGAGGCTTTGTCGGTGTGGACATTTTCTTTGTCATTTCCGGCTACCTGATCACTTCGATTCTGGCAAAAGAACTAAATAGCGGACGCTTTTCCATCGCCGCATTTTATGAGCGCCGCATTCGCCGCATCGTGCCGGCATTGCTGGCCATGCTGGTCTTTACTACCGCCGCGGCGTGGATCTATTTGCTGCCCTCGGAGATGATTTCCTACGGCCACTCCCTGCTGGCTGCGCTCTTCTCTGCATCCAACTTCTTCTTCTATTCCCAGGCGGGCTATTTCGACGCTCCATCCGCCAGTAAGCCGTTGCTTCACACATGGTCGCTTGCTGTCGAAGAGCAGTTTTACCTCTTCTTCCCGCTTTTGCTGGCCTTCATCTTCCGCTATCGCCGGCGTTGGCTGGTGGCGATTTTAAGCGTCATCTCCCTGCTTTCGTTCGCGCTTAGCATTTGGGCCACGGCCTACCAGCCCAACCTTTCGTTCTTTTGGCCCATTACGCGCGCCTGGGAGTTGCAGATCGGCTCATTGATCGCGGTCGTCAATCTGCCCATCTTTCGTTCGCGACTGGTGCGCGAAGCCGGCACTCTGACTGGCATTGGCCTGATCGGCTATTCCCTCTTCGCCTACACGGCCTTCACGCCATTTCCGGGTCTTGCTGCGCTGCTTCCCTGCCTGGGTTCGGCGCTGATTATTGCGCCTGGCGTATACGGACGCAGTCTGGTTGCCAGGATGCTCTCCTTACGCCCGGTGGTTTTTGTCGGGCTCATCTCCTACTCCCTCTACCTTTGGCATTGGCCGCTCATTGTCTACCAGAAGATGGGACTGGTGCTGGTTCCTGGCGCTCCCCGACAGGTTGAGAAGGGAGTCACTCTGCTGATCGGTCTGGCCGCCGCTACCCTCTCCTGGTATTTCGTGGAACGCCCCTTCCGCAAGACGCAGGGCAAGGACTCGCGTCGACAGGTCTTTGCCTGGGCGGCTTGCAGCACGGCAGCGATGGCTCTGATCGCAGGTGTGCTGCTGTTGGGCAACGGCATGCCCTCTCGCTTCTCTGACCGCGCTGTGCAGATCGCCTCTTACCTCGACAATCCCAACGGAGCTGATCGTTGGCGCTATCGCGAGGGCGAGTGCTTTCTCACCGCCGCCAATCGTTTGGAAGACTATAAGGCCGCAAGTTGCCTGCACAGCGATCCCACTCGCACAAACATACTGATCCTCGGCGACAGCCATGCGGCGCAACTCGATTTTGGATTGCAGAAGACCTATCCAGGCGCCAACTTCATGCAGGCCACGGCAGCCGGCTGCAAGCCCACGCTGCGTCAGGGACGCGACCGCAATCAAGTGTGCGTGCGGTTCATGAATTACATGCTCAAGGACTACCTGCCCAACCATCGCCCGCAACGCATCTTTCTTGCCGGACGATGGAATTACAACGACCTGGATCGCGTCGGCGAGACACTGGCCTACTTCAAGGGCTTGGGGATCGAGACCACGCTCTTTGGCCCCATCATGCAATACGACATGCCGCTGCCGCGCCTGCTGGCCATGGCCATCAAATCCAACGATCCGGCTTTGGCAACCGAACACCGTCAAAGCATGTATATCGGCCTGGATGCGCAAATGTCTGCGCTGGCCGCCACAACCTGGCACGTCGAATACGTCTCCTATTTCAAGCTCTTTTGCGCCAACGGACCTTGCCAGCAATATGCCGACAGTCAATCTCCCATGCAGGGGGATATGGAACACCTTACTGCTCCTGGATCGCTGCTACTGGCCAGCCGTATCGGGGCTGTTGTTCGCCCACAATGACTCTATCCGCGATTTAAACAGAGCATCCTTGCGAGAAGTCCGCGCGCGTGGTCCGCACAAGCCTTCTTTGAGATGGCAAGAGTTGTGGTCAACAGGTGCGCCCCCCCGTTGCGCAGGGGCTGGACATCCTCTGTAGATTAGAGGTCCGTCAGAGGAAAACAACTGGACTTCGCGCCGCTCTTGACCTTTCGCCAGCCAAATAAGCGGTCGCCGAGAGCATGACGTCTGGAGGGCGAAAGCAGATAATAGAAGATAAACATCAACGGCTCGCGCACCCTCCATCCACAGCCCGCTGCGCTCTCTTTAAAGAGCATCCAGACATCGCCCAGGGCTGCATTCTTCTGGGCAGCGTCGGCGGCGCACTTCTTGGCAATGAACCCCCGATACCCGCGCGGCGTCATCAAATGCCTGCACGACTGGCCCCACTGCAGAGATGCATCCCAGTCGTAGGTCTTACTGATCGTCGCGTGCATTCCCAGCGCGTAAACGGAGAGCGCTTCGGGCGCAGTGAGCAGTTGCACGCCCGGTAACGCCATGGCCCTCAGCAGCCAATCCCAATCCTGCAATCGGCGCAGCCCGGTTGTGAAGGGAACCTTGAGCATCAACGCGCGAGTACAGAGGAAGGTCGATGTTTGGAAGACATTGCGGCTGGTGCAAAACAGATACTCGCTGATGTGTTCGCCCGGCCGCGGAAAGCGGATCGGCCAAACCATATCGGCAGCATGAGGAGTGCGCACAATGAACCTCGATACCGCCAGATACAGGCTCTCCGGATCGGCATCCGCTGGTGCCAGACTCAGTTGGCGTTCCAGTTTGTTGGTCAGCCATTCATCGTCGTCATCCAGAAGCGCCACCCAGGGCGAGGCCGCAGCGCGAATACCGATGTTGCGGGCTTCGCAGCCGCCTACACTCTCTTCCAGCGAGATCACGCGAACACGCTCATCCCCCAGAGACTGCAGAGCCGCCTGCGACTCCACATCCGGCCCATCGATCACAACGATAACTTCGATATCGCGCAACGTCTGCCGCAGCACGCTGCGCACTGCAATACAAACGAGCTGAGGCCGGTTTCGCGTTGGAATGATGACGCTCACTTGGCTCATAGAACATTCACCTTCTGCATTATCTGATGTATCGGCTCTGGGTAAAGTCGCAGGGTAAGCGCGGCCTTTGTGACTGCTGAATAAAAAACAACCGGATGTCGATTCCCCGTGCTGAAGTCAGGGAAAATCGGCTCATGAAGCGAACGCCATCCACTTAAGAACCAGTGTACCCTCTTTTCGACTGGTTTCGTCCATTTTAATGACCTGCACCCTTCCCTCTGCATCCAGAACACATGCCTGGGTCATTTTTTTGCGCCCCGTTGGGTCATCAGAACGGTCATGGAGAAGGGCGGCAAGACAAATGTACTGCTGCCAGGCACGACACCCTGCTCCTCTCGCTCGGTAACCTTGACCTGCGCATCGGTTTCATTGTTGTCCGTGATCTGTTGCGCGGTCAGAGTCTTCACGATCACCTTTCCCTTGGGCGCATGAGCTCCCGCCAGCCCCACTGTCCGGGCTGTCGTCCTGCTCAAATTGAAGAGGACCAAAGTGTCGGCTCTGCCGTCGCTGAAGGCAAAGCTCTGCAATTCATGCACGCCCTGCAGGGCAACGTTGCTATTCGAGCTGGGCGCTTGGTCCCACCGAGGATTGCTTCCCTGAATGTGCGTGACAAGCATGGTGGGAAGAATTGCCTGGTTGGCCAACTCCTGTGCCAGAAAGACCGGCCGCACTTGATTGGTCGCCCCACCCAGATCCACCACTACGCCCCATACCGGCGAGGTTTCATGGCGGTCGTGGGTCTTGGTATTGTTGAACTGGAAGTGGTCGCCGCCCAGCGCAAAGGTATTCTGGTTGACGATGCCGTCGTCGCGCAGCATGAGCAACATGTGTTCGATGGCAGCCAACCCCGCGCCCAGCGACGGAACCGCCAGATTCACGCTCTCTTGCGGAACCGAGCCCTCCACCGTTCCGATATTGGTCTCGTATACCGCGAGCTTGAGTGGCCGCCCTGCATGGGCCACGGATGCTGCCTGCTGGCTGACGATTCCGGCTGTATCCATCATCTCCGGCTCTGCCAGCATCGGCCCGAAGATGTGCTCTAAAGAGCTGTCGTCGTTCATGGGGCCGAAGAGATAAGGTGCGATGTCGATCGTGTCGAAGCCCTGGCCGGCGCTCAGAAGTTTCTTCGTCCAGTAAGGCGATACCGCTTGAGCGTTAGCGATCAGGTCGAATTTGCGCGGCGAATAATAGGCCGAGGAGCGTATCGCGGCAAAGATCTGCGTGGCGCGCTGCGCATAGGCCTCGGGATCGGGAATAGAGGCTCCGGCCTGCACGCGATTCCAAGCCTCGTTGCCAAACTCCAGGTGGATCTCGGCAAACACCTGCGTCCACGGCTTTGCATGACCCAAACGAGCGCGGATCGCACCATATTTGGTTGTCGATGCATCGCCGCCCAGATACTCCAACAGGTTCTGGCCTTCTTCCTCTGACATTCCCAGCGGCATGGTGAACCATGGCTCGGCGCCGAGTTTTTCCGCAAGGGTTAAAAAGTCGCCAAGCCCCATCGGCGTCTCCTGCGCATCGACCATATAGCGGTTGTAACCGGCTCGTTGCCGCGCGCTCTCGACGGTTAGCAGATTGTCGATGCTGCTGCCGAAGTTCTGTCCGCTATCCATATACCGCAGCACGCCCGAATGCAGCCTCTGCAGAGCTTCCACAACTTCATCGCGAAAGGCGGTACCATTTTCGTGCGCCGGTGTGAGGCTCACATCGTCGAGCAGAACCTCCGCGCCCGACACGGTGAAACTCAGCGCCACCGTGCCCGGTACAGCCGCTTCCTGCGCCTCGAAGCTCAACTCATAGTCGGCCCATCCCGGCCCGAGAATGACGGCCTTGCTCAACAACGGCGCCGATGCATGACCTGGCGTTAGCCGCTTCAGTTGCACGCTCATCTGGCGCGTCCCGCTTACGCCCTTGGCGCGGAACCGGAGCACATAGGGCCCGCTCAACCTTACGAACATGCGGCCCACTGTCGAGTCAACGTATTGGCTGAGCATGGCGTGCCCCATGACCGGCGACGACAGCCGAACCGCCTGCTTTCCAGCGGTCCGCGGAGATAGGTCCACGGTCTCTGCGGCGATCGTGCCGCCACCTGAAACATTCTCGCTCCATCCCACCGTTGCACCGCCAAGTCTGCTTTTGCGCACTGCCATAAAGGTGTGCGGGCCGAATGCTTTTGCCCCCGGCGCAAAGCCGACCGTCACGCCCCTCTTCGCAACAGGATCGGCGGCCATGCTGTGCAGGATCGTTCCCCTTTGGCCGGAGGCAGCGCCGCTCAAGATCTCGTAGCGAGCGCCATCCCAGAAGCCGTCCGGCCAACGCCCCGTGGACGAAGCATCTGTACAGGAGCTTGCGGTCGCGCTCGCACATTCCAGAATCGATTGCCACTCTTCGCCTTCAAAGCCCGGATTATGGACGATCAGATTGCGCAGAATCATGCGTGAATCAAAGGACGTTACAGCACCCAGGTTCATACCCAGGCGCTTGACGCCATCGTGCAGAACCCTGTCCTCCACCACCACAACAGTAGGCTGCTGCCCATGCATCAACTCCGTGAATGCCAGCATCAAGGCATAGATCGAGATCCGTCCTGCGCGAATGGGCGCGGCCTGCCTGCACATCGAAACCAATGCCGCCAAGGCCACCAGCCCTACCATTGTCCAAACCATCCAACGCCTCCGCTCGCGCATATTCTCCTGCTTTATAGGCTCATGTCGCTTTATTTTGAGCTTATACCAAGAGAATATCCACCATTGCTGCCTATGCTTTCCGGTGGAGTCCCTGTTCAGTTCTCGCCTGCGGCCAAAACCTTGGTGCGTTTCCTTACCGCGCCAACTGAGTTCATACAATTGAAACAATATAGGTATTTTTGACTACTCTAATGAGAACTTTTGACTAAACGCAATAGGATAAATGGACTATTTTCTATATGCCGGAGGACATTTACTTCATATCTTTATCTCATTATCATTGCATTTCAGCCGGGCTCAATCGATAATAGTGGATAGTTTCACTCTACTTTCAACCCAACGGGCTCTCAGGCAGGAACACCCACCCTGAGTGTCTTGATGCCGGCATCTCTCTGTCCGATTCGACAGGGAGCTCTGATACTTCAGAAAGAAATGCAAAGCTCCTGATCTCTTCAGGCAACCCAAGTTGACGATTCAACGGATGTGAGCACAACAGGATTTTTGTCTCTGCAGAGAGAGCGCCCTTTATGCAATTGGCGCCAAACGACAACCCTAGTGATCCCTGCACCTGCTGATTGGTAAATCTGAGCAATTGGGGACACATGCAGATGCTCAAATGAGCACAGCGCTGACTGGCGCGGCCAACGACAATGAGAGTCATACCGATTCTCAGAGGAGTGCAACCAGTCAGAAGTTCGTGCCTTTCCGTCAACTCCAACAGAGATTCTGTTGCCCGTAAGGAGGACCAGCATAATGATGAATCAAGATTCGAATATTCGGCTTGCAATGGTTTGCACCCCTCTCATTGCCTGTGGCTTGACCAGGATGTTGCACGACGACACCAGGCTCGAATTGATTCCCGAGATCCTTTCCTTGAGTGGGCTCAAGCATCTGCTCGATGAGTCCAGGCCTCTTCTCACGCTGATTGACTGGGATCTTGTGGCGTCAGCGCCTGGAATGAGTGCATGTTTGCGCAATGCGAGCTCTTCGAGCCGCATACTCTTCCTGATGCAAACGATGAATCCCAGCGATTGCCAATCTGCATTTGAGATGGGAGCGCGCGGTATCGTGGCAAAAGATAGCTCTGTGGCTACGATTCGAAATGCCGTTTGGGCAATTTTACAGGGCGGCGCCTGGATGGGAAACAAACCCGCCGACCCGACACGCGCATCCTCGGCATCTCCGCGGCCTTTTCGCGACCGGGTAACCGACAAATTGAAGTGGCTCACCCGCCGCGAGCGCGAGGTCGTCGAAATGGTCTGCCGTGGCTACCGAAACAAGCAGATCGCCAATGAACTCGGCATTGCAGAGACAACTGTATGGCATCATCTGACATCGATATTTCGCAAGGTTGAGGTCGACGATCGGATGAGCCTGATTGTCTTCGCACATCGCAATGCGCAGCATCTAGCCGCTAAGCAGGAGATCGCTCACAGTGCGGACAGTGCGCCTTCAGCAATAATGACGCGCACGCACGCCGTACATGGAGGCCAATTGCACGCCATGGAGCAGTCTTTCTTGCGCCCATATGCTTCTGCCTCCTGACGAGATCGAAAGCAGAGCAACCGCTCGACCACGGGAACAAGGCTTTCCCCGAGACCCATAGACCGCAGTCCACGGGGAATGCACGATGCGAAAGATTTGCAGTCTTTCATGCGCAACTGAATCGTCATCTGCGGAAGCAATTCGCGAAGTTGAACATTTTTTGTTTTTGGAGGCAGCGGAGCGCGTATGGCTACTTCTGAACTTTTTCCGAGAATATCTGCACCAGTTCCTTCCACCGGCGAGGTTCTTGGAGGCTTTACATTCAAGCCCAACCCTACAGGACAGGGCGCCATCTCGCTGTGGATGTCGCTGGACGTTATCACGGTTTTCGCTGCTGCCTATCTGGCTGCGCTGCGCATGTTGCATACTGGGCCGCTTGGCGCGCTGAAGATCGTCTTGCACGGCACACTGATTCAAGACTGCTCGATGAGCATTCTTGTTGGCCTCCTGTGTGGTTTTACTTTCGTGCTTATCGTCACCAGCCGCAGGTTTCTTCTTTATACCCCCGCGCGCCTCAGCAGCATTTTGCATGAGCAGCGTCTCAGCATCCAGGCTTGCCTGACATCCGGTCTGCTGCTCACCGGCGCACTGTACTTGCTCAATGCCGAGTACATGCCGCGCAGCTTTGTGCTGATCACTGTCGCTCTGGTCACCGTTACCCTGAGCCTGCGCCGCTTGGTATACCGGTTGCTGCATTATCGCCGCCTGGAGCAGGGGATTGGCACCCGCAACGTGCTGATCGTCGGCACCGGCCCGGAGGCCCATGCCCTTCGCGATCACATGGCGAGCATTCGCCATCTCGGCTACACCTTCAAGGGCTTCATCGAGTTCTCTGGCAATGGACGACGCACACCATCCCACACCGAAGACGTGGTTGGCACGATCGAGACGCTCTTCGAGAGTGCCAGAAAGAAGTTCGTCGACGAGATCTTCTTTACCGTCTCCTGCGAGCGTGGAATTGTTCAGAGTGTTCTTGAGCAGGCGCGCAAATATGGAATCAATCTGCGTATGGTTCCCGATATGTACGATGGGCTTGCATGGAACAACCCCATTGAATATATTGGCCAATTTCCCACCATCCCGCTGCATTGCACTCAGGTCCCAGAGATCAGCCTGGTGATGAAGCGCGCACTCGACATCGTTTTTTCGGCTACGGTTCTTTTTCTTCTTTCGCCTATTCTTCTGGGCGTTGCCATTGCGGTTCGGTTGGATTCACGCGGGCCGATCTTCTATCGCTCCGAGCGTCTCGGCAAGAAGGGGCGGGTATTCCGCTGCATCAAATTCCGCACCATGGTATTCGATGCCGAGAAACGCCGTGCCCAGATCCTGCATATGAACGAGCGCGAAGGCGTCTTGTTCAAGGTGACCAACGACCCGCGCATCACCAAGGTCGGCCGCATCTTGCGCAAGTATTCCCTGGATGAGCTGCCGCAGTTCTTCAATGTCTTGCTCGGCGACATGAGCGTTGTCGGTCCGCGCCCGCCGCTGGCCAGCGAGGTGCTCGAATATAAACTGAGCCACTTGCGCCGCCTCGATGTAATGCCCGGAATCACCGGACTGTGGCAGGTGCAGGGGCGTCAAGATCCCTCGTTCGACAGCTACATCTCGCTCGATGTGACCTACATTGAGAACTGGAGTATTTGGCTTGACCTTGTCATCATTCTGCGTACCGTGGGCGTGGTCTTCGCCGGGACTGGGTCCTAATATGCAGTCTTCGCCGATGAACGATTGAAGAATGCTGACGATTGTACGGTCCCACGTATAACAGGCAAACGCGCCTGGCAGCTTGGTTACGACGCTCTGTCACTCCGATGCGGATGTTCGCACCCCGAGCACCGCATCTACGCCCGTCCAACTCATTGTTGTTGAAGCCTGGCAGGCAAAGCATCGCGTTGCTGCCGATCGGATACCACTCAAAGGGCGCCGCAGTGCTGCAATGCGCTTTTTCTTTTAATCCGAATCTCTAAGAATAATATTTCTAAATCTTACGATGCACTGGCACATCATAAGGGTGAAACTACCGTTCTTTTCGAGAAGAATGCCTCCGCACTGCTTGCGGTATCGAGATCCATGAAGATGCCGCCGGCAAGCTCGGGCCCAACAGTACCCATGGAGTTCGATCATGAATCATCGAAGCTTTGGCGGTCCCCTCGCGGCGTGCCTATTGATGTTTGGGAGCTTCTTTGCTACCGGATGCGGCTCCAGCACCATCGCATCCCCACCACCGATTCTGGTCAGCGCCATCTCCATCCCTACTGTGGCAACCGTCGGTGTCGGTTCAGTCGCGTCGTTGACTGCCACGATATTGCCCAGCAACGCCAGCACACGCACGCTCACATGGCGGTCGAGCAACAGCAGCGTGGCTACCGTCAATTCTTCGGGGGTTGTGACCGGCATTGCAACGGGAACAGCACAGATTACGGCCTCTTCTACCGACGGATCCGCGATCGTTTCGAATGCAGCGAATGTTACGGTCGTTCAATGGGTCAGCAAGATCACGCTTCCCTTGACTGCCTCGGTCAATGCTGGGTCATCGACCACCGTGTCGGCGACGGTTCTGCCCAGCAATGCGACCAACCCGGCGCTGGCCTGGAACTCGAGCAATACCGCCGTGGCGACGGTCAGCCAATCGGGCGTCATCACCGGCGTTGCTCCGGGAACAGCACAGATCACGGCGGTCGCGATTGATGGATCCAATATCGTCTCCAACGCCACGACCGTTACAGTGGTTCAGTTGGTCACCAACATCGCTCTACCCGCGACATCTTCAACTACCATTGGATCGCTTACCACGCTCTCTGCCACAGTGTTGCCCGCAAATGCAAGCAACCCCGCGCTGGCATGGAACTCAAGCAATACTGCCGTAGCGACGGTCAACTCTGCCGGGGTGGTGACCGGTGTAGCTTTGGGAACGACGCAGATAACCGCCGCCGCAACGGACGGCTCGGGAATCGTATCGAATGCCGCAGCAGTCTCCGTGACACTGCCCCCGATACCGGTCACGCAAATCGTTTTGCCCACGATTGCATTTGTCAATGCTGGAACCACCACCGCGCTGACAGCGATGGTTCTTCCTGGCGACGCCTCAAACCCTGCGCTCACCTGGCATTCCAGCAGCCCGGCTGTCGCCACGGTCAGTTCATCTGGCATTGTCTCAGGTGTATCGACCGGAACGGCGCAGATTACCGCTGTCTCTACGGATGGCACAAATATCACCTCAAATATCTGCCAGTTGACCACGCGCCCCTCTGCGGCCGCAAATTCTATGGGTATCAACTTTGGGCCGGCGCTCGACTACACCACCAATCGCATCTTCGCCGATGTCATGAAGACCTCGCACGCATGGTCGCAAGTGGGGCAATCGGGCACAGTTCTCACTGCCTTGGACGCAAACGGCTGGCCGACTCAGGACGCATCGATCACCGTATTTCAGGGCATTAACAATATGCAGGGCACCTATGCCCTGAGTTTTAATGGACAGGCCACTCTCAGCAGCACCTCGAGCACCATCACCAACAAGACCTACAATCCATCTGCCAACCTGACCACTGCGACTTTGCTCTACACGAGTTCCAATGCATCCTCGGGACTGATTCTTACATTTACAAACACCCTGCGCACACCGACGAGCGCGGCCAATTCGGGCGTCACTAACGTTGTCCTGATGCGGCCGGTAAGCGTTGGCGCGAGCACCGCCTACACCAATCAGACCTTCACCACGCCCTTTCTTTCCGCTCTGAGCGGGTTCTCCGTTCTGCGCGCCACGGACTTCACCGCTACTGCTTCCAGCACCAGCATCAATTGGAGCGACCGTACCCTGCCGGGGAATGCCTCGCAGCAAGTGGGCAAATCAACAGCGCCTGCGGCAGGCAGTTGGGAGGGCCGGGGCGGCGCATGGGAATATGCCATCCTGCTGGCCAACCAGACAGGTGAAGATCTGTGGGTCAACATTCCTGAACAGGCCACTGACGATTACGTCACAAAGCTGGCGCAAATGATCCAGTATGGCTCAGATGGGACCAATCCCTATACCGCCGCACAGCTATCGCCGCTGTGGCCGGCACTGGCCCCAGGACTGAAAGTATACGTCGAATTCAGCAACGAACTGTGGAACTCCGCGAATGGCACTCAGTCACAGGAAAACTATGCGCAAGCCGTAGCCGAAGTGGGGGCGGGCGGTTCGCCGCTGAATTTCGATGGTTCAACCAGCGCTTCGTATTGGGCATGGCGTCGAGTAGCCGAGCGCACTGTAGAAATCAGCAACGATTTTCGCGCTGTGGTTGGAGATACGGCTATGATGGACCGTGTTCGCCCGGTCCTCAGCTCCCAACTTGGTAATCCGCAGAACCCGTTATATCAGGCGATGCACTTGATGGTGGACTATTATGACAATGCCGGCCAAGTCTCCTCTCCGCAGCCACCTTCGCATTACATTTACGGTCTTGGCAGTTCGGCCAACTACGGGCCAACCGATCTAAGTTCGGTGGCCAGTATCCTCAGCACCATTGGCGCTGCTTCTTCGAGCGAGCCAAGTTTTGTTACCGAAGTCCAGGAAGATGCCGACTGGTCGCTGGCCTTTGGCGTTCATCGGATCGCCTACGAGGGTGGGCCAATCCTGACTGCAACAGGAAACACAACCGAAGACGCCAATCAGGCCAGCGCCTGGTCCGATCCCGGCATGGAGCAGGTGGTGGTGAATGAACACAATGCGTGGAGTCAAAATGGCGGCGATCTGCTGGTGTACTACGAATTGACCTGGGACTACGAATGGGGCTTCATGACCGATGTTCTGGCTCCATCGACAGAGAAGATGGCGGCCATCGCAGCGTTGAATCAGACGCCGCGTGTCGTTTCGACATATGGCACTGCCATTCCAGGAATTCTTTCCGCTGCCAGCCCCACTATTCCACCGGCATGGACCAGCAGCAATCTGGCGGTGATGTCAAACCAGAGCTGGATGAGCTTCTCGGTTCTTGTTTCCACTGCAGGGCCCTACAACCTGACGCTGAACGCCGGAGCAGCAGCAACAGGGGCTCAGTTGCAGGTCTTTGTGGATGGCTCCTCGATTGGCACGGCCACCGTGCCGAATACCGGGAGTTTGACTGTTTTCGCCAATAGCTCTACATTGTCTACGCCCAATCTCTCTGTGGGCAGCCATGGAATTATGGTGCGCAGTGTGTCCGGGGTGGCTCAACTAAACAAGATCACAGTGCAGTAGACTCCAGATCAATGAACCGCGCCCTCGATGGCATTCCGATGAACGGAGTTACCATCGAGGGCTTCGGTTCTTCAGCGGCAACAACGGTCTTTATAAAAGAGAAACAGGCGTGTCAGCCCTGTAGATTGTCGACCTGCGACATCTGGATACAACGCCTGGCAAGCTGCTTCGCTCCCCGCATTCTCCGCGGGCCGCGCCCTCTTCCATCTACCGCAATAAACCCCCGCTCTCCACTTCGGCCTCAGTTCGCAGCAACTGGAGCAACTTTTGCCGTGCGCGTCCAGCGCTTTCCCTGCGCGATCCAGAACGACTCGAAATAGCGTGTTGAGCAATGTGCGAGCAAGAAAGTAAGCGAGAGCCCGATGGGGCGGCGCGCATATTTGAGCAGCTTGGAGGCTGGTTCAAACCATCCCGTCATCGCAAAAGCGTGCAGTACATAGAGGCTGTAGGAGATTTCCGCAAGATACACCAGCCACCGCGCCCGTAGCTTGCCCGCCAGCGAGGTGTCAGAAAAGAAGAGCGTGCTACCTACCAAGGCCGCACCCAGATAGGGCCGCAGATACGACATCCATCCGCCCAGGGGATGACAGGCAGCCAGTGTAAGCGGCAAGAGCACAACGGGAAGAAAACGAAGGAGCCGCGGCAGCGGCCGGTTGTGAAAGCGCCCGTAGATCAAAGCCAAAGTTGCACCGGCAAGGATCTCATCGCCGCGCTTGTAACTGACGATCGAGATCATTGTCCCGGTATCCATACGCAGGATCGTGACGAGGACCGCCAACACTGGAAGCAAATAGAGGCCGCGCCGCGCAAAGATGCCGAAGATCAGAGCGATGATCATATAGAACTGCATCTCCAGGCACAGGCTCCAGAGATGCGCGGTGATGGGAAGCAACCAGAAGGGGGGAAGATTCGCGTAAAAGAGGAGGGTCGCGGGATAGTCCTTGAATGGCGCATGCACCAGCGTTAGAGCAGCCAGAGCAAAGAGCCATGCGAGCGGCACAATGCGGCAGACGCGGCGGATGAGAAAATTGCGCACATTCGCCCGCTCCATGAGAGTCGTGGTAATCAAAAAACCGGAGAGGGTGAAGAACAAGACCATGCCCAGCGCGGCTGCGCATTCGTTGATCCTCAAGAATGCTGGGCCGAGCGGCAGCATATGAGCTGCTAGCACACAAAGAATGCTGATGCCTCTCCATCCGTCCAGCACTGCATGACGTGGAGGGCGCACTGCCTGCTTGAGAGCCGGCGGACTCACAGGCACGCAGGGTTCGAGATCGGCTGGCGGAGACACGAATGCGCTGGCTTGCATGTAGGTCAAACCTCCGTGCAACAACTTTTGTATGTTGATCGACGTGCCTGATATGGGGATCTTTTTTAAGTATAACATCGAGTTAATTCTCCGCACCGAAACCAATAAGCCCCGGCGTCCGAGCCAGATGTTTTTTTGCTTATTCCGTTCGGCGGTTACCATCCGAGGTTGGGCCGCCCCGAACCAACTGAAGTACTTCTTTCTGTGCCAATACGGGACGGCCAACAGGACAGATATTCAGCGGGCAGTAATCGCATGACGCATGCATCTAACTTTCTTCAGGTTGTTTAATATCATTGACATAGCCTGCATTTCTTAGCCGATTCGGCGATTCCGACGCTGTTTAATGGATATTTTTGCTCCAGATCCATACAGAGTACATGCGTAATCTAATGATGTTACTCAAAGTGCCGAAATACATAGTGAGGTCAGACTAAATGGCGACTACCGCACACCAGTTCAGCATGGTTCAAGCAAATGCGCAGTCCATACCCGTTACCGGCATTCGCACCAACCGTCGCCGCAAGCTCTCTCCCCAGGCTGGCCACGCACTCGAGAAACTGGGCCATGCGATTGAGTATTTGACCGATGAATATACCCATCAAGGTGGTCAGATGCTGGCAACAGATGCTCCGATGCAGGCCGTGCAATTGCTCATGTCGCTCAATCGCCAGGTGTATATGGAATGCCCGATCGTGCCCTCGTTCGGCGAGCGCTGCCGCTCCCTTGTCCACGCCTGCCTGAGTTAGTCTGGTAGCGCGCCTCATGTTCGATTTGCCATTTCGACCATTCTAGTCTTGAAACAGGGGGGCAGTAATCTGCCGCCCCTTTTGTTTGCATTCGAAGCCTGCGCTGGATTTACTACGTTTCATCCCGCATTTCCCCCTACAATACATCCATGTACTGGCCCGAATCGGAGTGGTTTCAGTCTCCTCTTCTCTACCTCGTCCTGATGGTTCTGTTTTATGCCGAAGCCGCGTTGCTGCTTTGGCTGCTCCCGCCGCTACAACGGGAGTTGATAGCGGACGAGACCAAGAAGAACTTCACGCCGCAGTTGGAGGGCTTGCGCGGCTTGCTTGCCTTCAGTGTGGTGGTGCATCACTGCGTGGTCTTTCATGTTTGGCGCACGACAGGCGCCTGGCTCGCATCGGATTCGGTGCTCTATCTGAATCTGGGGGCCGTTCCCGTTTGTATTTTTTTCTTTCTCACCGGCTACCTGTTCTGGATGAAAGCACTGCGTCAGCCGCGCATCGAGACGGCCAGCTATCTGCGCGCGCGGCTGAAACGATTGGGACCGGTGTATGCGCTGGCTGTGTGTGTCATCTTTTTGCTGGTTGGCATGCGTTCCGGTTTTGCGCTGCACACCTCGCCGCTGGCGCTGGTGGGGAACATGTTCCGCTGGCTTTTCTTCGGCTTGCAAATGCCAGATATCAACCGCGTCCACGATACATCGAAGATGATCGCAATGACCCCATGGACATTGGCTTTTGAATGGGCCTTCTATTTGCTGCTGCCCTTGATGGCGTTTTATTTTGCTCGCCGTCCTTGGGGATTTTTGTGGCCGGTGGGCATGGCTTCTCTTCTGACGCTGGTCGCCGAGAGCACTGGATTTGGGACAATACCAGGGACCCTCACCAGCTTTCTTTTTCTCTTTGTACGCAGCCTGGGCTTTCTGTTTGGCATTGGAATGGGGGCGGCGGTGTTGCACCAACGCTACCCCAGGATCGATCTTTCTCGAAGCCGATGGGCCTCGGCGGTGAGCGCATCCCTGCTAGTCATGGTCACTGGATTTCTGGGCGCTTCAACTCCCGACCCCGTCAAGTACGGATTGCTGGGAATTGCCTTCGTGATCTTCGTCTTTGGGAACCGTTGCTTTGGGATTCTCACTGCCAGACCGATGCTGCTTTTGGGCAAAGTGAGCTACAGTTCCTACCTGCTGCACGGCCTCGTGCTCTGGTCTTCTATCGTACTTATCGAGCATTGGACTCCCATCGGGGCTCTCGCTCCGCCTGTCTATTGGGGTCTGATGGCCGCCAGCAGCGCCGTGGTGCTGTGCGTGTCGGTCTTGTCCTATCGCCTGCTGGAGTTCCCTTATTTTAAGAAGTAGATTGCAGATAGGCCCTGGCAACGGAAATCCCCTGCTGCTTCACTGCTCGACTTGGCGATGAGCGGGAAGCAACAGGGGATTCTATCGCTTGCTTTCAATGCGCTTACAGGGTTGTAAAGCTGGTGAGCGCGCTGGTGACGCCGCCGGTGGTTTCATTCTTTGACCAGACCATGACGTAATACGTGGTCTTGGCTGCGAGTCCCGTCAATGTCATAGAAGGAGTTGTGGTCAGGGTAGTATTGCTGGGTGTGGTCAGGCCGTAGCTCTTGGTAGTGCCATACGAGATTCCATTGCACGTAGCAAAGCTCGATGTCCAGGAGACAGTGGCAGAAGTCGTAGTGAGTCCGCTTACGGTAAGCCCAGAAATCGCGGGCAGGAGCGTAACCGCAACGGTTACCGTGCCCGTCACACCCGCTGTCTGCTGACTGGTTGCGGTCACCGTGACCGAGGCCACATTCATCGAAACGGTGAGAACGCCCGCCGGGGTGATCGTTCCGGAACTGGTGGACCAGTTCACCGCCGTGCTGAAATTTCCCTGCCCGGTGACGGCTGCGGTGCAGTCCGAAGTGAACCCTGCATAGACGGTGTTCGGTGTGCAGTTGACAGCAACCCCCGTCACCAACCCCGGTGTGGTGATCGTGGTGAGTTGGGTGCTGATTACGCCAGTGGTTGCGTTCTCCGACCAGAGCATCAGGTCATAGGTGGTGGATGGCGTAAGTCCGGTCAGCGTGAAGGAAGGCGAAGTGGTTGTGGCGGCAACATAGGGGGTCGTGCTTCCGTATTTCGTCGAAAGCCCATAGGAGATGCCATTGCGGGTCGCAAAGCTCGATGTCCAGGAGATGGTCGCGCTGGTCGCGGTCAGGCTGCTCTTGACTCCGGAGATAACAGGTACATTCGAGACGGTCACCGTGGCTGAACCGGAGATCGTCGTCTTCTGTTGGCTGGTTGCGGTCACAGTAGCGATCCCGTTGCTTGCCGGCGCCGTCAACACGCCAGCTTGGGTGATGCTGCCCAAGTTGGTGGTCCAGGTTACGGCGGAGCTGTAGTTACCGGTGCCCGCAACAGCAGCCGTGCAAGCTGTTGTTGCACTCTGCGAGATGATGGGGGGCGCACAGGTCACCGTTACCGAAGAGATGGTTGAAGTTGTTGACGGCGCAGTGGTGAATGAGAGGGTCTGCGTCGTGGTGCCTTTGGTGACAGAGTTCTCAGACCACACCATCAAGGAATACGTGGTTGCCGGCGCCAGGCCGGTAAGGGTGTAGGAGGGCGAGGAACTGGTCGTCGTGGAATAGGGAGTCACGCTACCATACTGCGGCGTCGTTCCATAATCCACGCCGTTGGTGGTGGCAAAGCTCGATGTCCAGGAGATGGTCGCCGAGGTCGACGTCAGGCCGCTGACCGCAACTCCAGACAGGGCAGGAAGAAGGTTGACAGCAACCGTCACCGATCCCGAAACGCTGGGTGTCTGCACGCTGGTTGCACTCACGGTCAGAGAAGCAACATTCATCGGCGCGGTAAGAAGCCCCGCCGTGGTGATGGTTCCCGCGGTGGTGGACCAGGTAACGGCTGGGTTGTAAGTGCCGATGCCCTTGACCGCAACCGTGCAGTTTGAAGTCGCGCCCGCAACCAGTGCAGCGGGAGTGCATGTGACCGCGATCCCGGTAACCAGCGAACTGGAGGCGGGAATGTTGATGGTGAATGTCGCCGACTTAGTGCTGTCGAGCGTGGAGGTGGCCGTGATGTGCGCCACGCTGGCCGCCGCCAGGCTGGTGGGAGCGGAATAGACTCCGGCCGTGGTAATGGAGCCGAGATCCGCACTCCAGTTGACCGTGCTGGGATAGAGTCCGGTGCCGGTCACGGCTGCCGTGCAAGAAGTCGATGCGCCGGTGTTCACCAGGCTCGCCGCGCAACTGTCTGTAACCGCGGTGATGGTAGGCGCCACAGTAGTGATCACCGTCATCGAGTGAGCAGGAAGTGTGTAGCTCGCGCCCGCCGCGAAGGTCTGCGTCGCCGAAGTAGCCGTAACCACCGAACCAGTTTCGTTGTTGTCCGTGAGGTTGGTCGAGGTCAGTGTCTGCACCGTGGCGTTTCCATAAGGAGACATGGTGCCGCTAAAGACCACCGGCAGCGCCGTGGTGCGATTGAGATTGAGAAGCACCAGCTTGTTGGTGGCGCCATTGGAGAAGGCGAAGGACTGAATATAGTGCGCACCGGCCAGGCTTACGTTATCGTTGGTGCTGGTCGCTTGCGCCCACGTGGGATTGGCTCCTGACTGCGTGGTGGCCAGCAGATTGGGAAGCAAAGCGCTGTTGGCCAATTGAAGCGCCAGATACGTTGGCCGCTGCAGATTCAGGTTGCCCATGTCCACAACCGTTCCCCAGAGCGGAGTCGTCTCGCCGGGGATTGCATTGTTGTAAAAGGCGTCCTCAAAACCCGTCAACTCAAACATGTTCTGGTTGACGACGCCATCGTCGCGCAACATCAGCAACATATGATCGACCGAAGCCAGACCCGCACCCAGCGATGGCACGATACTGTTGACCTGGGACTGTGTCGCCGTGCCGGTGGTGGTGCCTAGATTGGTCTCGTACACCGCCAGCTTGGCATTGCCGGCAGCAGCCAGGACAGCGTGTTGCTGCATGATGCCGGTTGCCGTTGAATCGATAAGCTCCGGCTCGGCAAACATCGGCCCGTAGATGGCCTCATTCGAGCTGGCATCGTTGAACGAGCTGAACAGGTAGGGCGCGGCATCGATTGTGTCGTAACCCGAACTGGCCGCCAATGCCGCCTTGCTCCAGGTCGGAACAGCCTCCCAGCCATTCATCACCAGATCGATGGCCGACGGAGAATAGGATGCCGATGAGCGGGCTGCGGCAAAGATCACCGCGGCACGCGCGCCATAGGCCGGAGCATTCACAATATTGGCGCCGGGGTTGGCGGTATTCCAAACCTCGTTGCCGAATTCCAGATGAATCTTGGGGAAGACGGATGTCCAAGGCTCGGCCTGACCCAGCGAGGCGCGCAGTGCGCCGTAAGTCGTCGCTGTCGAGCCGCCCAGATAGTCCATGAGGTTGCTCATCTCCTGGGTGGTCATGCCGGCCTGCATGGTGTACCAGGGCTCGGCGCCGATGGTCTGGCAAAGAACCATAAACTCGTGAAGCCCGATGGGAATGTCGTCCGATTCGCTGTTGAGGTTGCTGTATCCAGGGCGAACACGGGCCATTGGCGGAGCCAGCATATTACTCAGTGAGCTGCCGAAATCCGTCCCGCTATCCATATAGCGGAGAATCCCCGGATTGAGCTCTTCAAGCGTGTTCACCACCTGATCGCGGAAGGCGGTCGGATTGGAAGGAGAACTGTTTGCCGCCACCAGCGAGACATCGTCCAGATAGACAGTGGCTCCGGCAACGCTGAAGCTCAACCCCAATGTGCCCACCTGTCCGGCCTCGGAGGCGGAAAAAGTCAAGCTGTAATCCTTCCAGGAGTTGGTCAGGGGGATCATCTGCGCAAAGTACTTGGCCACGCCTACACGCTGCACCATCACGCACATCGTATTGTTGCCGCTTACTGCCTTGGCACGAAAGCTCAACGTATAGCTTCCGTTCAACTGCAAGAACGAGCGGCCTGCCGAGGAGTCAAAGTAGCTGTTCACCGTAGCCGATTGCCCGCTGCCGGAGGCATTGATGGCCAACGCCTGCTTGCCCACTGTTTCCGTGGAAAGATCCGTCGTGTCGGTGGAGAGGGTTGCGCCCCCGGAGGTGGTGGTCCACCATCCCGCCGCGGCATTTCCAGGCACCGTCATGCGAACAACCAGATAGTCGCCAACCGCCGGCGCGGTTGCCAGCGCTGGAAAAGTCACGGTCACACCAACGCCGCCGCTGCTGCTGGCCGTGGTGCTTGAAGAAACCGTCGCGGTCTCGCCATTGGCCGCGCCATGGATAAAGGTCGCGCTTGCGCCTTTAAGAAAGTTCACCGGCCAGACCGTGTAGATGTTGTCGTCTGTGCAGGTGGTGGCGGTTACTGCGGCGCAGTGCAGAATCGATTGCCAGCTCTCGGCCTCGAAACCGGGATTGCGGAAGACCAGGTTCTTCATCATCTGCCCAGAGTCCCAGTAAGCCTGTCCGCCTAAATTCATTCCAAACCGTTTTACTCCGGAAACCTTCACGGTAGCGGGAACAGTAATGGTGGTTGCGGTGGTTTGGGCCATGGCTATGGAAGCCACAACCAGCATCGTGAGCAGCAACCCGCTGACTCGGCGGGTGATCTTGCTAAGAATGAGTGCAAAGCTCTGTGAGTTCATGATGCGGCCATCCTTCGTAAAGAAAAAGTGCCTGCCGACTTGCAATGTGCAGGGAATCCCCGTTCAAATCTGCTCACTTAGCCTTGCGTGTGAAAAGTGACCTCGATTGGATTACAAAACCCTCATCGGCACCCTAGTGTATTACCTTAGAGACCATTGGTAATGTGTCTATGGTACTAGAACGAGGGGATTTCCTGTACTTTTTGACCAATACTGGTAACCTTGGCAACCTCTAACCTGGTTGGCCCCGCCGTTTGCATAGCCGCTAAAAACTGAGATCATGCGTTGGTCTCCAATTGCCGGGGTACTGCTTTACGGAGATCGCAATCCCATGAACGTCTCCCCTGAAACATAAGTAGAACCCCAACTGTATAGGGGAAAAGCACCTTCCCCTGCTTCCTCAATTGTTCCATACTACTCATTCTGTTGTGTTTGTACATCGTACCCTGCGAGGTACCAGGGCGGCAAACCTCCGCCTACCATACTGCTGGATCGCAACGAATCGTATCCGACTACACTGCCAGCTTCCTGTGAGCTAGCGCAGGGTATGGGGTTTGAGGTTCAGCTTTGAGCCACTGGCACATCGAACATCTTGGGGAAAGAACATGCCATCCCGGCTCTGGGATTTGCCTATCGCCTGCGTTCGTAATACCCGATAGTCACCTCTGTGCTTACTTTGGAATATGGGTCGTTATCGTCGCCCCTGAATCGTTTCGATCCAGTTAATTGATTGCATGGCAGAATTCTGCCAGAAAAGCCACTTTCATAACCTCGACTAACCTACGAAAATTAACATTGCGCTTGCCTGTCAAGGTACTCAACCGATCCAGATGCGAAGAACCGAAGCTGGGTTGTATCGTTCTTTTTCTGGACTCAGTTACTCCAGCTCTCTCCTGTCGCCATGCGGACCTGCATTATCTCGAAGCGACCCTATCATGGGGATCACGATGAATTCAAGACGCATTGTGCGTCTTGGTTCCATCGTCTTTTCGTCCTCTACTCCTCTGCTGCAGAATGCAGTCCGCCTATGCGTGCCATCGGCCTAAATAGGAGCAGCCGTTCGCTTCTCATCGGAAATCCAAGCCGTCAGAAGGAAGGCAAACTTGCAGCGTTCTTTTGGACCCTCTTACTCTATTATAAAATCTTTTCTGCTTCCGTGCGCTCATTGTGCAGGCGGGTTCTCCAGGCACTTCGCAGCTGAATAACAAGGTTATCTTCTCCGTGCTGCAGGCATCCAAGGTTGTGGTAGCATGAAAGTAAATCCCCTTTCCGCGGATGAACGGCCAGGCCGTCTTTCGCTTTCCTTGAATCGCATACAAGCAAATATCCTGAAAGCATGGAGGCATGACGTTGCCACCTCGACCTAAGATCGCTTATTTGCTGAGCGAATATCCTGGCGTCTCGCATACCTTCTTTTTACGCGAGATTCAGGCATTGCGTCAGCGGGGCCTGCTCATTCAGACCGCTTCCATCAACAGCGTGCTGGAACCGCCGGACGGCTTCTCCAGCGCCGAGCGAGCCGAATGCGCACAGACCTATTACATCAAATCTGGATCGAGACTGGCGGCGGGCTTTCGTGTACTAGCGATCGCGGCGGCAAACCCTGGCGTCATGCTGCGCGGCTTGCACGAGGTTTTTCAACTTGATCCCTGGAACCCGCGGGCCACGATCTTTGCGCTCTTCTACTTTGCCGAGGCACTGCTCCTGGGCCAATGGATGCGCAAGCAGAAATGCTCGCACCTGCATGTGCATTTCGCCGGCGCGGTGGCCACAGTCGCCATGATCGCTGCGGCTGCCTGGCGCATCCCCTATTCCATGACCGTGCATGGCCCCGACGATTTCTATCATGTGGACACCTACTATCTGCGCCGCAAGGCGGAGCGTGCGCTGTTCGTTTTTTGCATCAGCAATTTTTGCCGCAGCCAGTTGGTGCGCCTTGTGGCGCATGACTTGTGGCATAAATTTCACGTCTGCCCGCTGGGTGTAGACGAGACCATTTTCTTCCCCGAGCCAAGGCCAGCCAACGATTCTTTTCGCCTGGTCTCGGTTGGACGCTTGCATCCCAGCAAGGGACAGTCGGTGCTGCTGCACGCCGTCAAGCAGCTTGTCGATCGCGGCTTTGCTCTTCATCTCGATTTAATCGGTGGAGGAGTAGATCGCGCCAATCTGGATCGCATCGTGGACGAGGAGCATCTAACCTCTTGCGTTACCCTGCATGGCGCGCTCAGCAACTCAAGCACACGCGCGCTTTTGCAAGGCGCCGACCTCTTCGTGCTGTCCAGTTTCGCTGAAGGGGTGCCCGTGGCGCTAATGGAAGCGATGGCCAAGGAGATCGCCTGCGTGGGCACCGTGGTCGGCGGCATCTCTGAGTTGATTCGATCGGGCGAAGAGGGGATTCTGGTAGCGCCCTCTTCTGTCGAGGAATTGCGAGATGCAGTCGCTTATCTCATCGAGCATCCGGAACGCAGGCTGGAGATGGCCAAAGCAGGTCGGACTAAGGTTCTGGCGAAGTACAATCTGGCTCGCAACGCAATTCTGCAGGCCGGTATATTCGCTCAATATGGGTTGGAGGGTGGAGCGGATGATCACTGACACAAAGGAACGCTTTCATGCACTCCCCGATATTTCAATTTTGATTGTTTCCTTCAACACCTGCGCCATACTGCGCGAGTGCATGGAGTCGGTCGTCGCGGCCAAGGGCAGCCTCTCGCTCGAAGTAGTCGTGGTCGACAACAACTCGCACGATGGTTCTGCAGAGATGATCGAGCACGAATTTCCCTGGGCAAAGATCATCCGCAGCAATACCAACCTGGGCTTTGGCAACGCCAATAACCGGGCGCTGGAAGCCGCGACCGGGCGCTATATCGTGTTGCTCAACTCCGATGCGTTTTTACAGCCCGATTCACTGGTTCTATCGATCCAGAAGATGGAGGCCAATCCTCACGTGGGCTTGGCCGGGGGCCGTCTGGTGGGACGAGATGGCGCCTTGCAGCCCTCCGCCCGGCGTTTTCCCAACTTGCTGCGTCAACTGATCGTCATGTCTGGCTTGGCCAGCCGTTATCCGCGCTCGATGTTCTTTGGACAAACAGACCGAACCTGGGCTGATCCCATGGCCGATGCACAGGTGGATTGGGTTCCCGGCGCATATTCCATCATTCGCCGCGACGTGCTCGACAAGATGCCGCTCTTTGACCCCGATTTCTTCCTTTACTACGAAGAGGTCGATCTCTGCCGGCGCATTCGCAAGGCCGGCTACAGAATCATGTACTGGCCGGAGATCGTCGTCACTCATATCGGCGGCGAGTCTTCACGGCAGATCAAGACACTGGAGATGTCCGCTTCGGGTGCGCAGTTGGTGCTTTGGAGAATGCGCAGCACGCTTCTTTACTACCGAAAGCATATGAGCCTTCGCACCCAGGCGGCGCGCTGGCTCGAGGTGGGATGGTACAGGCTGCGCGCTCTGCGCAACCGGCTGCGCGACGGCGATCAGTCTGCGGCTCTGGTACGAAACCAGAATCGTTTGGCAGAGTTGATGCATCGTGCATGGCATGAAACCAAAGGCGGGCGCGTATCTCCGCCTCAACCATGGTAGATGCGCATTTTGAAAAGGGTGCATGTCGATCCGCATCGCCAAGTCGATGCGGATTTTTTTGTCTTCAGCGAGGCCGGATGCGCGCGGGAACTCCCACTGCGATGTGATTGGCCGGCACATCGGAGATCACCACGGCGTTAGCTCCGATGGCCACATCGTCGCCAATGGTGATGGGGCCCAGAAGTTTGGCTCCCGCGCCGATATCCACGCGATTACCAATCTTCGGCGAGCCACGCTGTTGAGTGTGACGCAAACCGATGGTCACTCCGTTCCGCAACACCACGTCGTCGCCCAGCACTGCATCGCCGCTCACGACGATATCGAATGAGTGCTCGATGATCAACCTCCGCCCAACCCGCGCCTCGCACGGCAGTTCGGTTGAAGTAACGATCTCGTTAACCATCTTGAGCAGTTTGTAGAGCAATGAAAAGGGCTTGCGCACAAATGAATTCTTGATGGTGTAGCGCCAGTTGCCGAAGCGATAGACAACCATGGTCCACAGGCCGCGACGGGTCAAATCGCCCTTGTACGTTCGCCAATCCTCTCTCAGGTTCTCAAACATTCTCTACCCCAATCTGTTTTGGGCTTCAACCCACCCCTGTTCGAAGACCAGATCAGACCTTGTACTCAATGATCCTTGCCTTCTGCTGGCCGCGCTCTTGCAGCCAATAGCGAATCTGTCCGATGAGCAATGGGATGTGTTGCACTTCCGAGTGAATGCCATAGGCAATCGCCTGGGACAAGGTCTTGGCCTTGCGCCGCACTCTCCATGCCGGCCGGCTCATTTGCAGCAGTAGCAGTAGGCTGAAAACAAGCAGCGGAAGCCACGAACGCAAACCGATGGATGCAAGCACAGCAGCCGGAGTTGCCAGCATCCACAGCACTCCATGCTTCAGGTTATGCCGGCTCTGCGCCTTCCACAACGGATCGCTTGTTTTGGCATAGATGGATGAAACCTCCGCATAGGCCCATCCGGTGCGCAGCGATCGACGCCAGTATTGCCGGAAGTGGTGCATATCCAGATCGTGCAGGGTCATCGGCGCATCGATGTGTAGCAGCGTGTAACCGCGCTCTCGCATACGGCGGCACATATCCGGCTCTTCGCCGGCAATCAAATCCTGGTTGTATCCACCCACGGCTCGCAGCGCTTCGGTACGCACCAGCGCATCGCCGCCAAAATAAAGGGTTGGACCATAGTGTTCTCCCCAGTCAACATCGAAGACAGCATTGTAGATCGACCCTTCTGTGTCCATCTCACGGCGATCGCCGCAGACTCCCGCCACCTTCGGATCGCTCATCTCGGCAATCGCCCGGCGCGCAAACTCCGGATGCAGAATTGTGTCGCCATCGAGAAAAAGCACAAAAGGCGCATTTGTCGCAGTCCATCCAGCGTTGCGACCGCGCGCTGCCGTTGTCGGTCCATCGATTACAATCGTGCGAACGCCCATACCCCTGGCCATTTCTACAGATCCATCGCTCGATTGCGAGTCGACATAGATCACTTCGATCTGGCCGGCAGGATAATTCATAACCAGAATGGATTCCAGGCATCGGCGCAGGCGTTCTCCCTCGTTGCGCCCAATTGGCACGACTGCGATGCGCGGCAATTCGCTCTCCGCTTCTGTGTCTTCCGCCATGCTTCTCTCCCTGCTGTTCATCATCGCGCAGCTGTAGTATGAGGTTCCTGAGCTGTTTGATTCGCTAAGTCTGCCGAGAGCGAACCTATAAAAAGGGATTCCAGCGACTGGCCTGCGCGTTGCCAGGTAAACTGCTGAATCTGGCTATGTCCCTGGCGCGCCAGACGAATGCGGAGGGGTTGATCCTGCACCAGTCGCACAATGTTCTCGGCCAGCTTTGCCGCATCTTTCACAGGACTCAGAAGAGCAGTCACTTCATGCTGCGCGTAGACCTCATGGCCGCCAATGTCGGTCACGGCAAGTGCTGCACCGCACATCTGCGCTTCGGCAGGCGGCAACGCCCAGCCCTCTGCCCAACTTGGCGATATGAAAATAGATGCCTCATTGTATAGTTCGTTCAACTTCTCTTGCGCAGGCAGATGAAAGTAGTCAATCCCTTGCGGCAGATCGTTGGGACGTGGCGCAATGCTGAAGAGGGTCATACGAAGATCGGGGATGATTTTTCTGGCGGCAACAAACGCCGCAATCCCCTCGGCAGATCCCTTCCAGTCGACACTGTGATAGAGCATGATCAGCCGCTTGGGGTCGCGCTTCTCAATCTCCGTTATGAGCTTAAACCGGGAAAAGTCCAAACCATTCCAGATCAATTCGCTCGTTTGGCCTTGCTCTGTGGCCAACCGCTGCAGCCATGGTGCGATGACGATCTTCCGCAGCGGAGCGGTCCAGGTTGCGAGAACGCGCTCTTCGGGCCCGGTAAAGGTCTCCAGATGCTGAATCAGATAAAACTTCTTGCCCTTTTTCGCGGAGTAGGTCTGCGCCCACTCTGCCGTCTCCCAGGCGCTGGCGACAACAATATCCGCATCGGGGATATTGGATTCAGCCAGCGAGAATGCCCATTTGACATCGACCTTCGGGTCTACCGCAAACCAGTCGTCCGGTCGATACTGCTTCGTCAAACGCATCTTCACGTACCGCCTGACCGAGCGCACGATCGCCTTGGCTCCAAGCGATAAAAGCGGCTTATCGATGAGCAAGCGGTTCGGGTGCAGAACCGTGACTCGATGTCCCTTTGCCGCCATGTAATTGGCATACTCGTAGATCACCTTGACTCCGCCACAAGGCTTGAGGCCCGGAATAGGCAAGAGAAATGTGATGCGCAGAGGGCGCGATTTCAAAGTGCTACTCATATTGCATTTTCTCCAATTGATTCGATCACATTCTCATTACAAAAGTGAGCCGCGATGCGCCTAAACAGCTTCTGTCCCATGGATGGATCATATCCTGAGACATTACGCATAGAGCGCCTTCAGCCTACCCCCTCATGAATGCGATCATGCGAAGAATCATCTTGATCCTGTGGTTGTGAACGACCACCGGCTAATAGCCGGTGGCTTCGGGTTACGGCTGGAAGCCGGATTGATCGGCCATGCGGCCGATTACACCACGTTGAAGTCATCGTCGGGAGCCGGGGGCTTCTGCTCC